>Ga0209617_10000340_pt1 | contig 19994 bp, 18 predicted proteins | sample LakEriepJuly2011_2_FD_187459 | JGI IMG/M metagenome (GOLD analysis project Ga0209617, IMG submission 187459) | Freshwater microbial communities from dead zone in Lake Erie, Canada - CCB epilimnion July 2011 (SPAdes) (version 2) | ecosystem: Environmental > Aquatic > Freshwater > Lentic >...
CGATGGCTTCGGCACGCTCAGCATCGGTAAATTAGTTCAAGAAATCCCAGGAGCGTTTGCCGCCTGCACTCCGGCGGGTGTGATTGAATTATTAAAACGTTCCAACATTGAAACCACGGGTAAACATGCCGTGGTTGTGGGTCGTTCTTTAATTGTAGGTAAACCCGCTGCGATTTTACTGATTTCTAAAGCATGCAATTGCACGGTCACCATTACGCATTCGCAGACCAAGGATTTGTCGGCGATAATTCGTCAGGCCGATATCGTGATTGCGGCCATCGGTAAGCCCAAATTTATTACGGCGGACATGATTAAACCTGGAGCGGTGGTCATTGATGTCGGAATCAATCGAGTGGCGGATGCGACTAAGAAAAATGGTTATGCCCTTATTGGAGATGTTGATTTTGAAAATGTTTCAAAAGTGAGCAGCGCAATCAGTCCAGTACCAGGTGGCGTTGGTCCCATGACTGTCGCGATGCTGATGAAAAACACTTTGGACGCCTGTGAGCGTGCGAACGCACGTGGCTAATTCGTCCACCCCTCCTCCACTGCCCCGCCCACCCGCAGGATTTGGCTGGCGATCGTTAGCGTGTTTGGCGGATATCATTCCGCTCATTATTCTCGGGTTATTTTTAGCGGGCCAGGTTGCTAACACGGAGGAATTAGCGGCTCGGGAACGCACCGATGCCTTTTATAATAAAATTAAGAATCAATACGCGAAGGCCATTCAGAACCCATCCGTTGAAGAGCAGAACAAACTCATGCAGATGGCGGAACACCCCGACGAAAAAGATATGGAAGCTGTGGCCATCGCTCTCACCCAAATGGGAGAAGTTTGTTTTCTGGTTACCTGGCTAGGACTTGCCTTGCAGGAAATTTTCTTGGGTGGGCAGACCCTCGGTAAGCGAATGTTTAGCTTAAAGGTGGTCGATTTTTATACTCAAGAATCAGCAGGCGTTCTTTCCTGCTTACTCCGTTCCGCGTGGAAAGCGGCGTTCATTAATCTCTTTAATCCCTTCACTTCGATTCTCGGTATCATCAATTTTCACGTGCCACTCTTTCGCAAAGACCGTCGAGCCTGGCACGATATGTTTACCCGCTCGTACGTGATTGATTTACGTAAGCGCTAAATCTTCCCAACAAAAAACCCCGGCGAACCGGGGTTTTTATTGAGGTCAGTTGAATTGATTATCCTTCGCCGCCGTCGTTGTCGCCGCCGCGTTCGCGGAAGGGACGACGAGGGCGCTCAGGGCGATCAAAGGCTGGCTTCGGAGCAGGCGCGTATTCACGGCCTTCTTTTTCAGCAATCGCAGCACGACGGGAGAGACGGACGCGACCTTTGTCATCGATGCCTACGCACTTCACGATGATTTCATCACCGAGCTTAACGATGTCTTCAACGCGGTTCACGCGGAAGTCAGCGAGTTCGGAAATGTGGACGAGTCCTTCTTGACCGGGGAGACATTCAACGAAGGCACCGAATTCCTTCACCGAGCGAACAACACCTTTATAGGTTTTTTCTAATTCGATTTGGGCGGAGATGAGATTTACTTCATTGATGGCACGAGCGAGTTTTTCGCCGTCGGTCGCGAAGATGGTGACCCAACCGGAGTCGTCTTGATCGATATCTAATTGGCAACCGGTGTACTCGGTAATGCGTTTGATATTCTTACCGCCAGGACCAATGAGAGCACCGATCTTATCAGAAGGAATCTTCAAGCGATGGGTGCGAGGAGCACAGGGCTTGAGCTCTGCACGAGGCGCGGAGAGGCTCGACACCATGTAACCGAGAATTTGGTCACGGGTGACTTTGTTCTGCATGATGGCTTCCTTCGCAATTTCGATAGGCAGACCGTGGATCTTAAGGTCGAGCTGGAAACCGGTGATACCTTCGGTGGTACCACAGATTTTGAAGTCCATATCGCCGTAGTGATCTTCGGCACCGATGATGTCGGTGAGCACGCGGTGCTTCACGACTTTACCGTCTTTCTCTTCGGTGACTAAACCACAAGAGATACCGGCAACAGGCGCCTTGATAGGAACGCCAGCATCCATGAGTGCTAAAGTACCACCGCAAACCGAAGCCATGGAGGTTGAACCATTGGACTCCATGATTTCGGAGACTAAGCGGATGGAGTATGGGAAGTCTTGTTCGGAAGGCAGAACGGAGAGCAAGGAGCGCTCAGCGAGATTGCCGTGACCCGTCTCACGACGGCTGGTCATACCAAAACGTCCGGTCTCACCGACTGAGAATGGAGGGAAGTTATAATGCAGAAGGAATGACTTAGATTTTGCACCGCCGGTGATGGCGTCTACGTCTTGAGCATCTTTCGAAGTTCCGAGAGTTGCTAATACGAGGCCTTGAGTTTCGCCACGTTGGAAAATCGCAGAACCGTGAACGCGAGGTAAGACGTCGACCTGACAGGAAATCGGACGAAGGTCATTGGTACCACGACCGTCGGCACGTTGACCGTTCTCAATGATAGCGGAGCGATAAACTTTTTCTTGGAGTTTTTCGAAAGCGATCTTGATTTGGCGAGCGTCAAAGACGGCGCCGAGTTCTGCTTGGCAAGCAGCCTTCGATTTTTCAACGACGGCCTTAACTGCGTCGCCACGTTCTTTCTTGGAAGCTAAGAAAATAGCTTTCTTGAGTTGATCGCCTTCGGCGGCCACGCGTTCGCAAATGGCTAATGCTTTAGGTTCACAAACGACGAGAGGGAAAACGCGCTTTTTCTTCGCACAGAGTGAAGCTAACTTACGTTGTGCAGCGATGATAGGCTGGATCGCCTTGTGGGCGTATTCAAGGGCCGCAATGAAGTCAGCTTCAGGAATTTGGTCAGCCGAACCTTCAATCATCATCATGTCGCGCTCATTGCCGACGTAGATTAAATCGAGATCGGAGGCGAATTGTTCTTCGTGGGTTGGATTCACGACGAACTTACCTTCAACGCGACCTAAGCGGATACAACCGATAGGACCGTTCCAAGGAATGTCAGAACAAAGTAAGGCAGCAGAAGCAGCGTTTACCATTAAGACATCGGGCTCGTTCACGAGGTCAGCCGAAAGCAGTAAGCCGATGACTTGAACTTCATTTAAGAAACCTTCAGGGAAGAGAGGACGGAGAGGACGATCGCAAAGACGTGAGGTTAAAATTTCTTTATCGGAAGGTTTACCTTCGCGACGGAAATAACCACCAGGGAAGCGGCCAGCGGCAGCGAACTTTTCGCGGTAGTCTACGGTGAGCGGGAAAAAGTCTTGGTCGGGGGAACGCAGTTCTTCGGCGGCGGTAGCAGAAACGAAGACCGTAGTCTCGCCTTTGCTGATCGTCACAGAGCCATTAGCGAGACGTGCTAAGGAACCTGTGCTGATAGTGATACCGAGTTCGTCGATAGTCACGGAGTGTTGTTGTTTCATATATTTTGTTTGGTTTTTGTGCTGAACGGGATTGCCCAGCGGGTTTTTGTTTTGTTGAGGTGAAATGCAACGTCCCAGCATGGGCTGGGACGTGCGTGGTAACTCAGCGCAATGCGCCTAAATTACTTACGCAGGTTGAGTTTAACGATGAGGGCGTTGTAACGGTCCAGATCGCTCGACTTTAAATAATTGAGCAGCTTACGACGGCGGTTGGTCAGCATGATGAGTCCGCGACGTGAGTGGAAGTCCTTGCGGTGATCGCGCAAGTGCTCGGTGAGGTGGTTAATGCGCGCAGAGACGATGGCGACTTGGACTTCAGGTGAACCTGTGTCTTTAGCGTCCTTCTGGTTGCTTTTGATGATTTCCGACTTGTTGATTGTCATGGGTGTGGTGAGTTTTGGTTTTGTTTTTTTGACCGACTTGGGAGAAATTCCCGAGGACCCGCCGAATGGCCGGTACCTCCGTCTGGAAAGAGCTTTCGCTCTCCGGCCAGCGTGAGAAGGGCTCCGCCCCTCTCCCTAACGAAGTTAAGCCCAATGTCGTGACAGGTTGGATTTAACTATGCAAGCCGTATTTGGGCGTTAATTACCTCTAAATGAGTGTAAAATTAGGCTGAAACTGAGTCATCATTAAAGATTAGCCCGTTGACTCTCCCTGCGACCCCTTTGAAATCGGCTCATGGATAATGGCGACAAACCTAGTTTAACCAGTGCCGAGCGCAGTAAGTTACGCGGGCTAGCTCAGACGCTGGACCCCAAAGTCTTTGTCGGAAAATTAGGCGTCAACGACGGTATCGCTAAACTTCTGGAAGATGCCTTTAAAAATGCCGACCTCGTGAAAGTCCGTTTCAACGCCGAACGCGATGTCATGGAGCAACAATCTCAATCCCTGGCACATCTCACTCAAAGTGAAATTATCGGGTCGGTCGGTCGCACCGCTACATTTTTCAAGTTAGGTAAAAGCGAAGAATAAAATGGACGCTGCGCTTTTCCAGAAGCAATTCGACGACCTCGTTCAAGAAGCAGAAAAAGCGCTGCGTTCTCTTACGCCTTCTGCCACAACTAAGCCGGTGCGATTACACGAAGCGATGCGCTACTCGCTCGATGCGGGGGGCAAGCGTTTGCGTCCAGTACTCTGTTTAGCCGCAGCTAAAGCGTTTCGAGCGGATGCCGATGCACGCCATGCCGCCACTGCAATAGAGTGCATTCACAGCTATTCCCTTATCCATGATGATTTACCGTGCATGGATAATTCCGATTTGCGACGCGGCAGACCTTCCTGCCATAAAGCATTCGACGAAGCCACTGCCCTACTCGCTGGCGATGCGCTCATTCCTTTAGCCTTTAAACTCTTAACTCAAGGATACTCCCATCACCCCACTCTCGTTCAAGAACTCGTGGGCGAACTCGCCGAAGCAGCTGGATCAACGTTACTCGTCGGCGGACAGGCGGAAGACATGAATACGGGTGATAAGAAAAATCAGAACGAGCGACTCGAATTTATTTTACGCGGAAAAACAGCGGCGATGTTGAGTGTATCACTAACCATGGGTGCTCGTATTGGCGGTGCTTCAGCCAAAGAGATCGAAAATTTCAGATTAGCGGGTCAACAAGCCGGCATCGCCTTCCAACTGGTCGACGACTTATTAGACGCTCACGGAACTACGGCTAGCTTAGGCAAACCCGTGGGAGCGGATAAAGATAATGATAAGTTAACTTTCGCTAATCTTTACGGCATCGAAGCGACACGGGCACGTATCAAACAACTGACCGATGAAGCCGTAGGCAACCTGCGTGCCTGTGAAGCTAATACGGATTTTCTCTGCGCGTTAATCACGCAGATGGCTTCGCGTAAAAGTTAGTCGTCTAGACGTCGACCGGAGGACGGCAACTGATCGGGTAAGAATGCGTAATAGGTACCAATCCATAATCTCCAGGCAAATCCATGGATGAAAATGGGAAGGACGAAAGCTGAGATCACGGCGATTTGAATAGCGTGGTCGGTGGAAATCCAATTATTTGCCTGGCAGAGTAAAAGGATGGGTAAGACGCCGAATGAAATTAGTCCGTAGTTCCAAACGATTGAGCCGAGGAAGAAACCTTCCTTGCGTCGCAGGGTCATTCCACAACCCGCGCAATGCATGGGTGTGTTAAATAATTTTTTCCAAAGCGAGACTCCTAGGGGATTAATATCGTCATTACAGTCAGGACATCGTCCGCGGGCGGATCGCCAAAAGATATCGGGTCGAAATGCCATACTCAAAAGGATAGCACTTCGGCCAGTGATGTAAAGAAAAGGGCCGACTCTCCTGGGAAAGTCGGCCCTTTTAGTGATGAATCAGACTAATTACTCCGCAGCAGTTTCGCCTACGGTGTAACGCGTGAAGCGAACCACGGAAACCTCTTCTCCGATTTTCTTGGAGAGTTCGGCTAATAGTTCTAAAACTTTCTTATCGGGATCACGGAAGTAGGACTGTTCGAGCAAGCAAACTTCAGCGAAGTACTTGTCGACGCGGCCGGAGACGATTTTCTCAATGTTTGATAACTGAGCTTTTTTACGACCTTCGGCGGCAACGAGTTGTTTTTCAGCAACACCGATACGCTTGGTTAATTCAGCAATCGCCTCTGCATCGTTCGCGGTGGTTTGTTCTGCGAGTTGACCCTTATAGTCTTCAATGACGCGCTTCACTTCTTCGATGGCTTTATCGGCTTCGGATTTAGTGAATTCGAGAGCGATTTCTTTTTCTTTCGCAACTACTTCTGGAGAGACATCTTCGCGACGAACGAAACGTCCGTTATTCGCGACTACTTGCATCGCCATTTGACGGGCGAATTCCGCAACATCGGCATGGGAGGCACCGGCTGGTGATTTGGTGGAGAGCTCAAGGAGCACGGCGATTTTCGCACCCGTGTGAACATAGGCGGAAACGCGGCCCGAACCTGAAGCAGGGAATTTTAAAACGCGGGACACTTTTAAGTTCTCGCCGATTTTGGTGACTTGATCGTTTAAGAAATCATTCACCTTCCGGCTGGTATCAGCGTGGTAAGGTTGATCGAGGAAGTTATCGACGCCGTGCTTAGTTGCTTGGCCGACTAAGTCTTTAGCGAGAGCGATAAAGTTTTCGTTCTTCGCAACGAAGTCGGTTTCACAATTCAATTCAAGTAAGATGGCTGATTTACCATCAGCATCGACTTGAACGGCGAGAATACCTTCGCTGGCCTTGCGATCAGCTTTTTTATTACGAGTAGCGATACCCTTAATACGTAAGATTTCGACGGCCTTCTCCATTTCGCCATTGGCTTCAGTGAGGGCTTTCTTGCAATCCATGAGGCCAGCGCCGGTGCGCTGACGCAGCTCGTTTACAGTCTGTGCAGTAATTACGGACATAGTCGTTTTAAATTACTTGGAGGACTTGCTACGGAGACGAGGGGCTTTGCTTTTCGCAGCGCCATCTACTTCTTCTTCAACACCGTTGCTCGCTTCCATTAATTCTTTGGAAATAGTCACTTCAGGTTGAACGGATTCACCGTTTTCGGAACGGCTGATAGGCGATACGGTCTTACGAGGATCGCGCTCTGTCTTACGACGGGCAATTCCGGTTTGGACGGCTTGGGTCAGTACTTCGACAATTAAACGGATGGATTTAGCAGCGTCATCATTGCCTGGAACTGGGAATTGGAGAACGGAAGGATCGGAATTCGAATCGCAGAGACCGATGACAGGAATCTTGAGGCGATTCGCTTCATTCACCGCAATCGCTTCTTGTTTGCTATCGATGACAATCATCGCGGAAGGCAGATCACGGTATTCGAGTAAACCTTCGAAGTTACGTTGCATACGTGACATCTCGCGACGAACTGCGGCACCTTCTTTTTTGTGCATCTTAGCGAGGGAACCATCTTGCTCCATGCGGAGATAGTTACGGTAGGAATCAAGCGACTTCTTGATGGTCGCGAAATTAGTGAGGGTGCCACCGAGCCAGCGATTCACGGCGAAGGGCATGCCGACTGACTTAGCAGCTTGGCGTACGACTTCTTGTGCTTGGGGCTTGGTTGCAACGAAGAGGATATCTTTGCCTTTGGCAGCGGTATCTTCGAGGTAAGCAACAGCGGCCGCGAGGCACGCGTGTGACTTTTCCAAATCAATAATCGAAACACCATTGCGGTGGTCGAAAATGAAAGGACGGGATTTAGGATTCCAGCGACGTGTTTGGTGTCCGAAGTGGACGCCTGCGTCGAGGAGGTCTTTGACTGTGATGTTCATATTTTTTGTTAGCTCCGTATCCCGCTTCTTGCCGAAGGAGAGGACATTGGATCAAGGGTGTTTGACTGTTTGGTTTGTTATGTTCGAAGCAATCGGCGGTCGCTTCAAACGGTGGAAAGTGGTTTCAAACAATCCTTACCCCCTCTGGCAAGGGAAAAAGGGCTGACTTTCTTAATCTATTCAGCAATAGATAGGGCGTTCTCGTTATGATTTGGTTTTACCGCATAATTTTCATTCCCCTGCTGATTCTAGCATCCCCCTATTATATCTGGAGAATGTTACGTCGTGGGGGGTACAGTGAAGGGTTCATCCAGCGTTTTGGACTCTTTCCCGCCCTAACCTCGAAGGCTTTGGGCCGACGTCGAATCTGGATACAAGCCGTCTCGGTAGGTGAAATTGAAGCCATTGGTCCCCTCCTCCAACAAATCAAAGCAAAGGGTCAAACCGAAGTCGTTCTCACCACGACGACGAGTACCGGCTATCGCATCGCCCAGGATAAATATAAAGATCTTTGTATCGGCATAGGATTTTTCCCACTGGATTTTTGGCCATTCAGCCGACTCGCGTGGTCGCGCATTGCACCGGATAAAATTATTTTAGCAGAAGGCGAACTCTGGCCCGAACATTTACACCAAGCTAAAAATCGTAATATACCAGCGTACTTAATTAATGCACGTCTGTCGGACAAGTCATTCGCTCGTCACCAGAAATTTAAATCGATTACCAAAAATCTCTTAGAGCAGTTTTCTTGGATTGGGGCGGGAAGCGAAGAAGACGCACGACGATTAAAAACAATCTGTGACATTAAAAACCAAATCGAAGTCACGGGTAATTTAAAATTCGATGTGAGCGCCGAGGGACCTTTATCCACCTCCGATAAAAATAAATTGCGCGCTGAATTAGGCTTCGGGAATTCACCTGAGACTATGGTATTACTCGGATCATCCACCTGGGATGGCGAAGAAGCGGTTTTGCTAAAAGCATTGAAGGACTTGCGTGATACGGGAGTTGATGCCCGACTTTTATTAGTCCCACGCCATGCCGAACGTCGCGATGCTGTACTAAAATTATTGGAGAGTTCAGGTTTAAACTACCACCAACGTTCGGTGAAGGGTCAGCAAGCTCCGGAAGGAACCATCATACACTTAGGTGATACTACCGGCGAGCTGCGACAACTCACCCGCGCGGCCGATCTAGCCTTTACGGGCAAAAGTCTTCCTCCGCATGATGGTGGACAAACGCCCATCGAATGTGCGGCCGCTGGCGTACCCGTTATCTACGGTCCCCACATGACGAACTTTAAATCCATATGTCAGGGATTAGAAACAAACGGTGCGGCCATTAAATGCGTTGATGCCGAAGAAGTGCTGAAAGAAATTTTATCCTTAGCGCGTGATCGAAATTTGCTCACAAAAATGTCTACCGCGGGCGTGGTATGGCATAAGAGTAATCAAGGTGCGACCGAACGCACTTTGTATAAGTTGCTGAGTTAGTCGCGATACGCTTCACGCAGTCGACGCACTTCCTCACGCAACTCTCCGTTGAGGATGATATCACGGGCGAGCTTCGCACCTTCGGCTGGATCTTTGGCTTTATTTGCGACCCATAATGCGGTACCCGCACTGAGGCATAGAGTATCGAGCAGGCCTTCCTCAACACCGCCGACCAATAAATCACTGAACGTAACAAGGTTCTCTTCGGGCGTGCCGCCTTTTAAATCAATGCCCTGGGCCTGATTAAAGCCAAAATCTCCGGGCAACCAGATGGCGTCCACATGAAGAAGTTCGCCACAACCACGCACGATGGTCGGGCCGGCGGTGGTGACCTCGTCCATCCCCTCGCCTACTTGACCATGCACCACCAAGCCACGTTTTACGCCGAGGTCGTGCAAGGCTAAGGCCATGGGCTCGACCCAACGCTGATCGTAAACACCGACCAGCATGTAGGCTGGTTGAGCAGGATTAATCAGTGGACCTAAAATATTAAAAATAGTTTTTTCTCCACGTTCCGCGATTTTCTTTCGAACACTGAGAATCGATTTAAACGCCGAATGAAAAGCAGGCGCAAAAAGATAACAAAATTTCGCTTCTTTAAGAGCGTGATTTAATTTCGCGTCAGTCGCATCGAGTTGCACACCTAAGCCGACTAAGAAATCGGCACTGCCTGATTTTGAAGTGATGGAGCGGTTGCCGTGTTTAATCACTGGCACACCCGCGGCGGCGACGATGAGTGCGGAAACGGATGAAATATTAAAACTCCCCGAACGATCACCACCCGTACCGACGATATCAATAGCCCGCGCTGGCGTATTTCCGAAATCGATTTTGCGAGCGAGTTGACGATAGGTGTATGCGAAACCAGCGACCTCTTCGGCGTTTTCTCCTTTTTGTGCTAACGCAACGAGAAACGATTCCTTTAAATCGTCCGAAATTTCGGGTGAAGCCATTAAGCCTGCAGCCACACTGGCTTGGGCCTTCGTCAAAGACTGACGGGCGAGCAACGCAGAGGTAAACTGACTCAGTTCATTCATAAATTTGGTAAAATTACCCAGGTCTATAATTTCTACGAGTAGGGGTTGCATCTACAAGATTTTAGGTAACAATGTTTAAATGCACGATGCGGACCAACCTCAGGGTGAATTCGACGGTTCAGGCAACGCCTCATGGAATGAGGCCAATTGGTCGAAATATCTTCAAAAGAACGACCAGGAGGTGGCTCGTTTTTTAAGTTATTATACAGAAATTAAAAACCTACCCGATCGGCTCGACGTCAGCGCACGTCGCATGGGCTGGGAGAATGCGGACTGGGGTCCGGGTGATAATAGTGATGACGACATAGATGATGATAACGAGTCGCTCGATATGCCCTACTGCGTTCATCAACATCCTATCTACATCGTCTCGCGGGCACTCATCATTCAACTCCATCGCTCGCTCGATACATTGTGTCAAAATGCCGGTACAAATTTAACAGCGCTAGAAGCTTCACATCTCGGACAAACCTTCGCCGACATTCATCACCAAGTGCTCATGGCCATCAATGCCACGGATACGGGCGACATGCAGTTGGCTCTCGTGCACATGAAGCGATCCCTTTCCGCCATCAACCGAGCCATGGGCAAAGTGGTAGATGTTCCTCTAGCAGCACGACTCAGTTCAGCTGAGCCAGTCAGCGATATGGAAAATACCCTCTTCGACTTACGAGAAATTTGTTTAAGAATCATGGGCGACTGTCGCTGGGACGGATCGCACAACTAAACTTTCTTGTCATCGCCGCGATTCATAAACTGAATCAAACGGTCGCTAAATTCTTTCGCTGAGTCGTGTCCCATACTGCGTAAGGCATGCACCATAGCAGCGACTTCAACCAAGCGAGCCATATCTCGACCCGGACGAACTGGAATGGTCATGTGGGGCACTTTACGGCCTAAAATGGTGTAGCTATCGACATCTAAGCCGGAGCGTTCTTCATCCATCCCTGCTTGCCAAATGACGAAGGTGATGACGAGGTCGATACGTTTGTCGCGACGGACGGAGCGAATACCAAAGATGGATGCGATATTAATAATACCAATACCGCGACATTCCATATAGCCACGATTGAGTTCCTTGGAAGAGCCCTGTAAGTCACGATCGCCGATTAAATTAACGAGAACAAAATCATCGGCGACCAGGGAGTGACCACGCTCAATCAAAGCAAGTGCACATTCGCTCTTACCCACTCCGGAAGCGCCGCGTAATAAAACACCGACCCCTTTAATATCGACTAACGTGGCGTGTAAATTGGTACGTGGAGCAAATTTTTCTTCGAGCAAGACCGTCGCTTCAGCGGAAAAATCTTTCGACTTCAATTGCGTGCGAATAATCGGCACGCGGTGTTTATCGGCAAGTGCTTTAATGGACTCATCGACAGGCAAGCCACGAGAGACAACTATCGCGGGAATTTGTTTACTGAAAACCGCTTCCATTAAGCGCAAACGCACATCGGGCTCTTGGTCCATCAGATAGGCCATTTCACCCGCACCGAGAAGCTGTAAACGACGATGGGCAAACTCTTTAAAATATCCGGTCACGGCTAAGGCCGGACGATTAATCGATTTTTCGGAAATCACATTATCCAAACCCTCCTCACCCGCGATGAGTTCCATTTGCAACATGTCGCGGTAGGTGTTGAAAAATTCACTCACCAAAACGGATTCGGGGCGAGTTTCTGGAGCGTCAGCAGGCATATTATAATTATAGTTTAAAACTTTCGCCGAGATAATATCGACGACTTTCTGGATTATTAACTATATCCTGCGCCGTGCCGGAGACAAGCACTTGTCCTTGGTGAATCAGGTAGGCTCGGTCGACAATGGAAAGCGTTTCCCGCACATTATGGTCGGTAACGAGCACACCGATACCCTTGTTTTTAAGGCGGCGAATGATGGACTGGACCTCCGCGACGGAAATAGGATCCACCCCACTAAAGGGCTCATCCATTAGCAGGAATCGAGGATTGGTAGCTAAGGCTCGGGCAATTTCCAAGCGGCGACGCTCGCCACCAGAAAGGGTGAAGGCTGGCTGCTGGGCCAAGCGTTCTAAGCCTAAGTCAGTCAGTTGTTGGGCGGTACGTGCCTCTGCCTCGCGCGAAGATAATTTCAGAGTTTCGACGACGGCCAAGACATTATCCCACACCGAAAGTTTTCGAAAGATGGAAGATTCTTGCGGCAGATAACCGATACCATTTTGGGCACGCTTCCACATCGGCATCGACGTAACATCAGCGCCGTCGATAAATACATTTCCTGAAGTAGCAGGAATCAAACCCACCATCATATAGAAGCTCGTCGTTTTGCCGGCGCCATTAGGTCCAAGCAAACCAACAATCTCTCCAGCGCGTAAATCGAGACTGACATTTTTAACCGCAACGGCCTGACCGTAGTGCTTAGCCAGAGCTTGCGCGCGAACGAGAGACTTATCGTTAGAGGCAACCATAGTGTGATGAGGAAGTTGTTATTGGGCCTTGTCGAGCGTTTTGACCTGAGGAAGGAAAAACTCAGGCCCTAAAATGATTTTGGGTCGGATAACCTGCTTGGGGTTCTGCGGATTAACCACTTGATCCATTCTCCAAATCCGCTTGGGGTAATCGTAAACGATCGAATTAGCGGGAACACCTTCGTGGCCATCGCGATCACGTACCCGAGCATCGCCAAACAAACGGGCTTCACCGGTGTTGGGATTAATTTCCATCGTGCGACCGACAGCCGTAGTTCCATCGGCCTTCACCGTCACATTACCACGGCCCACAATTAACTCAGGCGAGCGATTCCCTGCTTTATCGGGTCGAGCCAGACCTTCCAAGAGGTCGCAAGTAGCATTGATGTTGGGACTTTGCATAGCGACCGAACCGCGTAAAAACATTTTGGTTAATTCTTTAGTACTTAAAATCTCGTGGGCATCGGCGGTGAACTCGGAGACTTTCTCGTTTTCCATTTCTAAGAAAAGTTTAGGTCGGGTCGCTCCACTACCGCCACCCAGAGTAAGTAATTCAACCTTACCTTTAAGACTATCATCCACCAAGATTTCCTGCACTTCGATGCTGGGTCGAAAATCTGCACGCTCCGACGTAGCACTTAACCCTGGCTGCGCAAATCGCACTTTGCCGGTCAGTATCAATTTTTGCAGATCAAATACGCCACTCTTGGTTTGGACGGTACGGGGTACTGAATAAGCGACTAAGCGATCGGACTCAGTTGTCATTTTATCCATCGAGTACTTCACCGCACCAGTTAAATCCGCTTCAGCGGACGTGCCTGAATTAGAAATAACAATTTGATTAGCCTCTGCTTTGGCACCTTCGGCCCCCACCGACTCCGAACGGAATTTAATCGTAGCCCGTGTAGTGGAATCGGACTTTACGATAACTTTTTGCACCAACGAGTCGGAGAAAATCTGCGCCCCCATTAAATCGATTCCACGTTTATCCACTAAATTAGGTTTACCCGAAAGTTCCAACTGGCCCTTTACTTGAACCCAGCGAGCGTGCTCAGCATTAAATGAAGTCTCCTGAACCAATCCGCGGACGGACCCATCCGCAATCAAGACATTCCCGCCTTCACTCAGTTCTTTAACGGAAATTTTTTGCGAATTGAGCATTCCCTGTTCGGAAATAAAATTAGCCTGACCATCCATGACCACGGTTTGTAATCCTGATTTAAGATCGCGTTCAATACGACCGGCGCGACCCGTCAACTCCATCATCGACTTGTCCTTACCTTGCGCTTTCACCGCGACGGTTGGGACAGTGGTCGCTTGTAATAATGTAATGCCCGTCCGTCCGTCATGCGCTAAAGTATCTGAAGTAATGTTCAAGGTTGGTTCAGTGAGTTTAACATTTCCGGCGACATTTAATTGATCCGTTTTTGGGAAATAGACAACGGAGTCTCCCTTGATTGTTTGATCGAGAAAGGTGCGCACCACCTGTCCGCGCGCTTTGATAATCTTGCAATTTTTATCACCGACACCGGAGTCATCTAAAATACAGTCAATCGCTTCGCAGATAATTTGTTCACCTTGACGGGTAAAGGTAACGCCACCCGAGAAGGTTAATTGGGTACCCTCACTCGTCGGTGTGACATCTAATCTCGGGGCCTTTACCGAAAATCTTTTTTCTTTGGGTTTAGTTAAATCAAGCTCCGCGACCACATCTTCTAAAATCGAAAACGTATCACCTGTGCTCGTGCCCTTCCAAGTCCAGCCGATACCGGCTAAATTAAAAGTACTCGAGAAGGCCTTGAATAACTCTTTACCTTCAGCGATTCGCTTAGTCGGATCGACCACGCCATTCGGACTATTAAAACTTATCGAAGGTTTGCCCGACTGAAAAGTTTGTCCCGACAACTCCTGCATGTCCCACTTACCGGAATCCTCACTGGGCTTCATCACCTTGGCATTCATCTCCCACGCCTTCTCCGCTTTTTCATCTTCCGTATATCCAGACAGCGAACCACCACCCACTTGTTCAAAGCGAATATCCTTCTGCTGAGCCAAAAGGCTGAGCGACAGCAACCCAAGTAGATACCTCGCACGCATGCGCTATGACACCTTAGGCGGGCGAGCAAATCAAGCGATTAAGACTTCTTTACTCTCGGAAATGGCTGCGACGAAACCAAAGGTGGCATGGAACGTGATTCAATCACGGCGCCTTGAGCAATCGGACAACCAGCCAGAAACTCACCTACCGGTAACATTCTCCCACCGGGACGTTGCAAAGTCGTGAATAAACAAAATCCATTTCCGCACGCGACTTTCAAACCTTGCTTGTCCGCCTGTGTGACAGTTCCAGGTGTCAGGGTATGCTCTTCGGTTAATAAAGAAGCTGAACCGACTTTGATGATTAAATCACCCAGCGGAAAGGTCGAACCCGGCCAGCCTTCTAAAGCACGCACCCGGCCTACGATTTCTGCCGCAGGAGTATTAAAATCTAATGCACTGTCTGGGCGATCCAATCGTCGAGTATAAGTCACTAATGATTCGTCCTGTGGCTGAGGTTTGATTTGTTGGTTGAGAATTTTATTTAAAAAATTGTGAGAAAGTTCCGCCGCCGTTTCGCCTAAGCGCTGACGTAACGCAGCCCTACCCTCATCCGGTAAAATCATTAATTCACTCGAAGCATAGAGCGGACCAGCATCAAGTTTTCGAACGACATGTTGAACCGAAATTCCCGTAGATTTAAAACCGAGCGCTAACGCAGACTCAACCGGCGTTGCCCCTCTTAATACGGGTAAAAGTGAACCATGAAAATTAATGAAGCCTAGACGGGTCGCGGCCAGAAAATCGTCTTTCAATATTTGTCCGTAAGCCATGACTACTCCCATATCGACGTGTAAATCCTTCAGTTGTTGAGCGTCGATTTCCGCAAGTCGCTCGGGCTGTAATAATTTTAATCCGTTTTCTTTAGCCCATAATGCCACTGGATTTGATTTAATTTCCTGGCCGCGCCCAGCGGGTCGATCGGGTTGAGTATAGACCGCGACTACATCAATATTTTGGGAGGCATGCACGGCCGCAAATAACGGAAGCGCAATTTCATCTGAACCAAGCAGGATGATCCGAAAGCGTGACTGGGAAGGTGCGACCGACATGGTTAATTAAAGTTTTATTTTCGTGCTTGGCGAGCAGCACGGCCTTTAAGCGAACGAGGCTTGTCCCAACGCGTAAAAGCTTTCTTGCCCGACTTGCTGCCAGGCTTACTGCCGGGCTTACCTGTGCGTGGCTTGCTGCCCGACTTCGCCTTACCTAAGCGAGGCCCAGAACTTAAAGCACTGGGCTTCTCAATATGTCGCGGAGTGGATTCGCTAGAGCCAGCAGCAGAGTCAGGACGGGTGCCTGGAGGGGCGAAATACTTACGACCCTCCTGCTTAGGTTTGCCCACAACATCCAGGAAGACAGGAACACCGGATAAATCGAAATTCTCGTGCACGCCCTTAACGAGATAACGCTGATAGGCATCTTCTAATCTCTCTTCCGAATTACAGAATAATCTAAAACGAATCGGACGTTTGGAAACTTGTGTGACGTAATAACATTTGAAACGACGACCCGACACCATGCGCGGGGGGCGTTTGATCATGAGATCTTGAATGATACGATTTATCTTACCCGTTGGGATCGTTGCCCCTGCACGAATAAATACACCTTCGGCAGCATCTAAAAGATCTTCTGCACGGAGACCCGTTTTGGCCGATACGAATAAAATAGGTGAATCAGGTAAAAAGAAAAGTTCGCGACGAACAGCGGTGCGGAATTTGGAACGAAACTCTTCTTCGTCATCATACCCACTGATCGCATCGGCCCGAAAAGCAGCCTTCGCTAAATCCCATTTATTAACCACGACCACGATACCACAGCCAATCAAAGCCAGTTCACCCGCGAGTTGTTTGTCGATACGCGTGACGCCCTGTTGAGCATCTAATACTAAAAATACCACATCGGTATCCGCTAAAATTTCGTCAGAACGAATTTGCGAAAAGAAATCTAAGGTATCGCGTTTATTGGCGGTGCGGCGTCCGGCCGTATCGACCAAGGCAAATTCCGTTTTAGATCCATCGGATTTAACACGCATCAAACGTGAACGCACGGGATCGCGCGTGGTACCAGCAATCTCGCTCACGATTAAACGTGCGCTGCCCATGAGACGATTACCCATCGAACTTTTTCCGACATTCGGTCGACCAGCTAAAGCTAAACGAATAGGATGAGAAGTTTCGGTGCTGGGCGTAACGGGTGCCGGACCAATCTTTTTAAGGATGAGAGTTCTTAATTGAGGAATACCGCGACCGTGTTCGGCCGAAATTAAAAGAGGATCACCAAAGCCTAGAGTATAAAAATCGTCGATGTTTACTTCGCGTTCGGGAGTGTCTGCCTTGTTCGCAATGATGATGACATTTTTACCGGCCTGACGTAATTTGGCAGCGACTTCGATATCCAGTGGCGCACAGCCTTCGGTAATATCGACGACTAATAAAACTAAACTCGCGGCAGCGAGGGCGAAATCGACCTGCTCTTCAACGGCCTCGGCAATGACTTTAGGTGTAAGGTTAGCTTTATATAAACCAATACCACCCGTATCCATCAAAGTGTAGCGACCTTCCGAAATTTCAGTGGTGATTAAATCGCGCGTTACTCCCGGTTGGTCATGGACAATGGAAATACGTCGACCAACGAGCGCGTTAAACAGACGACTTTTACCGACATTGGGACGGCCCACAATCGCAACTGCTCGAGATAATTCTGTATTCCGTTCCATCGTTGTACAATCGAAGTGTTACGAGCCGTTAGCAAGCGAGGATGCTTACTTTCGACTGGGCAAGGTATCGAGGAAGCGTGCAATCCGTTCGCCCGCTTCATGGATACGCTCATAACTCGTCGAGAAGGAGGCACGACAGTAACCTGCGCCTGCTTCGCCGAAAGCCGTTCCCGGGACCATCGCCACCTTCTGTGCTTCCAGAAGTTTGGAGGCAAAGGTCATCGAATCTAATCCCGTGCTGGTGATATCAGGAAAAGCGTAGAAAGCGCCGCGAGGTAAGTGGCACTTTAAGCCTAGCTCATTAAAGCGACGGACAATGAAGTCGCGACGTTCACGATATTTTTCGCGCATGTGCAACATGGAGTCGCGTCCATTACGTAAAGCTTCGACCGCTGCTTCTTGGCTGATAATCGGAGCGCACATGATGCTGTATTGATGCACTTTGAGCATACCATCGATCACCGAAGCAGGACCACAAGCATAACCAATACGGAAACCAGTCATCGCAAAAGCTTTGGAGAATCCGTGTAAAAAGACTGTGCGTTCGCGCATACCCGGCAACGAAGCGATGGAGACGTGGTCACCTTCGAAAGTGAGTTCCGAATAAATTTCGTCGGACGCCACAAGCAGATCTTTCTCAATCGCAAATTTCGCGATCTCTTCCAACTTCTTACGGTCAGCAGTTCCGCCGGTGGGGTTCGTTGGAAAATTCAGAATTAAAATTTTGCAACCCGGTTCCCAGGCAGCCCGTAAAGCAACTGGATCGAGAGCGAATTGATCTTTCGACGTAGTTTTAATCGGAATCGGTATAGCGTGACAAAGCGTAACGCTCGGCGCATAGGAAACGTAGCAAGGCTCGTGATAGAGTACTTTGTCACCTGGATTGAGGGTGGCGCGAAGCATAATATCGAGCGCTTCGGAGACGCCGACGGTGACCAAGATTTCACTTTCAGGATTGTAGGTTGGGCCGTAGTATTTTTCGACGTAGCGTGAAATCTCTTCACGTAACTGGAGAGTACCGCGGTTATCCGTGTAAGAAGTGCGCCCTTTTTCCAACGCAGCCATCGCGGCTTCGCGTACATGAAAAGGCGTAATGAAATCTGGCTCACCAATACCGAGCGAGACGGCGTCTTTCATTTTAGACACAATCGCGAAGAAATCTCGGATACCGGATTTGGGAAGTGACGCTACATGGCGCGCCACAAATCGACCAGATTCATCCATGAGTTAAAGATTAGGGACTGACGGAGGGTTGATCGCGATGGGCGCCGCTATCCGTAATAACGAAGCCATCTTTTTTATAAGCACGTAAGAAGAAGTGCGTTGAGGTACCCTGCACGCCATCGATTCGAGCGAGGCGTTCGTGCACGAAGCCAGCCACTTTGTAGAGATTATCCGCCGTCACCACGACGAGTAAATCGTAGCCACCCGACATCAGGTAACAGCTTTCCACTTGTTCAAATTGGCTAATGCGCTCGGCGATTCCATCAAATCCACCGGTACCTTGAGTTTGGATTTTAATTTCAATCACGGCACGTACGCGACGTTCCGCTTCGAAACTAGGATTGAGGACAGCACGCCATCCGAGAAGGACGCCCTGCTTACGCAAGTCAGCCAACTGGGACTCCACGGCTGCTTGACCGAGATTCAAAATCTTTCCGATTTGTGCCGTGTCGAGAGGTTCACCCTCGAGGAGTAATTTTAGGACGTTGTTCATAGTGGTGACGAGAAATTAGACTTTAACTAAAGCGCGACGATGTCGAACGGCATCTGAAAGTTGTTCGAGGATGGGCATGGTTTGCTCAAAAGAAATACAAGCGTCGGTGATGCTGCAGCCGTAAGTGGAAGCGGCGTGACCTTTCCAATCTTGGCGGCCTTCGACGAGGTGACTTTCAATCATCACTCCACCAATAATTTTACTACCACGTGAAACCTGTTCAGCGATATCGGCAGCGACGACGGATTGGCGACGATGATCTTTCGAACTATTACCGTGTGAGCAATCGATGACGATACGGGTGGTGATCCCAGCCTTCTGCAAACGTGTTTCCGCATCGGTCACAAATTCGGAACCATAATTAGGACCTGTGCTTGAGCCACCGCGTAAAATCACGTGGGCATCAGGGTTTCCTGAAGTTTCAAAAATAGCGACAGCACCCTCTTTGGTGACCGAAGGGAACCAGTGAGACGAACGTGCAGACAAACAAGCGTCGACAGCGACCTGGATAGAACCATCGGTTCCGTTTTTAAATCCAACCGGCATTGAGAGACCAGAGGCCAACTCACGGTGGATTTGACTTTCGGTCGTGCGAGCGCCGATGGCACCGTAGGCGACTAAGTCGGCTAAGTATTGAGGAGTGATCGGATCGAGAAACTCGCTCGCTGAAGCCAGGCCGAGGTTTGCGATATCGGATAAAACTCTGCGACCTAAGCGAAGGCCGTCATTGATTTTGAAGGAACCGTCGATTTCGGGGTCATTGATTAAACCCTTCCAGCCGACGGTGGTGCGTGGTTTTTCGAAATAAACG
>Ga0209617_10000342_pt1 | contig 19932 bp, 16 predicted proteins | sample LakEriepJuly2011_2_FD_187459 | JGI IMG/M metagenome (GOLD analysis project Ga0209617, IMG submission 187459) | Freshwater microbial communities from dead zone in Lake Erie, Canada - CCB epilimnion July 2011 (SPAdes) (version 2) | ecosystem: Environmental > Aquatic > Freshwater > Lentic >...
CTCCTCTGCCAAGCATGCATCCTCATTATATCTCGAATCTTTCAATAATGCGCGCCTAAAGGCAAACGTCCCTGCCGTAGCGTGCGCCTTACCATACGGCCCAAACTGAACCATCCTCCCTCGGTCGTTAAAATATATATACATCTCACTCGCCCCGGCACATAAAGCACCAGGATTCTCCGTCAATCGCGACACTGCGTGAGATACACGCTCTGGAGGATAGAAGTCGTCGTCGTCCATATAGACGATTATATCACCCTTCGACTTATCATGCATAATATTCCTCTTCTTACCCAGCGTCATCTTCTTATCATACTTGAAATATTTCACATTTGGGTGCTGCGCGACCATATCTTCAACAAGATCAGAACCATCGTCTACAATAATCCACTCCATACGATCCTTTGGATAATCTTGACTATTGAAACACGAAATCATCATCTCGATAAAAGGTCTGCGATTAAATGTAGGAGTACATACACTCACAAACGGTAAAGTATTAGAAGAACTAGAGGGATTGTTCTTGTTTTTATTTCTTGCCATTTTTACTATAAATATATAATTAATTATTATAACTAAAATAATTATAATAATAATAGAATTATATTTTTAACATCTTTTCGATAATTATTTAATATTAACCATGCATTTAAACAAACCCTGTTAAGGCGGCAACTAACGCAATAAACATAATACCTCCTCCTATTCCAGAACCTAAATCCAAGAAAGCAAAGTATACCATAAAACAATAAAATATATTCAATAAATATGGTTTAACACTTTCGAAAATATCATTATATCTGTCTTTCTTATTTTGTTCTACGAGCGCACAAGGATAATACCCGAAAAAGTATACTGTCTGAAGGGACGACCATACCCCATTCCCTATAAATATAAAAATTCCTAATATAAGCGTGAAGAATAAGCCCCAAAAGGGATGATTATTTAATACTCCAAATATAGCACCCATTACACCCGACACCAACCCCATTATAGGTATTAAAATATAAACGAATATTATTGGAATAACTATAAAAATAAGCGCTCTTCTTATTGGCGACTCTTTCATCTCTGTAGACCACGATTCTTTGTTTTTCGGAGTAGTGCTATCAGTTGGACTACATAAGGTCAGCAACATCTTCGTAAATCCACGCCCTCCTCTGCCAATACCACCATACACTGAATTAAATATATAATTAAATAAAGCATCCGATACACCGTCACCACTACTACCATCTTTAAATGCCGTTAATATATTTATATTTTTCTCCTCTTTCTCAATAACGTGTAATATTTGCTCATTAGAGTTACACATACGAGCTGCTAAATCATACGGGAAACCATAGCCGAACATACATTTGCTCGTGTCTTTTTCATCGCAATATGGCAGACTGTATGGTTTTGTAGGAAAAACATAATCTTTTTCATCCTGCGACATTGTTACTAAATATAGAGCATTCGCACCAAATACACCCCATAAATAGGTTAAAATAATTGATACTAAAATATGTATGACATATATAAATATTTGATTTGATAATGCCACATCTTGACTTGAAACGGTAGAGTTTGTCTCTGTTCCAGGGACGCCTGGAATACCTGATGGCGCAATCATGTTGTTTATACCGGGTAATCCAAGCGATCCAACTAGTGCTGTCGTTCCCGTGGATCCTGAAAATATACTAGCCAAAATATTAGGCTGTGGTTGTGCGGGAAATAACATAGTTAACAAATTAGGTGGAGGTGATGTAGAACCTGTTCCACCTGTTCCACCTGTAGCACCTGTAGCACCACTACCCCCTGTAGCGCCTGTAGCGCCACTATTATCTCCACCACCAGAACCAAATAAACCTCCTCCTCCTCCTCCCCCATTACTCCCTGTAGCGCCTGTATTCCCACTATCCCCTGTATCCCCGCTTTGGCTTCCTCCATCATCACCACCACCATCAGTGAAATCGGGAAGACCAAATCCTTCTATATATGATCCATACGGTCTGTGATACTTTTTTATATCAAAAATGCCTGCACTTGAGAATAAATTTGAATAAAATGGCATAATATATTATTATGTATTAATATACTATATTATAACATTTTATATTATTCATACATTCCCAAAAATATTATTAATTATACAATATAGATTTAAAAACTATTTACTATAAATATATAACACATATACAGGTATACATATACACTCACATACACATAACTAAATGACAAAAATCGAAGAAGGTCTAAAACTAGATTTTAATAATGTTCTAATCCGCCCCAAACGTTCGACCCTTAATACACGTTCAGCCGTTCATCTAACTAGAACTATCAAATTCAAGAATCGTATATCCCTAAAAACGTGGGATGGTATTCCGATAATCGCGTCTAATATGGATACTGTCGGCACTTTCGGTGTTTACGATATTTTATCCAAATTTAAAATTATCACTGCCTTTCACAAATTCTATGATGTGGCAGATTTTATGGATTATCAGACAAAAAACAACACGAGATTTAATCCCGATTATTTTATGGTGTCAACTGGCATACAAGATCACGACTTCGCTCGTCTGACACGTATTCTCGCCAGTGTAGAGTGTAACTGGATTTGTATAGATATCGCAAATGGATATATACAGTCGCTCGTCGAATTCTGTAAACGTGTTCGCGCAGCTTATCCTGATAAAATCATCGTCGCTGGAAATGTCGTAACACGCGAAATAGTAGAAGAGCTTATTCTAAATGGCGGCGTCGATGTTGTTAAAGTAGGTATCGGATCCGGAAGTGCTTGTCTTACACGTATGAAAACCGGCGTAGGTATGCCTCAACTATCCGCTATTATGGAATGTGCTGACGCTGCACACGGTGTAGGTGGTCATATTATCGGTGATGGCGGAATAACGTGCCCTGGTGATATGGCAAAGGCATTCGGTGGAGGTGCCGATTTTGTTATGGCCGGTGGTGCTTTCTCTGGACACGATGAAAATCCTGGTGAACTTATTACAAACACCGATGGCTCGCAAAGCAAACTGTTTTATGGTATGAGTTCGTCGCACGCTATGGATAAACATTATGGGGGTATGGATAATTATCGCGCATCAGAAGGTCGCGTTATTAGTGTCCCATATCGTGGCCCTCTTGAAAACACTGTGCTTGATTATCTGGGAGGGCTGCGAAGCACATGTACTTATATAAATGCCTCGTGTATTAAGCATATACCCCTATGCACAACATTTGTCCAAGTATCGCAGCAACTAAATACATCGCTGGTATGATGTGTCTTGTCTTGTCTTGTCTTGTCTCCTAAATACAATATTTCGCATCTTTAATGCGATATATTGTATAACATCCACCCTTCTGCCTAGTTTATCTCGCATACATAAGCCCGACATTGCCCGACATAAATGTAACAACATTGAAACGTTCTTCCAATATTACTAAATTATAGTTATAGTCATATATACGCCATACTGGCTTATTCACTCCAATTGGTATCGGTTCACCAGTAAGCGGATTCGTTTGTGAGTCGCAAATCGTAAGAAAATTCGCATTGGGCTCAAGTGGTGGATAAAACGTAGTAAACTCAAACTGAACATTTGAAAACTTGCTCGTATTTAAAGCGCCAGATGGTTGTATCACAAAAGGGTCCGTATCAAGGCAAAAATTGTAACAATATAGCCCATCAGGTGCATTCCCCTTTGTTCGCACATATTTTTCCACATAGTTGAATATACCGGCATCAAGAGGACTCTCGCGATATTTCCCATCCAATAAAATACCTAGATTCATAAGTATATCACGCTGATTCTCAACGCTAAATGGTTGTGTAACAAAGTATCCTGTATTGTTCGTAGCAGCAGGATTATAACCCGGGCCTATATTGGGACCAATGCCTGTGGGTGGTGCCGGAACACACGACAAATTTAACGCCCCATATTGCCCACCGTAATCTGTAAGAGGATTAACCGGAGCAGGAACTACATCCACCGGCAAATATCCATAAGGCCAGTTTGTATAATTGCTCCACTGATTGCGCAGATTTATATCACTCCTCTGAAAGAAAAACATCCAGCTACTCACCATACCAAGTGTATTCTCCAGCCATACACGCTGAGATCCAGTCACATTATTGAAATTCCATTCATATGCCGACTTTATCAAATACTTCTGCTCATTTGCGGCGAATACTTTAGCCTCATCATTTGATAGAAACCCATACGTGCTTACCAGATGAATATCAGCATTCCACTCTGATTGTGCCGGATTTTGGTATGTATCCGCTGCCAAACTCACACTAGGTGGCGACTGTAAGAACCTATACAACTGCATATACTCTTTTGTATAATTTGGCCTAACAATCGGCCACCCATTTGCCGGATCCATTACATCACGAATCGTATAAATATCCTGTATCGGCCGCATAACTACGTCTATCTGAAGCTGATTATATTGAAGCGCAATAAGTGGGAAAGCCATTTTACTCGAAAGTGTAAACCACGCATTTATCGGTATATATAACTTACGAGATCGTATAGACGGTTCTGAACCCTGTGCTAATGTTGTATAATAAGCATTTGGATACGTATTTATCCGGCTACCAGAATTCCCTGGATCGTTCAACTCCGTAATATTCCCCGTCATTTGATCATACAACTTCTTCTTATCATCCGAAAAATCACGCTGAACAAGCCCCAATAAATATTTCCCCGTCAACACCTGTAGCGTCTGCCCACCAACAGATATTACAATTTCTTTTATCATTTGTGTTCCTAAATTCTCAATCCAGCGGAATTCATATGGCGCCCAGTTTTCACTACAACTACTTGGTGGCATAATCGGACTCCATATGGTTGGAAGAGTCACAACAACATACGTATCCATTAATAAATCGGCATAACGCGGCACATAAAACGTAAACTTCGAATCTGTGGATAAACGAAGAGATCTTTGCCCTGTAAAATCTATTCTAAATTTTTGTAGACCAAAATTTGTATATTTTGCGTATGTCGATTTGAAAAATGTTTTTTTGGGGTTTCCATTTAATATAACATTTTGATTTCCGAAAGATACAATATTTAGTAAACCTCCTGTCATTATTTTTTATATATATTTAACATATTAATAATTTTAACAAGTTTTATATATATATTATTAATATCAATATTATTAATATCAATATCAATATATATATAATATTATTATATACTAACTTAATAATATGAGCCAACCATCACAACAACAACAAGCTGCATCTAGTCCAAGTATATTATCTAGTTTCAGTGTTAAGAATATGCGCGCAATGTTACATACCAGTGTATCTCCATCTATGATTCATTGGTTCGGAATGTCGTTCGTTGTCGTTATTTTACTCTGGTTAATTACGTATGTGACTACAAAATTAAATTTAAATCGAACCAATTGTCTTAGTATTCAATCTTATTATAATGAACCAACAAAAATAACATCCGCTTGGACAAGTCTCAGTTCTAAAGATTATCAAAAAAATCTTCGAGACTTTTATATTAAAACAGCCTATAACTGCTGCGCATCCGGGCAGTATAAAAATGACTATGTTAGCTTATGCGCCCTTCATAACACCATCGTCCAAGGATGTAGATGTCTCGATTTTGAAATTTATTGCTTAAATGATACCCCGGTTGTCGCCGTTTCCTCTATCGATATGGTGGGAGTAAAGCAGAGTTATAACGCTCTCGCTATATCTGACGTCTTAAATGATATAAATACATACGCATTCTCCGAAGTTAATGTTCCATCTGATGGAAAGAATCCGCGTTACTGTCCTAATCCAAAAGATCCCCTATTATTACACTTTAGGCTTAGAACAAACAAAGTAAATGTTCTTAATCAACTCGCGGCAGAAATAGCACAAATCCTCGGTAATAAATTAATGCCAATCGATTATATGCGCGAATATAATGGCAAAAATCTTACAAAGGTTTCTATCGACAAATTTTTAGGAAAAGTCGTTATTATGGTCGAGAAGAGTAACTCATCACAGGGTATGCCAATCCTCTATCAATCTAAAAATCTATGGGAACTTACAAATGTCACTACAAATTCCGCATTTATACACGAGCAATTATTCACTGATATTAAAAACACAACCGATCCACAAGATATTATCGAGTTTAATCGCCAAAATATGACACTTGTATTGCCCGATGTAGCTGAATATGATATAAATTATATATCCACCGTCCCCCAAGTATTAGGATGCCAGTTAATGGCTATGAGCTTCCAAAGTCACGACCAGAATCTCGTGACTTATAATGGCCTTTTTGAACAAGCGGGTAGTGCCTTTGTTCCGAAACCAGATTCTCTGTTATATGTTCCTACGATTATTGCTAAGCCGGCACCATTGTCGCCAAGACTTAATACCGCTACTAGGTTTAAAGAAATTCCAGGTTTGGGTAAGATGCCTTTTTAGTCGTTCTTCGCCCCCCATCTCATATTCAAAATAATTATTTTATTTTATATTGATAATATAACATACAAACATAATATAAAATAAAATAAAATGGTCAACGATTCACCCGATTCAAATATATTATATTACGAAAATCGTGAGCTAGAATTGTTAAAAAACGCAATGAATATTGAAGCAAAAAAAAGAGGAGAACGTATTGCCCAAAACCCAGTTATGAAGGAAATTATAGGCGTCTTGGAGAAATTTCTTCGAGATAAAAAGCTTGTTTGTTATGGTGGCACTGCTATTAATAATATTCTACCTGAATCAGAGCAATTTTATAATCGAAATTTAGAAATACCCGATTACGACTTCTTCTCCTCTAACGCAATAAATGACGCAAAAGAATTGGCCGATATCTATTTCCGACAAGGTTTCTCCGACGTTGAAGCAAAAGCAGGTGTTCATTATGGGACATATAAAGTATTCGTCAATTTCTTTCAGATCGCCGATATTACCCAACTCGATAGTAAACTATTTAGTAGTCTTAAAAAAAATGCTCTTTCGAAAGATAAAATATTATATGCGCCGCCTAATTTTCTTCGAATGGCGATGTATTTAGAATTATCCCGTCCTAGTGGTGATATTTCTCGGTGGGAAAAGGTGTTTAAACGTTTAAATCTTCTGAACCGACATTACCCTTTAAAGGCTGTAAATTGTGATCCGGACACATTTAAACATTCATTTTCTGCGCGTTCATATAACAAACAGTTTCAATATGAAAAGGAGAAGATACAAACCACCATAAAGAATGTCGCCTCCAAAGAGAAACTCGTTTTTATAGGCGGATATGCCAATGTTTTATATTCGCGTTATTTACACAATAATGAGCGAAAATATTTAGAAGAAATTCCTGATTTTGATTTGTTGTCTAATTCACCCGATAAAACAGCCAAGGCAATAAAGGAGGCATTAGAAAAGCAGGATATTCGAAATATTACAATCGAAACTAAGGCGGCTATCCCCGAATACTTATCTACGCATTATGAAGTTCGTGTCGGATCTCAGCCCGTGGCTTACGTATATAAACCCCTGGCTTGTCACAGTTATAACTCCATCAAGGTAAATAGTAAGATATTTCGCGTGGCTACAATTGACACAATGATGAGTTTTTATCTTTTATTTTTATATGCTGAGCGCCCTTATTATAACCCTCGTAGAACCCTCTGTTTATGCGAATATTTATTTAAAATACAGCAGAAAAATCGCCTCAAACAGACCGGATTATTGCGCCGATTCAGTGTGACGTGTTATGGTAAGCAAAAGACACTCGAAGATATTCGCAATGAAAAGGCCAAACAATATAAGCGTCTTAAAACGAAAAAGAAGAGCAAGGAATATAACAGGTGGTTCTTGCGATACAATCCGGAATTGAATCCTGAAAACAAGCCTTACGTTAAGCATGATAAGACAGAAGAGGATATCATAAATGAAGCAAAATTGGCACTTGAAGCGAAGGTTCTCACTTCGAAAGCTATTATAAATGGTATAGAAGGGATCGAAGGACTCGATAAACTGAAATTATCGAAGAAACGTAAAACCGCTACCCCTTCACCGATAACACCTATGAAGACGCCTAGTGCTTTACGGATGAAAAAACTTAAAAATAATACGTTGAAAATGTCGGCATCATCGCGTCTTTCTCGAACACGTAAAAACAGGGAAGTTGAAAACTTATTATTCGTAGAGGATGATATAATCCCCTAGATGTGTTGCGAATCTTGACCATTAAAGCGACTATACCCTCTAACTTTTCAATATTTAAATCTTTTTCATTTACATCAACATTGCGCTATAAATGAAAATAAATGTTGTGAAACCGTAATAACCACGCCATACTTTAAAAAGATTCCACTTTATCCAACATTTTAGTCAATCCAAAATATCCTAAAGCAAATAGTGCGCTCATAAAAACCAGTCCGCTTATATTGAAATTGCCATCCGCGTTGAATACTGATGGTAAATACTTCAAAATATATTTTCGCGTAATAGGAAGCTGGAATGCGAAATAAAGAATGCCGACTAAAAGAGGCACCTGAATCAATCTGTAAATATTCTCCATATTGTCATTTGTATTTATCAGATTTGCTTTTTTTATTTCGTCCATTACATCCTCATCATTGTCGTGATCTTCTATATAATTCGATTGAGGCTGATTTGGCGGAGGCCTAGGAACAAAATTGGGCTTAACTTGCTGATCACTCATCATATTCATTGTATTCATAGGTATGTCACGTGACGGCAAATTCGTTAAACCACTTGCGCTTGCCCTTTGTAACCCATTCACTAGTTCATTGATAACATTGGGTTGCTGTTGTTGTTGTTGCTGCTGCTGATTTTGTCCACCCAAACCTGCTATATTAGGGGAATATACTTGTCCTTGAATTTGAGAAGGAGGGGGCATTCCCATACCGCCACCATTACCCATCTCCATTTTTTGAATAGAAAGATTGTTTTGATTCCCACCCATCATAGGATCCGTCGGAAGGTCGTCGATGCTTGTCGTATCACCCATTTCTTAATATATTCTATAAAGAATGATAGATTTGTATTTACTACGCAAATCTAACTAATTTCTTTTGCGAATCGCATAATTCGGATTTATTCGCATATGTATAACATTTTTCACCATATATGTATGTCTCTTTCTCTAATTCGGTTATAGGTGGCGAAGTAAAAACAATACATTTTTCTCCTTGACATTCTTTTCTAAATAGCGTCGATAATCCTAAACCAAGGATAATAGAAATTATGTATTTACTAGTATCAGAATGTAACCAGTGTTTAAGATTCATTGTATATTTTGTTATAGTTTGTTATATTCTATATATTAATTACTATATAAAATATACAAAATATATAGTAAAATCTTTGAAATTATAGCGTTATATTTATAATATACTATACTACCCTATACTACCCTATACTTGAATCGGTATTTTCTTTAATGGTCCGGTATTAAAAGGACACTTCTGTTCTTTCGCTACAAATGTGAAACAGTTGTCTGCTTTATCCTTATATTGAAAATTATTATTATTGTCTACTGTGGGATAGATCAATATACTCCTCTGAGGTGGATTAGATAAGTATATATATACCATCCCTAACATAAAACTTAAAATAAATAATGGTATTGAAATATATTTCATTATTTTTATTTTATATATATATAAAAAATATATTATTTTATATATTTCATAATATGATTCATAATATGATTCATAATATGAATCGTATATAACTACGCACTATAACCTAATTATTTTTCTTGCTCTCTGTAATAGTCATCGTTTCCGACTTCTTCACCATACACATTATCTCACAATTACAATCTACATCTCCAGGTCTAGGTGCCTTATTTGTTATTTCGCACTTGAAGTTTTTCTCAGTCGTCTCGACCGGCTCAAACCTCTTACACGTTCGCACACATTCGCATTTATTTTTCGCAGCATTACAACACAATAATTCAATACGACTCACTGAATATTTCGAGATGTGTGTCGCCAACAATCGGTTATCAAATGTATTACAGTATCGATTTTTTATACTAAACATATTCAACGCACGCGTCAATGTCCGAAACATTTCACCAATAATATAATATATACAAATATTTCTATACCTGTTTCGCATATATTATATCGCATCGCCACCGCCGCCATTACCCGTTTTCACAGTATTATACCCTCCGCATCCTCCACATTTAATTCCTATCGGATGAAACCGCACCTCCCCTTTAAACCCACAATCATTACACATTATTTCGGTGTTTATATTCTCACTATATACTAGCGTCGAAATGATCATATCATATTCCGATATCATTCTTTGAAGCATATCACCCATTAACATAGTCTTCCTACAAAGAGGGCACGTAAATCTATTCTGTCTAAGCGACGACATATAACAATCAACGTGAATAATATGCCCACACGGTAATATAGTCGTTCTCTCTCTTGATAAAAATATACTTTCTAGACATATACAACAATCATTTTTAAACGCTTCAGATATACATTTATGCGTATCTTTTATATTTTTATTTATACAACCACCGCACTTATCACAGTGATAATAATCATCCTTTGTATGCCCTACACTACACATTCTACATATATTACACTTATCACAATGATATATCTCAGCCGCTGGTTCATCCGAATATAAATGACATACTCCACAATAATATTTTGCGAATTCTATATTATTTATATTATTACTACAATCCACGTTTATGCATAAGTTTGAAACAGGTTGCCTCATCATACAAACATTACATACCACCTCACAAATATCATACCTATTTATTTCGTGATCCGATATTTCCAAATCGTGGCAAAACCTACATCCAAATTCTTTATCACAACATTTTGCCACTATTTTACATCCTGAAATATAATGTCCACAATTATTGAATTTAAATTTGAATTTACGCATTTCTCCCGAATCTCCCGTTTCACGCGTTTCGCCATTTTCCGAATCCCCGCATTCGCTTCCTGAATACGTGATCCACGAACTCTCTGAACTCTCTGAACCATTGCTTGCATCTGCATCAGCATCACTCATAATGAATCTCTTATTATATATACATAATATGCTTTATATTATATTACAATACTTTAATTACTTACACATATTAAACGATATCTTTGCCGCCGCTGTCCCCAATATTAAACCACCTATAACTTGTAGTATTGTATGACAGTTCAAATACATACGTGACCACGCAAGAAGCGCTAAATATATAGGAGCAACTATCCCTGTTATTTTTTTATATTTCGGGAAAAATAAATACGTCAGTGCTAAGATTGTTGTAGCCCGAGTCATATGCATAGACGGAAATCCCGTAACATTGTATTCATTCCCATTTATTTTTTTCTTTATCTCATCTAATATAAAATTCGACTCTAGAAAGTCATATGTCATATCCTCGTCTATACAAGTCCCAGGCCTACGTAAGAAACCATAATCGAATCTCATCAAAAATACTTTAAAAAGAGTCCCCAATATATTGACCACAAATACAATTAATAAAATATAAAACCATTTCCTATCTCTTAAAACAATAAGTGATATAACCGCAGATATATACATAATAGATACTGAATTCGATATATATTGTGCGGCAGTATACAATGTTTCATTTTTCTGAATTAAAGCATTTCTCCCGTCAGTGGCATTCATCGCGTTTTTCGAACCTACTAAACTCGCCTCGCCCCCTCCTCTCCCCGGCATCCTTGAGACTTTTAAAACGCCTTGTTTGTATTGCGCGGGAGAATATGATAAATTCGGCGCACCATTATTTAAAACAGATAACCCAGTTTTTGATATAATATTCGGATTATTATTCGGATTCGGATTCATATTCATTCTATATGTCAAGAGTATATATACGTATACTATGTATTATATGTATATATTAAATCGTAAAAAATATTACTATAATAAACCACCACGATCATCATCACTGGCATCACTTGGCAAATGCGATCACATGTGGACGCTCTAAATATACTTCCATATTTTTTATTGTATTCTTATTCTGTATCAGTTTATATTCTTGAGTCTCATCATTATATTCTATATCATTATACAAATATGTCGCATTCCTTATCTTCTCAGCAATAGGTATAATATAATTTAAATATATCTCTATAACCGTCTTCAATTGCTCTTTACTATTCGAAACAGCATACTCTTTCATTATTTGCTTTATCTGTTCTACATACGTATAAATCTCAGTATTATATAATTTAATCTCCTTCACCTTCTCCGGATTATTCAGCACATCAATATATGTAGAATATAACTTCTCATATTTAATCATCTCTGCCTCTAATTCACCTTTAGCCTCCCCAAATTTCTGCTGTAACTGCGAATCTGTTATATATTTAAACAATAAATCCAGTTTATACTTTATAATATTCTCCTTTATACTCTCAATCTTCTTATATGATACCTCTATTAAATCATCCACACACCCGATCTTACCTTTCGAAATCTCCATATTAAGACCACAAGGGTTCGACTTATTCCCACAAACCGCCTTTAATATCCGATTCTCGTCAGTAAAAATAGTGCCACCTTCTGCCCTACATACAATACACTTCCTTGTAGCCCCAAGTCGGGTAATCTTGTTCTTTTTTGTAGATAATGATAATGTCTCATCCGACATTATAGACTGTTTTTTACTATCATATTTATCATCATATTTGTCCTTTAATTTATAATATTCGATTAATGCGTTTTCAATTGAAATATGCGAATGCGAATGCGACATTTCTTATATATATTGTATATATTTCTATATTATTTTATAAATATTCCAATATATGCGATTTCTTATTTACGAATTACAAATTATGAATTTATCATAATCTCCCGTTCATTGCGTATCACGCCTTTTTACAATCTATCGTCTATAAGGATCTACAATAACGTCCGACGACGATACATCCCATAAAGGAAGATCTGTTATTAGATTTGTCGTATTTCCACCGACACCATTGCCTCGCCTAGAATTCTCTATTTTCACATTTAGAGAATTTAATCGGGATAATACATCCTGCTTCTGTTCTCTAAATTTAGCCTCCTTCTCTTCTGGTGTAAGTTTACCACGATATTTATAATACAAAAACCCTCCTATTATAAGAATAAATATTAGGAATAATACCAAGTTAAATACAGTATTTGTAAAAACATATCTCTGTTCATTACACTGCTTCAACACCTGATTCATAAAATATTTGACACCTGGTTCAGTTAATATAGGCTTTTCCATTTTAATTTAATTATTATTAATGAAATAAAAAATACTATTACATTATAATAGGTTTTTTTTAAAATAAATTATACATATTAGATATAATGTCTCAAACTTCACCCGATTCTGGTTCAACAAATTCAACCGATACCAGTAATGCCAACAACAATAACCAAAATAATACAACAGATTCACCATTGCCGCCATATACCGTCCCACCAAAACCCAAGAAAAACCCATTTCAAAATATAGTTCCGTCAAATTCATCTGGAACATCGAGTCCTCCCGATCCATCCACTTCCATATTTTCATTCTTCCTTATAACCCTTATATACTTTGTTGCTAAATACCAAGTAAATGATTCAATGTCTACCATGTTGAATATCATTTACGTTATCGCCATTTTATCTACACAAATATCTATAAATGCCGCTTTAGCAAAGTCAGTATGTAATAATCCAAACTCTACCAATATCGGTATTTTAACCACCATATTCCCTATGTTGTTTATTTTTGGTCTACTAGAATTAATGCTCAATATATATCCCGGATGGGTTGAACCTTTCTCAAATACATTTGGTTACGGGATTGCCAAGTTAACTGGAGTATCAACTACTATAAAAAATCTTATAAAAAGTCCACAGACATCCTCGTCTGGTAAAACTGTCGCTGCAGCGCTGAATAATATTTATAATGATCCATCTATATTTATAAACCAGTTTAGCTATGACAATAAAGAGGCATTTGATAGGACGTGGAATAATAGTTATGCTAATGGAGATGGTCTATTTGTTCAAAGCGCGAAGACTGCCGACCAAAATTCCGAATTATACAAAGAATTTAGACATTGTGTGAAACTGAAAGACATCGTAGGTAAATTTATTTGGTATATTCTTGTTGGTGTTCTTGTAACATCAAAAAGCTACAACGACATCATTAATCAACCTTGCTCTCTTAACCCGGATGTAGCAAATAAAATGGCTAAAGACTTACAGGCATCCAAGACAAACCAAGCAAGTCCAAATGATACACCCGCTGGATTCAAATATACTAGCTAATAAATTCGCCCACACTACACTCTCATCAGTCATTACTCGCCCCCAGAACTATAATCGAAGATATAAATAACTCCTACATATACCAATATAGCTAATATTACTGCTAATAACCATATAGGGACTACGGTTTTATTTTTATACCCTATACCAAATCGACGAAAACTTAAGTCCTTATTATATATGATCGATGGTTTGAGAGCATTTATAATGCCAAATAATATAATAAAAATGAAAATAGATACTATGCTTAGTGTATCTCTAGATATTAAATTATTAAACATTGTAGTTTGCTAAATCGTGATATATATATAATGTATATAACATTGTTAAAAAAAATATAAAAAATAATCTAATTCAAAAACGAAAACGAAAACATACAGAATAAATGTTATTAATTCCACAATTGGTATTAATAACATAACAAAACAGATCTTCAACAACACTTCAACGCCTTATCTAGAATAACTTCACGACCGATATTCCGTATTATTTTCCTCTCATTTTTTTCATAATTTTCTATAGGCTCACATACATTTCGCACCAAAGTTAAGTATTCGATTTGTGTCTCTTCGGTATCAAACCAGTTGGGATTTTGATCCACCCATTTACATATAGAATTCCTCTCCTTGTTTGCGATTTTTACAATCGTGTTTTTCATTTTCTCGTGATTATCGTCTTTCTCCCATTTCTCGCAGTCTTTGATATACATCGTATCCCTCTTGGCATCAGTGCAGTGTATAGGGCGTTTGTGAATATCTAACTGACGCAGACCTTTTATCATAACATTTGTAATCCCTTCGACCAAGCCTTTATTTTTAGAATAGGCAAGATCATCAAGTGTTATCTTAAGAGACTCTATAAAATCACTGATATTGAGAGCATCTTTGCACTTCTCATTTAGAAACAAATTCAGATTAAAATTATTCGTATTATTGACAATATTATTGACCACGCTTTTCTCACGAGATAAGCTAACAAGTTGTTCTTGTAGTTTTTCATTCTGCTCGATAAGCTTAATAACTAAATCGTTGCTGATAATCTTATTTGATGACTCGGTTAATGATGTGATGTCGTGATAGTTATCAACGATAGTTAAGACCTTACATGTCTTCTTATGATAACACAAACTCGACGCAAACTTGTATGTGTTTCCACACGAACAATGGTAAGCATTTTGCTCGGAACCTTTTGGAACCTTTTTGTTAGTATTATTTAGTAATTTATGTTTGCGTGTCAACAAATGACGCTCGTATTGACTCTTCCTTACGGTAATATAGTCACAAGACTCGCAAGAATATTTCTCGAACTTTTTTGGAACCTTTTCGTTAGTAGACATTAGTATATAATGTCTAGAAAAAAAATGTCTAAACCCTTTTCCTAAAATTTATAAAAAAGTTATCGTAACAAATTTTTCGACTTAAAAAAGCAATTTAGAGCATTATGCTCTGAGTGATGTATGCATCGTTTTTTTCAAATCTAAAACGTAAAAATCGAAAATGGACATTTATAAATGTCCATTTCTTAAAAATCCAAAATACTTTTGAAAAAAACGATTCACTTCATTAACGCCAATATCCCTGTTCCAATGGGGCCTCCGGTCTTACTGAGATTCTTACTTTTTAGTATATATATTTAGAAACTACACGCAACCTCGTCTTATGGCAGCGGCGCTATGCTGGGCGGTGAGATGGAGAGTGTGCGTCCGCCTGGCGAGTTCGGCGAGATGGAGTATTTGGTCTTTTTTGGAATTCATTAATGTAAAATATTGTAAATATTGGGAATATTGGGAATATTGGGAATATTGGGAATATTTTACATTAATATATGGCGCATAACGCGCCTACGCGCCTACGCGCCTATTCATCTACGTCGCCTCCGCGCTGATTAAATTCGCCATCATCGCCACCGCCGTCGCCGTCGCCGCCACCGCCACCATAATCATCAGCATCACCTTGGAGATCATAATCGTCATCTAATTCGGCACCAATAAGCGCTGCCTCGTGTTGTGTCTCTTCCTCTTCTGTAGCATATATATCGCGCATACGCATAGTCACTTTATCGGCCTTGAGACGCTTATCTAAACGCGCCTTATCTTCTTCACGTTTAAATTCTGCTTCCATCACCTCACGATCCTGGTCATATGTCTCGGGCACATAAAAGCGAAGCCCTTTCGTCCCACCAACATTCCAATCACCAATGCGCAGATTCTTTTTTATATTCTCCATTTCACGCTCGTCTTTCTGCATCTCACGCAAATCACGTGTTATAATATCCTTCTCTTTATCCTTCGACTGCGTAATATCCTCTTTTATATCGCGGCGATTCACATTTATAGCATTCTTGTCTATTATCATAGTATCTAGAAAGGCTATCAACAACTCGGCCACCTTTTGTTTCAATTCTACACTCTCTTCCGACATTATCCTCAACTCGGAAACGGCAGATACACCATTTTGCTCAGATTGTGCCTGTAATACCGAGGTAAGATCCGACTCAAACTCCGCGGGCAATCCCTGCTCCTGAACATTCATTATCGGTGTTCGCGCTATAGTAACATATTTCAATATCACATTTAACAAATAATAAGTAAACAAATGCCGAATTAAGTCGTCGTTAAACACAGAATAAAATCCTTCCCCAACTTTTACACGCTCCTCTCTCTCATTTAGACGCGAAGATGCTGCCGCCGTTGCCGCCGAACGTTGCGCCATTGCTGCCCTCCTTTCTCGCTGCGCTTCCTCGCCGCGGCTTTTACTCTGTTTAGATCGCTGCTTACCACTAACATCAACCTCCTGGAAAAATTCCGCTACATCTTGCTCACCTTCTATCACCATGTGCTCGTCATCTAGACCCTCTATATCAATGAACGGAATCACGCGCGCCAATAAAGGAGTATGCGAGGCAAATATTAACCACTTACCCATCGTATCTTTCACTTGGGTCAATAAACCACGAAGTATACTATCCTTATCCTTAAAAAATTTATCAATCCTAGAATAATACCGTTTTACAATTTCCTGTATATCTTTCGCGTGAAACTTCGATAAACCCCAATGTTTCGATATAGCAATCTTCTTATAATCTATATTATTTAACATAATATTCGGAAAAACATCTACCAAATTTCGTATCTGCATTACTACATATTCCATACCTTTATATGTAGCTGTATCCTTGCGAGGACACAGAATACCGTCGCCCACGGCCTTAAAACTGGCAGCATTTAATAGAAAACTCTTATAGCGCTGCTGTGTCCTACTATTTATACGCTTATTATCATTTATGAAATTTAAGACAGTATCCGCAATTTCGGAATTTCGTTCAGCCAGATAATTCTTCAAATCTCTCAACTCTTGCGTATCTTCCGTAATTTCAATATCAAATGTGTCCATCACGGCTTTCAATCCCGCGATAAGCGGCTCAGGTATTTCAAGATTTTCAGGCGTTTTATGCTCTTCCCACGATGTGATAAGATCGCGCAATTGCTGGATATAAGATACATTTTTCACCTCAAAATTAAATGGGATAATATGTTCACGATTCACGACTTGTAGTAGCGCCTCAAGGGCCTCGATAGTGTAATTATATTCGCCCGTGCTCTTTAGTTTCTCTATTTTATTGCGAAGAGATTCTTCATCGGGATTATATATACGCTCTGACGGTTTTTGATGACACAAGTGCTGGATGTTTTCAGGAATAGGCAGGGTATCGTTATTAAACTTACAATAGGTTATAAATGCCAAGTATATAGTCGTTTCATCGAATCCTTCGGGAATTTCCGGATATTTCGTGCGTGTATTTTTGGGGTCCAGTAAGGAAACAGATTTCTGTTGTGCTATAATATCACTCATAGTATTGTGCAGTTCCTTAATCATTACGTTGTAATTTGATATATTCGACTCGCGTTCCACGAAAAATCGCACCGTGTTTATCGAGCCCTCAGGATTACAACACGCATTCTCAACAAATGGCTCATTCGCACCATTTGTCATAATTAATTTCTCTTTGCTGACAACATCTTGGATCATAACTTGTATAGCAAATGAAAAATGGATAATCTTTGAACGAATCATAGATATTTTATCATACTGCGTTTTCTGACCCTTCGAGAATTCCTCATTTAATATTTGCTTGAAAGTTGGCGACAATGCTTGAGGAGTCGTGATTTTAATCTTTGAAAGCGGCGGCAGGAAATTTATCCAGCGTTTAATATCGTGCTCCGCTGGCAATTCCTCGGCAGCATATAATTTATTATATTCTTTCTTTTCTTCCAACTTCATCTGTATAGTAGCATTCGTTATAACAAACTTATCCATAAATGTCTTCATTTGGTCAATAAGTGTCTGTTCCTTCTTTATCTTTTGAATCGTATTCCACGGCTCTATACCAGAGCTGATTTTTATGGCAATACACGAAATATATTTCAGCAATGAATAATCTCCCTCGCCATCCAGTGGATACCCCACAAACGAACGCAAACAACCCGGGAATGTTTTGCTCGTCTTTATAGACGGTATCGATGTCTGAATCGTGACGGCAATATACGAAAGTGTAACCATCAATATAGTAAGCAGTTTATATTCTCTATACGTTTTCGTTTTTTTGCTTCCAGCATTATAGGACGCCTCTGTAGGGAAAACAGATGAACAAATAAATTTCGTAGCATTTTCAACAATAAATAATCTCTTAGTCTCCAAGTCAATACCCATATATTTCGCCATAGTCGTCACGACATTGCTCATCATTTGTGAGTCCGGGTTGGTAAATGTCATTATCTTGCGATCTTGGATACTCTGGATTAAACTCTCACTTAGACTACTCTGAATAACATCGCGAGTCTGTAATTTATATCCGGCGGCATCATAGCCCTCCTCATTATCAAGGTCAATATTCTTTATAACATAACCACTGTGTTTATCGGTCCAAGCCTCGCCATCCTCACTAATTGAACCGCGCTCTTTACAAATCGTGTCTATCGCCATCTGAACATCGCCCTGATTCAGAAATGTCGAGGCAATAGTCTCGAAAAATGATGGCACTAATTTTGTATTCGTATCTCTACAATATAACCAATATGGGCTTTCAATCTCGATACTATGGGGCATTTGTGTGCTGACTTCAATTGCTTTGCGCGTAAACCTTTGAATAAATCGCATAATATTTTTCTGACGCTTGACATAATCCGTCTGGCCCAAAATGAGGTCGAAAATGCGAGCATATGGAGATACAGGCATATTACTAGTGCGGTCTAAATCGATTCCTGTCAAATATTGGAAGTCATTATATTTATATACATTATACTTCCTGATGCTTCGCAATTTCTCAATCGTATCAAGAGAATATTTATACTTACGATACACTGTCTCTAATATAAGCTTCTTCGATTCGTGGACTCGCGAATCAAATTCATCATACATCTGTTTTACAATTTGGTCTTTCAATGTATCGGCGGCCAAGTCGGGGTTAAGGCATTTCTTATTTATAGAGAAACAATCATCCTTAACATTACAAAAATATGCCGTGTCATACATACTTACCGATGAAGGGATAGTATCATCTTTGACCCACTTACCTTTATCTCGAATATAATATTCATAGCGAACGCCATCGTGAGCCGCCTCACCGGCTTC
>Ga0209617_10000343_pt1 | contig 19907 bp, 13 predicted proteins | sample LakEriepJuly2011_2_FD_187459 | JGI IMG/M metagenome (GOLD analysis project Ga0209617, IMG submission 187459) | Freshwater microbial communities from dead zone in Lake Erie, Canada - CCB epilimnion July 2011 (SPAdes) (version 2) | ecosystem: Environmental > Aquatic > Freshwater > Lentic >...
AAATCGTCAACGCCATGCGCAACTTTTTCAACGCGCAAGGTTATCTCGAGGTTGACACACCTGTCCTTCAAGCCATTCCGGGAGGCGCATCCGCACGGCCGTTCATCACGCATCACAATGCGCTCGATGTGCCGATGTATCTGCGTATCGCCAATGAATTGTATTTGAAGCGCCTCATTGTCGGCGGCTTCGAAGGCGTTTATGAGTTCAGTCGCAATTTCCGTAATGAAGGGATGGACCGCACGCACAACCCGGAGTTTACCGTAATGGAAATCTACGTTGCTTACAAAGACTATTACTGGATGATGGACTTCACGGAAGCCATGCTTCGGTACGTGTGCGAACACGCTCTGGGAACAACGACCGTGCAATTTGCCAATCGCACCATCGACTTTGGCAAACCGTTTTTGCGCATCACCATGACCGATGCGATTAAGCAATACACGGGCTTCGATATTACCGGCAAATCGGAAACGGAACTTGCAGATTTCGCAAAAAGCATCGGCATTGAAGTCAACAACACGATGGGTAAAGGAAAACTCATCGATGAAATTTTCGGAGCAAAATGTGAAGGACAATTCATCCAGCCCACGTTTATCATGGATTACCCTGTGGACATGTCGCCCCTTTGCAAGCGCCATCGCGATAACCCGGAGCTAACCGAACGCTTCGAGCTCATGATTAACGGTAAAGAAGTCGCCAACGCGTACAGTGAATTGAACGACCCTATTGATCAGCGTCAACGCTTCGAAGACCAAATCAAATTGCAAGAGCGCGGTGATGATGAAGCCATGTTCATCGATCAGGATTTCTTGCGATCGCTCGAATACGGCATGCCTCCAACTTCAGGCATGGGAATCGGCGTCGATCGCCTGGTCATGTTCCTCACCAACAACGAAGCCATCCAAGAAGTCCTCTTTTTCCCGCAAATGCGTCCTGAAAAATTCCAAACGGGACCTAATTTAAAGGAGTTCATGGCCCTTGGAATCCCTGAAATCTGGGCTGAACACGTTGTTCGCGCCGGCTATGATTCCATCGAAAAACTCACCACTGCCAAGCCGACCGCCATTCATCAAAATCTCAACGGGTACCGAAAAAAGAACAAACTCGAGATTCCGGCCATTCAATTAGAGGAAGTACAGGCCTGGCTATCCTAAGATTGCTACACAATCGATGGTTCAAAAAATACCGACTTAACTGAGTTGGTCGTTAATACCTATGGTGACATTTGAGGTGAAACAATTCGTTGCCATGAAGAATCTCCTTGTAATCCTTTCATTAGTCATCGTCGGCCTTAGCAGCTGTGTCCCTCAGCGCAAGTACGCTGAAATGGAATCGAAGAAAACAGCGTGTGAATCCGATCTCGCAGCGCTTAAAAAAGCCAATGAGCTTTTAGAAGCCGGCAACAAGGATCTCAACAATAAAGTTGAATCACAAGCCGACCAAATCAAGGAGCTGCAGGACGACACGCTTCAGTTTGGCAAAGAATACCGTCAACTCAAGACGCAGTATGACAAAATCAACGAGCTCAATGAGATCCTCTCTAAGAAGAGTTCTGAACTGTTGAGTCAGGCCACAGGTGAGAATAAAAAGCTGGTCGACGAGCTCAACCGCACGCAAGAATCGTTGCAGCGTAAGGAAGATATGTTGAAAGGCCTTGAGAAGGATTTGAATGAAAAGCAAGCAGCGATTGATAAAACCAATGCAGAACTTGCCGACAAACAAAAGCGTTTGGATGATCTTCAAAAGCTTCTATCCGATCAGCAGGCCGCAAGTGAAGCCTTGAAAACAAAAGTTCAAGCGGCATTGCTTGGCTTCAAAGACAAAGGATTAACCGTTAGTGAAAAAGACGGTAAAGTTTATGTCAGCATGGAAGCCAAACTTCTGTTTGCAACAGGCAGCACAGCGGTAGATCCGGGCGGTAAGAAAGCGCTGATAGACTTAGCCAAGGCCATCGAAAATGAAGTAGACATGGAAGTTATCGTGGAAGGTCACACCGATACCGATAAATTGAATGCCTCGGCCTATCCAAAAGACAATTGGGATCTGAGTGTATTGCGCGCTACCGAAGTCGTCAAAATCATGATGACCAATAGCAATGTTCACCCGGAAATCCTGTCGGCTGCCGGACGAAGCGAATATCATCCTGTTGACGCATCGGATAAATCCAAAAACCGTCGCATCGAGATTATTCTCCAACCGAAGCTTGATGAGCTCTACCGCATCATTGAAGGAAAAGAATAATCATCGTATCAACATTACGGTTCCACGAATTACCTGCTCCAGGCTTCTGCTGCCGTCGTCTTCAATTTTCTGATAGCGTATCACATAGTCGTACACTTCTGCGGGAACGTATTGGTTGCCATCACGGCGCTGTCCCAACCAGGGCGTATTGAGGTCTGAACTTTCAAAAAAGAGTTCACCCCATCGGTTGTAGATCTGCACATGAAAATTGACGATATCAACGCCGTATACAAACCAGGCATCGTTGATTCCATCGCCATCCGGCGTAAAAGAAGTAGGAACATAAACGGCTTCCAAGCACTCCTGCTCAACCGCGGTTTCAAACTCTAGTGAGCAACCTTCTGCAGTGGTAATCCACACCTGATAGTTTCCGGGACTGTCTATGGCAATTAATCGGGCCGTTGAATCATTGCTCCAGACATAGGTACTTCCCTGATTTTTTGCATCGAGATAATAGGGCTCAACGGCAGCCTCAAAGCACGTTGTATACTCCGAAAGAAACGGCTGCACAGGCAGCGGATTAACCGTGATTTCGATGGAGTCATAGACAAAACAATACCCGTTGGTGACTTCCACGGCATAGATTCCAGCCTCGGTAACGTCGATTTGCCGCGACAACTGTCCGGTATTCCACAGGTAATCCAATCCCGGGTCAGAGGCAGTCAATCGAAGCTCTTCACCGGCACAAAACGAGGTATCAGGTCCTAGGTCAAGTTCCGGATAATCATAAACGATGACTTCAAGCGTATCCCTTGAAGTACATCCATCGGGAGCAATCACCTCGACAGTGTAAACATCAGACGCATTCACCGTGAGTGCGCTTCCTGTTGCTCCCGTGCTCCATGTCACCGAAAAACTCGAAGGCCAATCCACCGCAAGCTCTGCACTTTCTCCGATACAGAGGCCGATATCTGGCCCCAAATCCGTAATCAACGGAGAAACTTCTATTTGAATCGACGCATCAGCCGAACAACCGGAAGCAGTTGTGGCGGTAACGGTCAACACTCCCGATGACTCAGACACCAGTGTAGTATTGGCCTGGGTAGAATCTGACACCCACGCTCCAGGGCTCCAATTCCAGCTCACCGCTTCAGATAAACTCACGCCGGCTTCAACGGGAGTTCCGGTTGCCTCGCAGGTTTCTATCAACGTTGGTATGAGCGTGACATTAAATGAAGGCGTCACATCAATCACAATATCCCGGGTTACGGAACAGCCTGTCACCGCTTGTTCAGCAAGACAAATCAGCGTGACATCTTGCTGCGGACTCGCCGTAATGGACGGCGATTGCGTATTGCTAATTGTCGGATCACCGCTCCAGGTCAACGTAATACCGTCTGTCTGTCCTGCAAGCAAGGCCTCCACTTGCACCAATTCACCGGCACAAATGGAATCATCCACAGCCTCCAAATTCAATTCAAAAACGGAACCGAGGGTAATGGTTACCTGACCTTGCGCTGTGCATCCATAATCCGAAACTACGTCAACGGAATAGGTTTCCGATTGAGTCACATCGGCAGTAGGATTGAAGGTGAAAGCCCCTTGCAGATTGACTGTAGGTGACCATGTGTAAGTGTAAATACCCACCTCATCAGGAATAGCCGTAAGCAGCACATCCTGTTGATTGCAAACAGTTGTTGCCGGCGTCATGGTCAGCGTGAACAGTGGACCGATATCGATAAATACAGAATCAACATAATCGCATCCCGTTGCAGGATCTACAGTGTTTACCTCATACCATACACTTTGCGCAGGTGTTGCGGTAACGGATTCGCCGAATATCCCGGATAAACCTGCAGCAGGTGACCATGCATAATTGAAAGAAGCCGTAGCTATTTGCCCAACATAGGCGTCTTCTAACACCCAGTTATCCTGATTGGAAGAGTAAGATCCGCTTTGACGCCAGCGTATACGCGTGTCTGAGTTCCATGCTGCCGGAGGAAGAACAACGGCCAACGCTTCAAAATCCGGGAAAGCAGATTCATAGAAAGTTTCTATCGTAATCCACGGACCATTGGCCACCGAGTAGGCCAGTGTCACATTATCTCCGGGCTCAGCGTCATCACAGGGCGCTGTTCCATTGGCAATTTTCAATGAAAAATAAACCGTAGCACCACCGGTCAAATTCAATGGCTGTGTAATCGCCTCGCGTGGAAAGCTTCCATTGAAATATAGACCATTTCCGCCTACCGTTCCGCACACATTACTTTCCACACCACCGAGGATACTTTGCCAATCACCCCAGGAAATCGCCGGATCAAAGTTGTCATTCCAGATGACCTCTTCTGTCTCCACGTGCAGATCAACTGACTGACCTTCGCACAACCTAATATTCTCTTCGAGTACTTTGAATGAAGCCACGGTGCCGGGCGTTACAACCAAAGAGTAATTCTCAGCTGTCTGAGCGCATCCTCCAATGGTTGAAACCATCACCTGATACGTCGCATTTTCTTCAGCTTGAACGCTAATCATAGAAGCATCTCCATTCACAACAACACCCTCAGGAAGCCAAGTGTATTCATAGATTGCTGTTGTCGGAAGAGCGTTAGCGGTGAGTGTTACCTGTTCGAAAGAACAAACGCTGAGCTGATCTTGTGAGACCGTAATCGGGATTGGATCAGGCGAGGCAACGTTAAAATAAAACGTATCGACACAACCGGAAAGCACATCTTCAGCATGCAATTCATAAATGGCATTTTGAATCGGCGGCGTCAAGGCCAATGGATTCGCCGTTGAAAGCAATGTCGCAGTTTCGTTAGCGTAATACCAGCGCGGTGATGTATAGTTAGCCGGCACTTGTAAGGTTGAAGCCGCGTTGGTGCAAAGACTCTGCTCAAAGTTCAAAACCGGGATGGTTTTAACGACAGGAAGACTCTCGGCATAGCTTGCTGTAATGGTGCCATTGCCTGAGTGACCGTATTGAATACCGTTGAAACCGGCCGCACATTCCAAGAGATGCTGACCTGAAGTCAGCTCGAAACTTGCCGTCCAAAAACCATCCTGTGCCCCTATTGGTTGAAACTGCGCAACAGGAATGGTGACGCCATCGAGCGAAAATGCACCCAACCCATCTGCACTGATAATGACATTGACGTAGTGCACGTCGATTGCGCCCACATCTCCGGCTCCTATTACGGCAGAGGTCGTTTGGGAAGCAACATCATCCAGCACAATCATAGCGGGATCACCATTTCCTCCGCAGGAAATTCCCTGCATGTACTGAACCACCTGAATGGGACGATCGGCCTGTATATAATGCGGAATGGTCTCGTTGGTATACTCCTGAAATTGTCCGGACTGAAGGACAATCGCCGTTACGTCATCAATGAGGATGTTTGTTCCGTTCTCGGCCGCAAGGATGCGGTAGGTGTATCGCGGCGCCGTTATACCGGCATAATTCGGGTCGATAGCAAAATCAAACGGTGTCGTGATATAGGAAGTACCCCACTTATCCAAATCATACAACTGCTCAAACAAATGATCGCATGCTTGAAAGCATGTTGCGGGAATATTCGCGCAGACAGCTCCGCCAAAAACAGCAAATGGTCTGCACTTGCCGCTTGCCGAGGTGGCCAGCAACTGTGTTCCCGTCAAATCGCCTGTGCCTGATGCAACGAGTCGGTAACATTGTCCTGCCTCCAACTGAATGATGAATGCAACACCTGCGGCATTTCCTGCTGAGGTTGTAACACTCGGTGTAATCTGAACTTCCGTTCCATTCTCCGTTCCGACAATCAGGAGCTGAGAGCCGGATCCGCTCAGGCCGGCATAGCTTGCTGCAATGTACTTTGTGCCCAATAACGGTGTAGGAAGAACGCGTGTTGCGTCGCCACTGCTTTGAGCATAATTGGCTGCAAACACGGATACCGCTGCATTCGACTCCAAATGAATCGCACGATTATCTAGGAACTGTTCGGTTTCGACCTCACCGGCAAGCTGCGGAATCTCTACAACCGTACTTCCAGAAGCACTCACGTAGAAGGATTGTTGCCAGTCTTGTCCGGGAATACTCACCACGCCCGATGTGGCTGTCGCTGCCGTTATGGTAACGGCCAACACATCTTCCGGACCATCGGTACTATTCTCGAAAAAGCCGAACCAGAAATCCGTACCGGTTGTGGCCGATTGTGCATTCACAGCTGAAGCTGCAACGCATAACCAAAGACACATCATGATTCTGAGTATAGCCATACCCCGGGTGGTTTTTCGCCTTTCGGTTTGAGAGGCAAAGGTATATATTATCAGACGGCGCACAGGTTCAAATGTTGCATGGCTAGTTAACGGTCTTTACAGTCCGGAGAGCCATTGAGCCTGTTTGTACGGAATGAATGGTGATTTGGATACATCCCCGAAGAATTTTATTCGATTGATAATCAATAAAAAAGGCCGACAATGGATGTCGGCCTTTCTATATTATTCCACTTGCAGGTTATTCTGCCAGGATAGTCACTTTGTTCTTGAACACTTCAACCGTCCCGCCCTTTACCTCGAAACGATGTTCCTTTCCGCCACTATCCTTTACCCGCACTACACCTTTCTTCAAAGAAGAAATCAGCGGTGCGTGATTGTTGAGGACACCGAGACCGCCATCGCTACCCGGCAAAGATACCATCGAGCCTTCACCTTCAAAAAGGGTTTGCTCTGGTGTGATGATTTCAACTTTCATGGCTATTCAAGGATTAACGTGCTGCAGCTTCTGCCAACATTTTCTTACCTGCTTCGATGGCCTCTTCGATGGTTCCTTTCATGTTGAACGCTGATTCAGGAATATCGTCGCAGTGACCATCAAGAATCATGTTGAAGCCTTTGATGGTGTCCTCAATCGGAACAAGGGTACCCTTGATACCGGTGAACTGCTCTGCCACGTGGAAAGGCTGCGACAGGAAGCGCTGCACTTTACGGGCGCGGAATACAGAGAGCTTATCCTCTTCCGACAATTCATCCATACCTAGGATGGCGATGATATCTTGCAATTCCTTATAACGCTGAAGAATCAACTTCACGCGCTGCGCGCAGCGGTAGTGTTCTTCACCAACGACTTGAGGAGTAAGGATTCGAGAAGTAGAATCGAGTGGATCCACAGAAGGATAAATACCCAACTCAGCAATTTTACGGCTCAATACAGTTGTAGCATCCAAGTGAGCGAAGGTTGTAGCCGGAGCAGGGTCGGTCAAGTCATCCGCAGGAACGTAAACGGCCTGAACGGAGGTAATCGAACCGCGCTTGGTAGAAGTAATACGCTCTTGCATGACACCCATTTCTGTGGCCAGGGTTGGCTGGTAACCTACCGCCGATGGCATACGACCCAAGAGAGCCGATACCTCAGAACCTGCCTGAGTGAAACGGAAGATGTTATCGATGAAGAAAAGGATATCACGGCCGCCTGACTTCTCATCGCCATCGCGGAAATACTCTGCTACTGTAAGACCTGAAAGGGCAACGCGAGCACGTGCTCCGGGTGGCTCGTTCATCTGACCGAACACGAATGTTGCCTGAGACTTAGCCAACTCTTTCGGGTCAACCTTACTAACGTCCCAGTCACCTTTCTCCATGCCGTGCATGAATTCCTCGCCATATTTGATGATACCTGCTTCGATCATTTCACGCAACAGGTCATTTCCTTCACGGGTACGTTCGCCAACACCGGCAAATACGGAAAGACCGTCATAAGCCTTAGCGATGTTGTTGATCAATTCCTGGATCAATACGGTTTTACCAACTCCGGCACCACCGAACAATCCAATTTTACCACCCTTTGCATAAGGCTCGATCAAGTCGATAACCTTAATACCGGTAAAAAGTATCTCGGTTGAAGTTGAAAGGTCCTCGTAACGCGGAGGTTGACGGTGGATAGAAGCGCCGCCAACTTTGCTTACTTCAGGCATTCCGTCGATTGCGTTCCCTACCACATTGAACAGACGACCCTTGATGGCATCGCCAACGGGCATTGTGATGTTCGCACCTGTGGAGAAAACTTCCTGACCGCGCTGCAAGCCTTCGGTAGCATCCATGGCGATAGCACGGACAGTGTCTTCTCCGATGTGCTGTTGGCACTCGAGAATAAGATCACCGCCTGGGCGCTTGATCACCATGGCGTCAAGAATGTTGGGGAGTTTTTGGCCGGCCGGGAAGGAAACATCCACTACCGGACCGATGATTTGGGCAACTTTACCTGTGTTTTGAGACATCGTAATCGGTTAAAATTCGGGCGCAAAAGTAATGCTCAGAAGCGCTATATAAAAACTTTTTAGCGATTCTGTTCAAAACAGACTCCGAAAGCGACATAGCTCCCAATCCAGGACGATTGCTTAGGCCGCCAGCAACTTAAAGCCCTTCCCGTGAATATTGATGATTTCGACGGCCGGGTCGTTTTTGAGATGCTTGCGCAGTTTTGCGATATAAACATCCATTGAGCGGCCGTTGAAATAGTTGTCATCGCCCCAAATCGCTTTGAGTGCATAGCCGCGCTCCATCACTCCATTTTTATTCTTGCACAGCAGGTACATCAGTTCATTTTCCTTGGTAGTCAGCTTCACTTCGAGTCCGCTGGTAATCAAGCGTTGCTTGTGGTAGTCGAAGGTGTAGTTGCCCACTTGAAACTGAACCTCCTCATCGTCATCGGGCAGCGCTGCCGAGCGGCGCAAGATGGCATTTATTCTGGCCAGGAGCTCTTCCATACTGAAAGGCTTGGTCATGTAATCATCACCACCGGCCTTAAAGCCCTCCAAGGTGTCTTCCTTCATGCTTTTGGCTGTGAGAAACAGGATAGGCGTGTGCTTATCCTCCTCTCGAATCTCGGAAGCTAGGGTAAACCCATCCTTTTGCGGCATCATCACATCCAGAATGAGGAAGTCAAACGAACTGCGGCGGTATGCCTTTAATCCTTCAACGCCATCCACCGCCAACTCCGCTTCAAATCCTTTAGCGTTCAAATAATCTTTTAGCAAAGCGCCCAAATTCGGATCGTCTTCGCACAGTAAAATTCTAGTTTTCCTTTTCATGGTTATATGGAATATGAATTGTGAAGGTGCTTCCCTTCTTGAGTTCGCTCATTACATCAACCGTGCCGCCATGTTTTTCCAAAACGCCTTTCACATAACTTAACCCTAATCCAAATCCTTTGACGTTGTGAATGTTTCCGGTAGGAACACGAAAGAGTTTGTCGAAAATCTTACCTTGATTCTCCTTGCTGATGCCAATGCCATTATCCTTGAAGGAAATGGCAACACCATAATCTTCATCGCGTGTAGCAATCTCTACTACCGGTTGTGTGTCGCTGTACTTTATCGCGTTGTCGATTAAGTTGTAAATCACGTTGGTGATATGCAACGGGTCACCCCAAATGACAGGATTGACAGATTCGAATCGCGTAATAATGCGTCCTTGCTTATTCTTAACTTGAATCTCAATATTGGCAATAACTGTCCGAATGCAATCGTGCAAATCGAAACGCTGATGCTTGAGTTTCATTTGACCGTGTTCGAAAATAGAGGTGCGCAGCACGTTTTCAACCAACACACCCAAGCGCTTATTCTCATCACGAATCATATTGACATAGCTCGAAACCGCTTGCTCACCTGTGCGCATATCCGGATCGCTCAACGCCTCACACGCTAAGGATATTGTTGCAATTGGCGTTTTAAGTTCGTGCGTCATGTTGTTGATGAAATCGTTCTTGATGTTGTCCAACTTTTTCTGGCGGTAAATTGCATTAATCGAGAAGGAAAACAACAGCATGATGACCAACATCAATACAGCCGAGGTTGCGAGCATGACGCCCATCATGCTGAGCACATACTGCCGCTCACGCGGAAACCAGATGCATAAAAAATTGGGATCCGCAATGGGGTCTTCGGGGAAAAGTTGAATGCGGTAAGCCGCGCGCTGCAGCTGCTCAAACGCTGTTTTCGATGCCTGGGGTAAAATTTCCGGTTGCTGCAGTTTATTCAGAACACCATAATCGTATTCCGTTCGAATACCCTGATCGATGAGCGCGTTGCGCACTAGCGTGTCGAGCACTAGCGTATCAATGCGATCAATTACGCTGGTATAGATATCTAGCTCCAGGACACCTCCCATGATATCATCCAAAATACCGGACTGCGAAAGGATACCGGCGTCTTTAACACCGGCCCTGGATAGCGGATCGACTGAGACGCTATCCGAAGAGGTTGCGAACTCGGAAGAGGGCAAAACACTGACCTCACCATCCCCATAATCGATTACCAAACGTTGTTTATCGGGAGCACTTATGCTCAGTGAAGAAGATGCAGAGCCTAAAGTTTCGCGTTGTGCCAATTCACGTGTGACGCGCGCAAGAGCGGCATTGACGTGATCAGAAAACTCTTGCTCCCTTAAAGTAAAGGCATTGCTAATCCAATACACCTGAATGGCGATGAGGCCAACGACAGCTATTGCGCTGCTCACCACGAGCCATTTGATATATCGGTTTTTCATCGGTTCCAAAAATCGGCATATCCCCCGTGAAAAGGCTGAACCATGACCGAAATTAGCATCGCAAAATTCCTCGACTCCGCGTCTAAACTATCCGCCCTTAACGTGATTTAACTCCGGAAACACCTTTGAATAGGAAATCACCTAGTTTTGTGATATCACTGTATAATCCGAATAACCAACATGCGCTTTTCAATTGCTGCAGTTTCTGCTTTGGTTCTATCGCCATTTTTAAGCTTTGCACAGACTCCCTCGAACGATGAATGTTCAGGTGCTTTAGAGATTTTCGTTGATGCTGCCGCCATCACGGCGAACAACAATAACACGGTAATCGACGGCCCGGATCCGGGGTGTGGTGGCGCGGGCATCAAGGACATCTGGTACTATTTTATCCACCCCGGAGGTAACATCACCATTCAGACCACGCTGGGAACCAATACCGATACGCGCATTGCCGTATACGAGTCTTGTGATTCTTCGCCACTGGCGTGCAATGACGACTTTGGAGGCTACATGTCGCAATTAATCATTGGATGCCCATTGGTTAGTCAAGGCGACACCTGCTTTCTACAAGCAGGAGGATACAATGCCATCACGGGCACCTTTGGACTTTCTATCACAAGTACTGAAATCATGGGATGCACAGACCCGACAGCACTTAACTTCAATGCTTGCGCGACGTTTGATGATGGCAATTGTGAAAACGCAGTTGTTCCGGTTAATGACGGGTGTGACGGTGCTATACAATTGGTCATTGATGGGGATAGTCTATTTGCTAATAACACCCTGGCCAGTTCAGCGGGGGCCAATCCATCTTGTGGTAACAGTGGTTCACTGGCCATGCGTGATCTGTGGTATTCCTTTGAGGCTTCCGGTGACGAACTTGATTTGTATACCGTGTTAGGCACCTTAACCGACACCCGTATTGCGGTATACAGCGCGTGTGGTGGTGGACAATTGTTTTGCGATGACGATGCAGGACCGGGCTATGCCTCCTATCTGCACTTTGGTTGCGGTGAACTGATTCCCGGGAACATCTACTATGTGCGTGTTGGTGGATATGGTGATCTAGCCGGAAACTTTTTCATTTGTCTGAAAACAACAAACTCCTGCATTCTCGGAGAAAACTGTAATGTCCCCTATGCCGCTGAAGTGGGTGAAAACACAGCTCCTCATTCCAATGCCTGGTATGCGTTCATACCGCCTCAAAACGGTCAGTACCGTATCACAACATGCAACTACACCGCTTGCGATACGAAGCTATGGTTGTATGACTATTGCAACATGCAGAACTTCGACGATACCAATGAGGCGACATTTACTTACAATGATGACCTATGCGGGGTGCAGGCTGAGATAACGCCAATGCTCGCGGGCGGCGACACATATTACCTGCGAGTTGGCGACAATGGTGGTTCTTGTGGTGGCGATTCAATTCCGTTTTTGGTAGAATACATGGGACCTGTTACAGGGTGCATGGATGTTGATGCTTGCAATTACAACGCTGTTGCTGAAGTTGTTGGGCCTTGTTACTACAACGATGACCCTGAATGCGACGGACTCGGTCCTGATCTGGAAATTCTCGGAAACACCATCTATACCTCACTTTACCAGACTACCATTGACAACCCAGACGCATGTCTGGTAAATGAAGGTTGTTTGCAAGGGATGGGTACTCGTCAGATTTTACGCTTTACAACCCACATTAAAAATATCGGCAACCAGGATTATTTCATTGGTGTGCCATCCGGCGCCAATGATCAATTTGAATGGGATCAGTGTCATAATCACTATCACTACGAGGGTTATGCAGAATATCTGCTTTTCGATCAGGAAGGAAATCCAATGCCTCAAATTGGTTTCAAGAACGGGTTCTGTGTGCTAGACCTGGAGTGCAGCGACGGCGGAGTAGCTAAATTCGGTTGCGGCAACATGGGCATTACCGCAGGCTGCGGAGATATCTATGGCTCCGGATTGTCTTGTCAATGGATTGACGTTACCGACGTGCCGGCAGGAGACTATTTTCTTGTCGTACGCACCAACTGGGATCAAAGCCCTGATAACGCAGGGCATTATGAGCAGCGTTATGACAATAACGTGGCACAGGTCTGTATTCATTTCGACCGTGACAGTGCTGGGAACATCATCAATTTCACCAAGGAAATTGACGTTTGCACGCCTGTTGTTGATTGCCTTGATGTGCCATTTGGCGACAGCCATCCCGATTGTGCCGGAAATTGCCCGGGAATCACCAAGCGCGGTGATGTCGAAGCGGATGGACTGCTGACCGAGGACGATGTGCATCACTACGTAGAATCAACCATTAGCGGTGAGGTCGCCGTTACATTCTGCACCGATCTGAACAATGATGGAACCATTACCGTTACGGATGCGGTGATGCTGGAAGCTTGCATTCACGGGCAAGAGGAGCAGGGATTGTCCGCGGTTGAAATAGGAGACTGTCCTTACGACAACGAAATCATTAACCTCAATCACAGCACCACAGTTGGACTAACCGCCGTGAGCGCAGATATGACCTATATCGACGTGTACGTCTTGAATCCTGACCGCGAATTGAAAGGTCTCGAGTTCGAGGTGGAAGGCTTCACCATTGGCGGAATTGACCCGTTGGATAGCATTGCGGACTGGGAACTGGATCTCGCTTATGAAGCCAATGGCACGCACGTTACCCTAATGGGACATGACCCTTCGTACATGCCGAAATTCACGGCACCGACTCCCATTTTACGCCTCTACATTTCCACTATCAATGCTGATGAAGGCTGTGTATCTGAAGTCATTGACGCCGTAAATCTCGATAACCATAATACACTAATGTTTACGGGAGAGTGTGTTCAGCTCATTCCTCAAGAACCGGAAGATTGCTCCTGCGATTTAGACGATGACGGCCAGATCAGTGTGAACGACCTGCTCATACTGATGGCTACATTCGGCTGCATCGATGATTGCATGCTAGGTGATTTCGATAATGACGGCATAATCGGCGTTATAGACCTTCAGGCCTTTATCAATTGTTACGACGATCCCTGCCCACAATGAAGATTAGAATCGGTAGCGTGCACTAATAGCCCCACTATCCCATTCAATGTAATGGCTTCCGTACAAATTGATCCCCGGCTTCCAATCAACACTGAATTGCAAGGGTATACTGCGCAGGTAGTAAGCCATACCCACAATGGCGTCTAGACCTAGTGCGTAGGAATTTTCACGCAGGATGTTGTCCTGCAAGACTGAGTTTTTATTAAACACCCAAACGTGAGCCCCTGCGCCGTAGAAATAACGCAAGCCTCGCACGTCGAACATTTGTTCGTGGGCTTGCGCCAAAACCGTGAGATTGGCTGCGCCGAAACGCTGATAGGCAATCACCTCGAATGCGTTGCGATTACTTGTAAAATGCTGAAACGTAACTCCCGAGCCAAGACCCGCACGTATTCCCACTGCATTATCCAACATACCGCGCTGTGCGGAAGAGGCTGACGCGGTCAAAACGATGACCGACATCAGAAAAATAGATTTTGTCATGCTCTTGTGTTATTCGAATTCAAGATTGTATTTCTTGCCGAATTCCTCCTGAGCCTTATAGAATCGTTCTTGCGCAATCTTTGATTGCATAAAAATGCGTTCCTGAACAGCAAAGTTGGTGTCAACAATTGCTACGTATACGCTTTCAGCTGGCAAAAGTTTTATTTCTACCAACTTTTTATAATCAACATCGATTAATTGCTCGTACGACCTGAAAAGTTCCTTTGCCGAAAGCTGAAGCGATGGGTCTTGCTGAAAAGGTCCGATGCTATCCAAACCGAGAATGGCGTGCTTCACCTGAGCTTGAAGATGTGCGTACTGATATCCGACGAGTTCTTTGGATGCATTGGTGTCGCTAAATGCGGAATCCATAAGCACCAGCGCTTCGACAATAGCCTTTTGTTGGCCGATAAGACGATCATTGTAGTTTGCGGCTTTTTCAGCACGGGAGGTACAGGCCACAATACCCAAGGCCAGCATTACAAGCAAAAAAGCAGATCGGTTCATGCATTCAAAGCTACATGAATAATTCAATTCTTCGGCGCATCCAACGACTACTTTTGCACCCGCATGATTCCACAGCCCAATAGCTTTTCATCAATTGACGAGTTTGTCAGCGGAGCGCTTTTGCTGATCGACAAACCGCTTGGATGGACCAGCTTCGACGTCGTGAATAAAATCAAGGGGTTCGTAAAACACACCATCAAGGTTCCGCCCAATGAGCAAGGTCAAGAGCGTCGCTTCAAAGTAGGTCATGCAGGCACCCTTGATCCACTTGCTACCGGGCTCTTGGTGATTTGCACCGGAGCATTGACCAAACAGATTGACCACCTCCAAGCGGGAATCAAGGAATACACCGGCAGTATTGCCTTCGGACAAACAACTCCCAGTTACGACCTGGAAACTGCGCCCGAAGGCGCTTTCCCGACCGACCACTTGGATATCGACACCTTAACCGCTGCAGCCCGCGTTTTGACCGGTGAATTGCTGCAGCGGCCACCCGACTTTTCAGCCAAACAAGTCGCAGGGCAGCGGGCCTATAAAGCGGCGCGGAGAGGCGAACAAGTGAATTTACCTCCGGTACCGGTAACGGTGCATGACTTTCAGGTGTTGGGTTTTGAATCCAATTCAGCTTCGTTTCACATTACCTGTAGCAAAGGCACCTATATCCGTTCGTTGGCGCACGATATCGGCCAAAACCTCGGCTCGGGTTCACATCTTACCGCATTACGCCGAGTGGCCAGTCATCCGTTCCATGTCGATAACGCTCTCACGGTGGAGGAGCTACTGGAACGACTGGGAAAACTTCAAAATAAAGCCTCTTAGACACTCTTTATCAGTCGTTTATAAAGTTTTCCTTTACAAAGGCGTTTCAAAATCGTACATTCGTTCACCACTTTTAAATCTTACAGCATTGATTTCCATGATGAAACTAGGCCAGTTTCGATACAAACTGCCCGAAGAACTAATTGCTCAGCAGCCTGCCAAACACCGCGACGAAAGTCGGTTAATGGTTGTTCATAAACGTTCCGGCAAAATCGAGCACAAGATGTTCAAGGATGTTCTCGACTACTTCGAGGAAGGCGACGTGATGGTTAACAACAACACGCGTGTATTTCCTGCCAGAATGTTGGGGAACAAGGAAAAAACGGGCAGCATGATCGAAGTATTCATGTTGCGCGAACTGAATGCACAAAGTCTTTTGTGGGATACAGTCGTGGATCCTGCCCGTAAGATCCGAATAGGTAACAAACTATACTTTGGCGAAAACGATGAACTCGTAGCCGAAGTCATCGACAATACAACCTCGCGCGGTCGCACCTTGCGATTCCTTTTCGATGGTACACACGATGAATTTAAGGCACTGGTATATAAGCTGGGAGAAACGCCTATTCCGAAGTACCTCAATCGCCCTGTTCAACCGGAGGATGAGGAATGGTTCCAGACCATCTTCGCTAAACACGAAGGCTCAGTTGCTGCGCCTACTGCGGGTTTGCACTTCAGTCGCGAAATGCTCAAGCGCGCCGAGATTAAAGGAGTGCATATGCCGGAACTCACCATGCATATCGGACTGGGCACGTTCCGTCAGGTGGAAGTGGAAGACCTCACCAAGCACAAAATGGAGAGTGAACAGTGCATTATCCCTGAGGATACAGCGCGTGTTGTAAATCACGCTTTGCAAAGCGGTCATCGCGTTTGCGCCGTTGGAAATACGGTTTTGCGTGCGTTTGAAAGCAGCGTTAGTACCGATCGCATGTTGAAGCCTTTCGACGGATGGATCAGCAAATTCATTTATCCCCCTTACGAATTCAATATTGCCGATAGCCTCATCACCAATTTCCATCAGCCGGAAAGCGCCTTGTTGATGTGCGTTACAGCTTATGGCGGTTATGATTTAATTATGGAAGCCTACAACGAGGCTATCAAAAATAAATACCGCTTCTGGGCCTACGGTGACGCCATGTTGATTCTTACTTAATCTTCACCCGCGACTAGCGCCATGGGTTACATTTGATTCTTCTTCAACCATGCGCCTGCGATTAATCCTACTGCTTTTCGCACTCTGTTTTCAAAGCAGAGTATCATCCTGTGCTGCACAGGGTTTCCAAGGAGATAGCGGATTAATCGGAAGCCTGCTGTTTCAAACCAACGACGACGGAAGGCTGGTTCCTGCGAAATTCCTCGAGAAAAGTGAGAATCCGCGTCTTGTGGCCATTACCCTAGACGTTACTCTCGGGCTATTCGGCATGCATCGCCTTTACCTTGGCACTGATGTAAGAGTACCCATCGGCTACACATTGACTTTTGGCGGAGGCGGGGTGTTGTGGCTGGCCGATTTAGTGATGCTGATCGCAACACCCGACATCACTCCATACATGAACAATCCACATTTCTTCATGTGGATTCCACCCGCATCGAAGAAGCCTTAACCTACGCGCTTAATGCCGCAGCCAACAGGTTTCGTTTCAGACGTCTTGATCTTCTTGCCAGAGGAGAGCTGTTCGATGGCATCATTGAGATAATGTTCCTTTACCGCCTTAGCATCATCAACATTATCGTCAATAGCGCCTTTGTATACCAACTTCATGTCAGCGTCGAATAAATAAACATGGGGTGTCGTGCGGGCGAAAAACGCATTGGCCAATTTGGAATTCACATCCAGGAGGTATTTGCAGTTATCAAATCCCTTCAACTTTGCTCGCTCCTGCATGCTTTTCATATCATCTCCCTTATCTCGCTTCGCCTCATTGCTATTGATGAGCGCCATACCGATTCCATTTTTCTCCGCCAGCGCATGAATGCCGGCATAACGACCTTCCCAACCCTCACTTCCTTCGCTTCCGACAACGAACGGGCAACCATTGCATGAAAAGATGACCAACAAACCTTTTTGTCCACGGAGGTAATTCAGCGAATACTCAACACCGGAAATATCCTGCATTTTGTAATCAACCAAGGGAGCGGCATTGCCAATCGCTAGCGTTTCAGTGTTGTTTTGAGCATGAGCTGCGTTCAGGGAAAAGGCCAACAGACCAACGAATAAAAGGATTGTTTTCATGGAATTGATTTTTTTACAAAACAAACATGCGTCGTAAAAGTTGACCACACAAGCAAAAAGGCCACCCCGTTGGGTGACCTTTCTGTTAATGAAAACAATTAAACTATCTAATATCTCTACATGAGAACTTACAGGACGTTTAACGCGACTTGTATCACTGAAGGTTACATCATGTAATGAAATAATTTTTGCCCGTCGGCCAACTCACTGAAAAAGAGACACTCGCGTCAAAAAACAGCGCGTATTTGCATGCTTCCTGCGTGGATGATTTCGGTTGACATCGGCTTTCTTCCATTGTATTGCAGGTTTAGCTGAATGGCTTCAGAAAGATTCTTTTGAAACCCGATTGACCATGTGAAGTTGTATCCGGGCTGCAAACCTTCCAACATTTCAAAGGCCAGGGAATTGCCCGAAGCGCCTGCATAATTAATGGAATAGAAATTAAGCTCTGCTCGGAGGGTTCCCTTTTCGAGCGCATTCAATGCGCAGTCTGCAGCCAGCTTGCGAACTACAGCGGTTTCTGTTCCCTGCGTATTTTTTTTCTCATTGTACAAAGCGGATAAACCCATGCGTAAAGTCGGATCAGGTTGATAGGTCAGTTTCGGTTGAACTCCATTATAGACAATCGTATAATTCCTTCCGGCCAAAAAATCCGATGCGGCCTCCTTACGGCCGATGCGTATTTCGGAATAAAAGGTTAGCGTTTGGATAAAATTCCAACGCAGACCTAGCTGTTGCAGGAGATCAATTCTGCTCTCAAAACCATTGCTCAATAAGTTCCTGGTTTGATTTGTCTGACGCGTGTAATCCAAACCGAATTTCGGATTAGCCTTGTTGTAGAACACCACATTCCGCAACAAAGCATTAGTGGTAAGCAACACGCTATCATCAATTCCAAGAAGCAACGGGTTGAAGCGATTCCAGCCATCCTCTTGAGAGGTCTTTCGATCGATGCGAAAAGTGGAACTTGAACTCAATCGTGCAACGAACTTCCCCATCCTTCGTGCGCCCTTCACTACACGCGCAGGCTGCAGGGCAATTGACTCGCTCCATTGATTGGAATAAGTCTTCACGTAGTCGTTGCTCTGAACAAAGGTTCGGATATAATTTGCTTCGTAGCTGAAAGCAGCAACCTCAAACTCATTGAGTTCCTTCACTTGATTATTGTTGTAGTCAATCCAGACATAGACGCCTTGTCCGGCCGGGACTTCCAGATATATAAACTCCCGGCGTTGCTCTAGCCCTGAACCTAGCTCATAAAACGTTGTACTTTGAACGAATCCTTTCCACCACTTCGCGGTATACTCGAGTCTTCCCACCAACGTGTTTTCAGGTGCTTGCGTAAACAATTCCGGATCAATCACACGTAAGCGGCGATTACTCAATTGCATCGAGAAGCGACTATCATTCGCCCCGCGCAACAACACCTGCGCTCCATACTGATCGGCGCGCGCGGCACCCTGTAGCAGCGAGCCGTCAATCTTTCGATCAATACGATCACGGTAGAACACTCGCACGGATCTTTTCACACTGTCAGCGGTTCCAACCGAAGCCTCCCAGTCGTAAAATGCGTAAGACCGAGTTTCGATCGTATCGGCCGAACGAAAGAGATTACGTTCGTGCTCATCGATAAACATAAAACGGAGTCGGCCAACATCTTGCGTTAGTCGTCCGCGGTGTCGGACAAAGACGGACTGAACGTTTCCATCCGTTTGCAAGGCCGAGCCATTAACCGCAGCCGTGAATCCCGACGCCGTTTTAATAGCGGTTGTGAGTGTGCCCTTCACCCCTCGGTAATCGTCGGGCATCAGGAGCGCATCGCCTCCAATGATGACCTTTCCCCAGCGTTTACCGGCGGCAGCCCAGGTGGCTCCGATGATGTGCTGATCGGCATTCAAAGGCATCGTTCCCAAGTTCCAGTTGCGCTGAAATTCCACTTCACGAAATCGTTCAATCGGTTTGAAATTGCGGTGCGCAAACTCATAATTCCAGCGCAATCCGTGAACGACCTTCTTGGTGGAGCCCACAAATACACGCGCTGAGTCGCGCGAAAAAACATGATCATTAAGCGACCAGCTGCTTTTAGCCGCCCAGCCCAAATCATCAG
>Ga0209617_10000344_pt1 | contig 19897 bp, 18 predicted proteins | sample LakEriepJuly2011_2_FD_187459 | JGI IMG/M metagenome (GOLD analysis project Ga0209617, IMG submission 187459) | Freshwater microbial communities from dead zone in Lake Erie, Canada - CCB epilimnion July 2011 (SPAdes) (version 2) | ecosystem: Environmental > Aquatic > Freshwater > Lentic >...
GCTTCTAGCGGAGGACACGAGATTTACAATTCACTAGTACTAGAAGATTCCCTAACTGGCGTTATGGCAGCGAAAGCTTCCGGTGCTTGGGTTCTGGCCGTGCCTCACTTAGTTCCGATTGAGAAGCATGGCAGAGTTGATGTGACTGAATCGCTTGTTAACTGGAGTTATGAAAAGTTAGCGCTTAAGTATGCGCAGGACAGATCGCTTTAAAGTAGCACCAATCACATAACCGTGATGGTTTTGTAGGCCAGAGATCTTTCTCAATAGCTAGTTTTATTTCATTTGCAATGCGAATTAGCGTCGCTTCAGTCGCATTCAGATCGGCCAACGTTGGAGTGCTTTTTACCAGGGCGCCATCGCCTAAATAGATCAGCAGCAGCAACCTCGGCAATACGTTATGTGTCTTGTAGTAAAGCAGTGCGTAAACCTGTAATTGAAAAAGCGCTTTAGCTTCCCAACCTGGTTTCGGTGATTTACCAGTTTTGTAATCAACGATTCGAACTTCACCGGTTGGCGCTACATCTAGTCGATCTACATAACCATGTAGGTACAGATCTGAATTCAAATCGAATTCAAGGTGTAACTCTCTAAAACTTGGTTCAAAAGTTTCCGGCTTTTCCAATTCAAAATAGGTAGCCAATAGCGCATTTGCCCGATCAATCCATTCTTTTTCGTTGCTAATCAATGGCCCTAAGTCGGGTTTGGCAGCTAATTGAGCTTGCCAACGTGACGGTAAGAGTTCAACTGCAGTATCTAAATTTCTTAGTTCAGCTGGGGCCTCAAATAAATCGTGAAGAACCGTGTGAACTAAAGTGCCACGTTCGGCATCGATGCTTGGCGGTTCGGGCAATTTATCAATGCTGCGATATTTGTAGAGTTGTGGACAATTCGTAAACTCTGAAACTCGACTGGGGGATAACCGCATATTTGCCACTCGCTCAAGATAGGCCATAGGTGCGACAAAGTCGGGCTGACTTTCACGCTCTGGCTGAACTAGGATGCGGTCATGTCCGAAAATACCCCGGCTCCGAAATCACTTGCTTCGCTACAAGCCGGCACTTTTGCATACGGTGATCGAATTCAACTAACCGATCCCAAAGGCAAGATGTATTCCTTAACTATTACCGCCGGCAAAGAATGGCACACCCATAAAGGCTGGATCGTTCATGACGAGTTAGTCGGAATTCCCGAAGGCTCGGTTATAAGTACCACCGCGGGCTTAAAATTCACAGCCTTCAAACCACTACTCGGTGACTATGTCTTGTCTATGCCACGCGGAGCAACCATCGTTTATCCGAAAGATGCCGCATTCATTTTGGGCTTTGCCGATATTTATCCAGGCGCACGAGTTTTAGAAGCAGGTGTCGGTAGTGGCGCTTTAACTATTACCTTGCTTCGCGCTGTTGGGGCTGAGGGGCTCGTTCATTCAGTGGAACGTCGCGAAGAATTTGCCGATATTGCTAAAGCAAACGTGGCCGATTATTTCGGCGAGAGACCTAGCAACTGGAGTTGCGATTTAGGTTCGGTGCAAGAAAAAGAGTTTTCACATCAATTTGATCGCGTTGTTCTGGACATGTTAGCCCCATGGGAATGCGTAGATATGGCGGCAAATGTTTTGCGGCCAGGTGGCGTTTTCTTAGCTTACGTCGCAACAACCACCCAGTTGTCAGCAACTGCAGAAGCGCTAAAGGCTGACGGCCGATTTACTGAACCTGAAAGTAATGAATCCATGATTCGCGGTTGGCATCACGAAGGTTTAGCAGTGCGCCCGCAACAGCGCATGATCGCTCACACCGGTTTTCTAATCATTAGCCGACGCATGGCACCTGGCGTAGAAGTGTTAGCACGCCGTCGTCGCCCAGCGAAAGGAGCTTACGGTGTCGCGGAAGAATGAGCGCCTAGTCAATTTAACCATTGCGCTACTAGCTACTAAAAGATATTTGACCAAGAACGAAATCTTTAGAAATATCGAAGGCTACGAAGGTAGCGCTGAAGCTAAAGAGCGCATGTTCGAACGTGATAAGGATGATCTTCGCAAGCTAGGCATTCAGATCGAAGTTGGTGGCTTAGATCCACTTTTCGATGATGAAGCTGGGTATCGCATTCGACCTGAGAGTTACGCGCTTTCACTACGTGATTTAACGCCGACCCAAGTCACGCTGCTTTCGTTAGCTGCCCAAGCTTGGCAAGATGCCGCATTTACTGATCTTTCCCAACAAGCACTTCGTAAGTTGACTTCTATTGGTTTAGATACCGACTCATCTCAGTTGCCGGTAATGGCCCCGAAACTTATTGGCGCGGATGAAAACTTGCGAAGCGCATTAGATGCCCTCACTTCGCTAACCACCATTGAGTTCGATTACTTGAATATTCAGGGCATTGCGCAGAAACGCCAGTTGCAGGTTTATGGAGTGCAAGCGCGAAAATCACACTGGTACCTAATCGGGTTAGATACCGAGAAAAGCGCGATCCGAAACTTTCGAGTTGATCGAATTCAGGGAGTAGTAACCTCTATAGGAAAAACTCAAAGTTATGCAATCCCGGCAACTTTTGAAATCGCCGAGCTCGAACCAGCAATTGAAACTCCGTTAGCTGTTCTACAAGTCCGACCTGGTGCTGGATACCAGCTTCGGCGCCTGGCCACCACCATCGAAACTGCCGATGACTGGGATCTACTAGAAGTGCCGATATTCGATCTTGATTTCATAACTAATTTGGTTCTTTGGCATGGTGAAGATGTAATCGTTTCATCACCGGTCCAACTCAGAAGCGCAGTTGTTTCTGCCCTAGAAAATTTGGTGAAAATTCATGGCTAAACATGAATCGGGACTGGCCCGTACTGCACGACTATTGGATTTAGTTCCTTATTTAACAACTCATCAAGGCATCGCAATATCCGAGTTAGCGAAGACATTTAATACAACTGTAAAAGAAATTACCGATGATCTAAATACCCTCTGGATGTGTGGGCTTCCTGGCTACACACCGCTTGAACTAATCGATCTTGAGTTCGAATCCGGCTTTGTTTCAATTCGAAATGCCGAGACTTTAGCTGCCCCACGTGCGCTAGATCGCGCCGAAGCACTCTCGATATACATGGGGCTGGATCTTTTAAGTGCAGAGTTGGGTAGTTCCAATAGTTCACTGGTCTCAGAGATTACGAACTTGCAAGAGCAATTACGCTCTCAATTGATTTCTGCACCACAAGTTCAAATTGAGGCAAACCTTGCTTCCGAACTGCGAGCCTTAATTCTTCGAGCAATTCGTCGTCGTGGTTGGCTCGAGATCACCTATCACTCGGCTGCAAACGATCAAGTAACTAAGAGGCAAGTAGCACCATATGAACTCTCGCAGTCGGGTTCGCATGAATATCTGCAAGGGTATTGTGATAACGCAAAAGCTATCCGTAATTTCCGCGCCGATCGAATTGTGGGTGTTTCAGAAATAGCGGATCAACTCTGGCCAAGTAACCAACTTGCAGCCAGCGATGAGGCGATTGAATACGAAGTGAAGGTTCATGCCGCATCTCGCCAGGTTCTCGAGGTGTTGCCACAAATATCGGCGAATTCTGCAACGGCAACCATCCAGGGCTATAGCGCACCTTGGATTTCCAGAGCAATCCTGTCTCTAGCCGGTCAGGTTGAAGCTATTGCGCCGACTCAGATTAGAGCTGCAGTCCATGCTCGAGCCACGGCTGCTTTAGAAAATTACCATTGATTTCTAAAGATTGAACTGAGCGCCAGCCCTAAATCATGCAGTAGCGTTTACCCATAGAAGTTGAAACTAAAGGAGAAGTTGAATGCCTCGTGGTCAAGAGTTAATCGTAATTTTGATTGTTATTGCCGTCCTTTTCGGGGCTAAGCGTCTGCCCGATTCAGCTCGCTCTCTTGGTCGCTCGCTTCGTATCTTTAAGTCTGAAATGAAAGAGATGAAGGACGACGACAAGAAAGATGACGACTCATCTACTAAGTAGTCGTTTTCGTTATGTCCAAACGCAACAAAGGCAAGATGCCCTTACTGGAACATCTGGGTGAATTCCGAAAAAGGTTTCTGCGTTCAATCATCGCAATCCTCGTAGCATCCACCGCTGGTTGGTTTCTCTATGATCAAATAATCACCCAACTTGCTAAGCCGGTCTGTGACCTCGCAACGGCTAGAGCTACAGCTTCTGATGAATGCGGTTCGCTTTATATAAACGGAGTTTTAGGTCCACTTAATCTACAGATTAAAGTTGCCATTTTAAGTGGTTTGATTCTGGCGGCACCAGTTTGGCTCTATCAGCTTTGGGCATTTATCGCTCCAGCTTTGCATCGCAAAGAGAAACGTTATTCAATTCTCTTCCTCTCCGCCGCCACACCATTCTTTGCACTCGGTTCCACCATTGGTTATCTCATCCTGCCGGTTGCGATTAAGGTTTTATTTGGATTCACGCCAGATGCTTTAACCAATCTAATTAAGTTTGACGATTATTTAGATTTTGTACTCAGAATTATTCTGCTTTTTGGTTTGGCTTTCGAGCTGCCAGTATTCCTATTAACTTTTAATTTGATTGGTTTCTTACGGGGCTCGACAATTTTAAAACCATGGCGAATCTGGGTTTTCTCAATAACATTATCGGCTGCTGCTTTAACCCCAACTTCAGATCCAATCACAATGAGCTTCCTAGCTGGACCATTGATCGTTCTTTATTTTCTAGCCGGCTTACTCTCAGTACTACTGGATAAGCGCCGAGACAAACGCAAGCAAAGCCAAGATTCGGCAGATTTTGATCCATCCGCATCACCAATAGATTAATTTGAGTCGGTAGGTTTGCCTCATGTGGTTGGTGGTCGTAAACCCTAAAGCAGGCATGGGCGCCGCTGCTTCACTGGCTACCCAAGTAGTTGGATTTATGCAGTCGCGCGATATTACATATCGGATGATTTCATCTAGCAGTGCAGCTGAAACCAAGTCCTTAGTTAGAGAATCGTTGCAGGTCGGCGAAGCCACAAGATTACTTAGCGTTGGGGGAGATGGCTTATTTCACCTGTTACTGCAATTTGCCATTGAGTTTAAAGTTCCATTAGCCATTGCTCCCGGTGGAACTGGAAATGATTTCTATCGAACTTTAGGTTGGTTTGACCACGATCTAACAGATTATTTAGAACACCTTAATTCAGCGCCACCTAGTTTGGTAGATATTGGGGTGGTAGATGGCGAATATTTTGGCGCTGTTTTATCAAGTGGTTTTGATTCAGTTGTTAACGAACGGGCAAACAAACTGAAATGGCCGAAGGGTCCAGCTAAATACAATGCGGCGATTGCTCTTGAATTTCCAAAATTCAAAGCAATTGAATTCAAAATTTTCGCAGATGAGAAAGTCTTAGAAGTTGAAGCGATGTTGATAGCCATCGGAAATGGTCGATCCTACGGCGGCGGAATGCAAGTTTGTCCGGATGCCGATTTACATGATGGATTATTTGACGTCATGATTCTGCATCCAGTTTCGAAGTTGGAATTCATCAAGGTATTCCCGACCGTCTATAAAGGAACTCATATTGAACACCCGCAGGTTGAGGTAATACGGGCGAAGGCGATTCGGATCGAATCTTCTGCTGTTGCCTATGCCGATGGTGAACGAATCGGTCAACTGCCAGTTCAAGTCGAATCTTTACCGCAAAGCCTGCTAACTTGGCCCGCATGAGCGGCGCGGATCAACTTTCACCCGCCGAAGCATATGCAGCGGCCAAATCACGCGCTAAGCATGCAGTAACTCAGGAATTCATCGACTCCTTTGATTTTGGTTTCGATGATTTTCAGATCGAAGCTTGCCATGCGCTCGAAGATGGACATGGCGTATTAGTTGCTGCGCCAACCGGTGCTGGAAAGACCGTGGTCGGTGAATTCGCCGCATATTTCGCGCTTAAGAATGGCAAGAAATGTTTCTACACCACCCCAATTAAGGCGTTATCGAATCAAAAGTTTGCCGAGTTCGTTGAACGTTTTGGTGAAGAAAAAGTTGGCTTACTAACAGGTGATACCAGTATTAATAGTGAAGCTGACATCTTGGTAATGACGACTGAAGTTCTGCGCAACATGCTTTATGCCGGATCCAACACGCTGAACAATTTGGGCTGGGTAGTAATGGATGAAGTTCATTATCTGGCCGATAAGTTTCGCGGGGGAGTCTGGGAAGAAGTCCTTATTCACTTGATGGAGAGCGTGCAAGTCATTTCCCTTTCGGCAACAGTTTCAAATGCCGAAGAGTTTGGCGAATGGTTAAATGAGATTCGCGGAAACACCACAGTCGTTGTGAGCGAAGTCAGACCTATTCCGCTTTATCAGCATGTGCTGATTGGGCAACGTTTAGTCGATCTTTTTAGTAAGCCCGGACAAGTAAATCCTGAGATTCTAAAACTCGAACGCGAAGCGATGCGCAAAGTTCATACTGACCGAAATAGACGCGAGCGTTTTGGTCAAAACGAAAGCCGATTATCAAGAGCCGACATTATTGAGAAGTTAAATCGTGAAAATCTTTTACCTGCGATCACTTTCATCTTCTCTCGAGCTGGGTGCGACGCAGCAGTGAATCAATGTTTAAACGCCGGACTACGCCTTACTAATTCCGAGGAACGTGCCGAAATTACCAAGACTGCTCTGTATTACACACAGAACTTAGCTGAAGAAGATTTAGCAGTCCTTGGCTTTGATCAATGGTTAAGTGCGCTAGAGCGTGGAATTGCCGCGCACCATGCTGGCTTGCTACCAAGTTTCAAGGAAGCCATTGAAGATCTCTTTAAACGTGGCTTTATCAAGGCGGTATTCGCGACTGAAACGCTAGCGCTTGGAATCAATATGCCAGCGCGAACAGTGGTGTTAGAGAAGTTAACTAAGTGGAATGGTGAAGCGCATGTGCCGATCACACCAGGGGAGTACACGCAGTTAACCGGTCGAGCGGGGCGTCGTGGTATTGATATTGAAGGCAACGCGGTTGTGCAGTGGTCACCATCAGTTGATTCAGCAACTGCCGCTGGCTTAGCTTCTACGCGAACTTATCCGCTGCGTTCATCATTCACACCCACCTACAACATGGCAATCAATTTAATTAGTCGCTTTGGTCGCGAGCGGGCTCGCGGTTCACTTGAGTCTTCCTTTGCGCAGTTCCAAGCTGATCGTGCTGTGGTTGGACTTGATCGACAAGTGCGACGTAATCAGACTGCAATCGATGAACTCGTAGATTCGGCGCAATGCCACTTAGGTGATTTTAATCAGTACGCATCGATGCGCCGTGAAGTTAAAGAGCTCGAGGCGCTGTTATCAAAACGTGGCGGACGTAAGACATTTGATAATAGACAGCGTCAGCATCTTGAAGGTGAGATCGATCAACTGCGCAAGGCGTTACGAAATCATGCCTGCCATAGTTGCAATGAACGCGAAGCACACGCACGTATCCAAGAGCGAGCCGGTCGATTACGTCGCGAGAATGAAGGACTTACTAATCGCATTGAGAACCGCACACACGTTATTGCCAAAACTTTTGATCGTATCTGCGCAGTTCTAGATGAACTCGGATATATCGAGGGTGAAAAACCTCTGGCCCAAGGAAAGATCTTGGCCAAAATTTACGCCGAATCTGACCTACTACTAACTGAAACTATTCGATTGGGCTTACTCGATGAGTTAAATCCAGCTGAATTGCTATCGGTAGTCTCTTGCATGATTTATCAATCTCGTTCCCAAGAAGATTTAGCGCCAAAAATTCCACATCAAAATGTGGCCAATGCGCTGGGTGAGATCGCACATGTGTGGGGTCAGTTAGAAGAGATCGAAGAAAAGCACCAAGTGCAGACCCAGAAAGCACCAGATCTTGGCTTCTGTTACATCTCCTACCGATGGGCCAATGGCAACTCTTTGAATAACGTTTTAAAAGGCAGCGATATGTCAGTTGGCGATTTTGTTAGATCAACCAAACAGCTAATCGATCTCATGAATCAAATCGCCGCGGCTAGTGAAAAGCTACGCCCAACTTGTCGCGAAGCAGTTAAGCGCATTGATCGGGGAGTAGTCAGTTATATGCTGGGCGACCTATGACTTTAATGTTGCTTGATAGTGCTTCGCTTTGGTATCGCGCTTACTACGGAATGCCAGATACTTTATTAGGACCTGATGGAACACCAGTTAACGCGATTCGTGGTTACCTGGATATGACAGCACGGTTAGTTGGCATCTATAAACCAAATCGATTAGTGGCTTGCCTCGATGGTGATTGGCGACCAAGTTGGCGTGTTGACATTTTCCCAGCTTATAAGGCTAATCGTTTGGAAGAAGAAGGCGAAGAGGAAGTAGAACCAGAAACTTTAACTCCGCAGATTCCGATCCTGCTAGATATTCTCGATCTCTTTGGAATTCCAGTTGTTGGCGTTGATGACTATGAAGCCGATGATGTCATGGCAACTTATGCCGAAGTCGAACCAGGTCCAATTCGAATTGTTACTGGTGATCGAGATTTATTCCAAATGGTTGATGACAAACGCGATATTAAAGTTGTCTATTTAGCTAAGGGAATATCACAGCATGATTTAGTTGATATCAAATACGTCGCAGAGAAGTACTCAATTCCGGGTGATCGTTATGACTTGTTTGCAATGTTCAGAGGCGACCCATCGGACGGACTGCCTGGCGTAAAGGGAATTGGCGAGAAAGGCGCCGCTGTAATTGCTAATAATTTTGCCACCGTTGAAGATGCTCTCGCTGCAGCACATGAAGCACACGATTCATTACCGCCAGCCCTTGCGAAGAAAATAATTGCAGGCGCCGATTATTTAAGTATCGCGCCCAAACTAGTGCGGGTTGCCCGAGATGCACCGCTTCCTAAGGTTGACTTATCAATGCCTAAAGCTCCGGCTGACTTATCAAAGCTTTATCAAATCAAAGATCAATACGGGCTTGGAGCAAGTATTGATCGCTTAATTGCAGTTCTTGGTTGGTAGAACATGTTTGCACTTTATTCATTATTAAGCGGGCTATTGCTATCGGCTGCATTTAAGCCAATCGGTCTCTGGTTTGCCGCCCCGCTTGCAATCGCACTTCTGATTTATACCATCAACAACAATGGTAAACACTTCGCATCCTTTGCCATCTTTGCATTTACCTTCAATGCGGCAGGGCTCATTTGGAGCAATAAATACGTCGGAATTACGCCATGGATCGCACTTGTGCTGCTTCAAACAGTTTTCTACCTGCCCCTGGGCTTCCTAAAACGAATAGGGGAGTCCTGGTATTTCTTTCTTCCGGTCGCCTTTCTTGCTCTAGAAGAAGTACGTTCTCGTTTTCCATTTGGTGGTTTCGGTTGGTTGCGCATCGGATTCTCGCAAGTTGATGCTCCATATGCGCGTCTTGCCAGCATCGGAGGAGTGTCACTGCTTTCATTGGCCACACTTTTACTCGGTATCGCAGCGTTCCAGTTAGCTAAGCGGGGAAGTGGCATAACTCTCCCAGCTATTGCAATCGCGCTTACACTTTCTGGAATTTTTATTCTGCCAAATAATTCGCCACGTCAGACTTTTCAAGTACTTGCCGTGCAAGGTTCAGTTCCGAAACTAGGGCTTGATTTCAATGAGCGAGCTACCGAAGTTTTCTATCGACATGTAACCGAGACAGAGAAATCGCTTTTCAAAGGAAAGAAACCGAATCTGATTATTTGGCCAGAAAATTCCGTTGATGTAGATCCATTTAACAATCCAAAAATCGGGAGTGCAATTTCCGCGTTAGTCGACAAAGCAGAAGTTCCATTGATTATTGGGGCAGTTCTGCGTACTGATGGCCAATTGCAAAATGCTTCGATTCTTTGGGAGCCAAAAATTGGGGCAACTTCGCGATATGTAAAACGGCATTTGACGCCCTTTGGCGAGGTAATGCCACTGCGTTCTGCATTGACATTCTTCTCTGATTTGCCCAACCAAGTTGAGGACTTTTCACCCGGCAATTCAGCTGTAATCCATCAAGTGGGTCAGGCGAAAATCGCTCCAATTATCTGTTTCGAGTTGATCGATGATCGACTAATTCAAAGCTCGGCTGACCAGAGCAACTTGTTTGTGGTCCAGACTAATAGTGCGACTTTTGCAAATACCGCCGAGAGCGCCCAACAATTGGCGATAGCTCGAATCCGAAGTATCGAACATGCCAGATACTCAGTCAGTGTTTCTACAGTTGGCATTTCGGCAATCATCGACACAAATGGCATCGTTTTGAAATCAACTAAAGAGAACATCGCTGCCAGCATCAACGGTGCAGTTGCACTAAATGCCACGCGAACTATTTATGATCGAGTGGGCGAGTTTGCTTGGGTATTGGTATCGCTGATCGGCCTGGGATTTGGGGCTGGTTTGGGCTATGCCGCCCGTATGGGTAAACGCCGATAAGTTACATTATGTTAAGTAAAAGGAATTAGCCACTTCCCCTTTTGAGCGTTAATCGACTACTTTTTATTCAGCGTATTCAGCTATTGGTGTACAAGAACAGATCAAGTTCCGGTCGCCATGAACTCCATCGACACGGCCGACGGTAGGAAAATACTTACCTCGAGTACCGATTAACTCACCCGGAATAAGCCCCTCTCGAGCTCCAGGCGTGGCGCCCATGGTGCGGCTATATGCACGATCCCAATTAGGATCCAAAACTGCCTCAATGGTGTGAGGCGCATTTCTTAGCGCTGAACCCTCAACCTCTACTTTACCTTCTATGATCTGGTCAATCTCGGCCCGAATCGCCTTCATGGCCGCAATAAAGCGGTCTAACTCGGCAATATCTTCACTCTCAGTCGGCTCGATCATGAAGGTGCCAGCTACCGGGAAACTCATTGTCGGCGCATGGAAGCCGTAATCCATAAGGCGCTTGGCGATGTCATCAACACTCACGCCACTGATCTTGGTGATCTCACGTAGATCAAGGATGCACTCGTGCGCGACCAAACCATTGGCGCCGGTGTAAAGAACTGGGAAATCGTTCTGCAACTTACGAGCAATGTAGTTGGCAGACAGAATCGCGACTTGGGTTGCATGAGTAAGGCCCGCGCCACCCATCAAGCGAATATATGCCCAACTAATTGGCAAGATGCTGGCTGAGCCAAATGGCGCTGCAGATATAGGGCCAGGGCCGGTTGCTGGTCCGGCCAAGACATCCATTGGATGGTTCGGCAAGAAAGGCGCTAAATGAGCTCTGGTAATTACCGGACCAACGCCTGGGCCGCCACCGCCGTGGGGAATACAAAATGTCTTATGCAAATTCAAGTGCGATACATCTGCTCCGAATTTTCCTGGCTGGGCTAAACCAACCAAGGCATTTAAATTCGCGCCATCAACATAAACCTGGCCGCCAGCATCGTGAATCAGTGCGCAGATGCGTGAGATCTCTACTTCAAATACTCCGTGGGTTGATGGATAAGTAACCATTAACGCAGCCACTTCCCCACTGTGCGCTGCGATCTTGGCTTCAAGATCTTCAATACTTACATTTCCTTCGGCATCACATTCAATTACAACAACTTTCATTCCCGCCATAACCGCACTCGCTGCATTCGTTCCATGTGCACTCGATGGAATCAAACAAATCTTGCGAGCTTGGTCGCCTCGGGAATCGTGATAATTGCGAATTGCTAATAGGCCAGCGAACTCCCCTTGGCTACCAGCATTTGGCTGCAGCGATACAGCGTCATATCCCGTAATTGCAATTAACCAATCGCTTAACTCTTTGATTAATTGACGTGATCCGGCACTTTGCTCGGCCGGTGCAAATGGATGCAGGCTTGAGAATTCTGGCCAAGTGACAGCTTCCATCTCGGTAGCTGCATTTAATTTCATAGTGCACGACCCCAATGGAATCATGGTGCGATCTAGCGCTAAATCACGATCTGCCAATGTGCGCAAATAACGCATCATGGAAGTTTCAGAGCGGTTTGTTGAAAAGATTGGGTGCGTTAGGAACGAACTCTTACGAGCGCTACTGATCGCAACTTCGCGCGACGGTGTCGAAATGCTTACGCCAAAGATCTGACCAATTCGAACTAGGTGATCAGCCGTAATTGTTTCATCAAATGAAATACCGACCACATTTGCTGATACTTCACGTAAATTGATTCGTAGCGCTCTTGCTGTGCGATGAATTAACGCAGCGTCTTTTACTTCGATCAAAACCGTGTCAAAGAAATTCTTGGTCAAAACTTTATGATCACTTGTGTGTAGCGCCTTAACAAAAGAATCAGTTTGGGCGTGGATGCGATTAGCGATAACTTTCAAACCATCAGCGCCATGCCACATCGCATAGAACGCACTCATTACTGCCAAGAGAACTTGGGCTGTACAAATATTGCTGGTCGCCTTATCGCGACGAATGTGTTGTTCGCGAGTTTGCAGAGCTAACCGGAAGGCTGGATTGCCGTGTGCATCAAGGCTTTGCCCGATTAGTCGACCCGGCATTGAGCGCTCTAAACCACTTCGAACCGCTAAGAAGCCAGCGTGTGGTCCGCCAAATCCCATCGGCACACCAAAGCGTTGCGCCGAACCAACTGCAATATCTGCGCCCCACTCCCCCGGAGGTGTTAGCAAGGTCAGCGCCATCAAATCTGTCGCTGCAATCAGCAGAGCGTTACGTTCGTGCGCCCACGCAGACAGTGATGAATAATCCAAAATTTCACCATTGGTATTTGGATATTGAACTAACACGCCAAAAACTTCTTGATTAGAAATAGACGTTAGGGGTTCGCTCGGATCAAATTCGACAATTTTAATTGCTAGCGGCTTGGCACGAGTAGCTACAACAGCCTTTGTTTGTGGATGCAAGAATTTATCGATTAAGAAAACGGCTGAATCTGCTCCGTTAAATACCCGACGGGCCAGAGTCATGGCCTCGGCAGCTGCTGTTGATTCATCGAGCATAGAAGCATTTGCAATAGGAAGTGCGGTCAAATCACAGACCGCAGTTTGAAAAGCGAATAGCGCTTCTAGACGACCTTGGGAAATTTCTGGTTGGTAAGGTGTGTATGCGGTGTACCAAGCTGGGTTCTCTAACACGTTTCGCAAAATAACTGCTGGCGTAATTGTTCCGTAATATCCAGTTCCGATAAATGAATCAAATACTTGATTCTGGTTTGCCAGCTTGCGCAACTCAGCAATAGTTTCTACTTCAGATAAAGCTGGTGGCAAAACATCTTTTAAGTGATGACCCATTGCAATATTTTCTGGAACAACTGCTTTGATAAATGACTCTAAATCTGCAAACCCGAGCTCGTGCAACATCGTCGCCTCTTGAACAGCAGAGGGTCCAATATGGCGTGATTCAAAATTCTCGTGCGCGCTCATTTAATGCCACCTTCAAGATTAAAAGAACCGACCAGCGATCGGTAAGGTGAGCAGAATACGGGCGATTACGCGCCTTTGCGCGCCCGACGTTGCGATAGCTCGTCGTTATTTCCGCCACCTACTATTTGACCATTAACCTCGCCTTGAAGGTTGGAAAGTGAGCCTTCGACTTCGTGCCAAACTTTTCCTACCGCGATTCCGAATACTCCCTGGCCACCTTGCACCAAGTCATACATCTCATCAGCACTGGCACACTCATAGATCGAAGCGCCATCTGACATCAAAGTGATTCGCTCTAATTCAGTAACACCGCGACCGCGCAAATGATCTACTGCGGTGCGAATATTTTGTAGTGAAACGCCGGCATCTAATAAACGCTTAACGATTTTTAAAACCAAAATGTCACGAAAGCCATATAGGCGTTGAGTTCCCGATCCCCCGGCGCTACGAATACTTGGTTCTACTAAAGCTGTGCGCGCCCAATAATCGAGTTGGCGGTAAGTAATTCCAGCTGCGGCACATGCTGTAGCGCCGCGGTAGCCAATTTCGAAGTCAGTCTGACTCATGAGGGGGAACTCATTTCGATTAATTATTAGTGGGGTCTAATGGCTAAAGAGTAGGAGTCGAATTACACGGTTGCAATGACCGACACGGTCAAAACCTCTACTTTAGGTTTAGAGTTTTACGCTCAACTATCCCTTGAAATCATCTGGATTGATGCCCTCTAGGAATTCGCGGAAAGCCTCTAGTTCGACAATCTGATCACCTGAATCGCCCTCATCTACCACGGCGCCATCTGGGATCTCAATGCCGGCGGTATCTAACAAGTCAGAACTGGCCAGAATATTGCTTTGAGTTCTAAGTGCCAGGGCTACGGCATCAGATGGCCGGGCTGATAGCTGAACTAAGTTGGCCAGAGAATCACGCATCTGCAAAGTTGAGTAAAAGACGCCATCGCGAAGTTCGTTGATATGCACGGCAACCAAACTGGCATCGAACTTCTCAAATAGTTGAGCCATTAAGTCATGAGTTAACGGACGAGGTGGCTCAAGACCCTGCTGAGCAAATGCAATCGCTGTCGCCTCTACTGCCCCGACCCAGATGGGCAGAAAGCGAGTGCCATCTATTTCGCGCAGCAGAATTATTGGTTGATTTGATGGCATCTCGACGCGCACGCCGATGACCTCCATCGGAATCATTTCAGAGGACATGTCTTTAGCGGAAGCGATGTAGACCGCTACGTACCAACGAGGCATGTAGTCGAATTGAAAGTGCTGCAATTTCCTTGGTGACTTCTTCGGCGCGAGCTTTTGACTCGGTGCTCTTCTGGCGCACGAGCGGAGTAATAACTTGCTCGATCAAACCAATTTCGCGATCGGCCGCTGACTTAAATGAACGCATGTGTCGAGGCTCGATACCGAAAGCAGCCATCTCTGAAACTGCCTGGGCGATGGCCAAAGCATCGGCGTCATAGTGACGGCCGCGAACTGTGATCAAACCAAATGATTCAAGCTCGGTAAGTTGATCATCATTGATGCCAGATGACTTCAAAAGCTCTTCGCGGCTAAGTCGTAAGTCGTTAGTGTCGCCAAATGAAGATGGTGCGAACTCGCCATCGACAGTTGCTAACCCAAGTTGTGGACGAGGTGCTGCGGCTCCCCCAGTGGCAGAAGGTTGTAGACCACGATCAATCGCATCAAGGTTTTCCTTGATAACACGTAGTGGCAAATACTGATCGCGTTGAGCAAGCAGCACATAGCGCAGGCGGTCAAGATCGGTAGAAGTAAATTTGCGATAGCCAGATGGGGTTCGCTGCGGATCAATTAACCCTTCAGATTCTAGGAAGCGAATCTTGGAGATCGTAATATCCGCAAAATCACCGCGAAGCTTATTTAGAACTTCACCGATGCTGAGGTATGCCCGTGCTGGAACGCTCATCTTATGATCTCCGTTGTTCTCTTACTTGATATCTGACTGGGAATTAGTGCTACTACTTTTATTGCTAATAAAAACTAAATGAAACTTTCCAATTTGAATCTCATCGCCTGATTTCAAAACAGAAGTTGTCGCTCGCTCATTATTTAAATACGAACCATTAAGGCTGCCGGCATCAGTGAAACTAAAGTCTTGATCAAAGTTGATTGTTGCGTGCTTACGAGAAACCGTGATGTCATCTAGGAAGATGCCTGAATCAACAGCGCGACCGATTGTGGTTCCGGCCTTATCAACCATGAAACGATTGCCACGTCCGGCACCCTTTAGAACTAGTAATAGCGCAGTCGGTCCAGAAGCTGCCAATACTTGAGCAACAACCTTTTGATTATCAGTATCAAGGGATTGAATCAAAGTATCAAGATTTACCTGACCATCAACTACTGGCCGAACTCCAAGTGAGATGGTGGTGGTGACTTCGCGCTCTACTTCAGCTGCAGTCATAATCACTCCCCCAATTCCAAGTGATGAAAGTTTGAATTTCAACTTCATCCTTAACTGAAGGCTTACCCTATTTAGAGTCGAGGGTTAGGTCAAGCGGTGATTTGTCCGTATTCCGCTGGGGTTAGCAGATCATTGGCAGCTTCTGTGAGTTCGATTTCCAGTAGCCAGCCTGCGTTGTATGGATCAGAGTTGATAAATTCTGGTGAATTAGATAGTGAGTCGTTGATCGAAATTACTTTTCCAGTAACTGGTGCAAAAATTTCAGAGACGCTTTTGGTTGACTCAACTTCGCCGCAAACCTTGCCGCTAACAATTGCATCGCCAACTTTAGGTAATTGCACATAAACAATGTCGCCGAGTGCGCCTTGTGCGAAGTCAGTAATGCCCATCGAAACAGTGCCAGCAGTTGATAAATCGCGTACCCATTCGTGCTCTTTGGTGTATTTCAAATCTGCTGGAATGTTCGACATTTCGCGCCTTTTCTCTAAGTTATCTTTAGACTTAACCAAAAAGAATTATGGGCGAACCTTAGTACGGGATATCGCATTTATGAAATATGAAAAACCCGTGAACAAATAAAGCGCTGTGCCCCAAATTGCGAAAGCCCAACCTAAAACGAAGGCAACCGTGCCTAGCCAAGAATCCGAAAGTGCCAACAATAAGAACGGGAAGGCATATAAGAGATTAAAGGTCGCGGCCTTGCCTAAGAAAGTAACTGCAATGAGTGGACGTTTGGTAAGACTCAGCCAAATCGAGAGTAGGCCTAAAACCAAATCTCGCCCCAACAGGGTTGCGATTAGCCAAAGCGGAACTGCATCGCGCACATAAAGCGCGATCAAGACGGCCAAAATATAGAGGCGGTCAATTGTTGGGTCGGCGATCTCGCCAAAACGAGAAGTCTGACCCCAAGCTCTAGCTAGTTTGCCATCGAAATAGTCTGTGGCTCCCCCGACGGCTAAGACCGCAATCGCCCAACCATCGGCTTGCACATTCAAAGCCAAATGAAGAAAGAGTGGGATTCCGAGAAACCTCAGAAAAGTTAAGGCGTTAGGAATCGTCAGCATTACTCTTTGTCGCGTTCCTTGACTCGGATCGCCACCATCACTGGTGTGCCCGGGAAGCCGAATTCTTCACGTAAACGACGCTCGATAAATCGACGATAAGACGCCTCGATCCAGCCACTTGAGAAGATGACGAACTTCGGCGGCGCAATGCCAGCTTGGGTCGCGTAATAAATCTTTGGTTGTTTTCCGCCCCGAACTGGTGGTGGTGTCGCACCAATTAAAGCGCCCAGGAAAGAGTTCAACTTGGCCGTCGGAACACGTTGTTCCCAACCACCAAGTGCGGTGCGCAAAGCTGGCGCTAAACGATCGCGGTGCCAGCCGGTCTTAGCCGCAACATTTACCCGCTGTGCCCATTCGACTTGATCAAGGTGTCGATCGATTTCTTTATCTAATTGATCGCGACGATCTTCATCGACTAGATCCCACTTATTCATCACGATCACCATCGCTTTACCGGCTTCTTCAACCATCGTGATGATTCGTAGATCTTGTTCCGAAATTGGATTAGATGCATCAAGAACAACGGCTGCAACTTCGCAACGCTCTAGCGCTGTTTGGGTTCGAAGCGTTGCGTAGTAATCGGTACCACTTGCTTGATTAGCTCGCTTGCGTAAACCAGCGGTATCAATGAAGCGCCAAACTTGATCGCCAATTTCAATTAACTCATCTACTGGATCGCGAGTTGTGCCTGCGACATCATCGACAATTGAACGCGTTTCACCAGCGAGTGCGTTTAACAAACTTGATTTACCAACATTTGGGCGGCCAATTAGCGCAACACGACGGTAGCCATCTTGCACTTGTGCGCGACCAACTTCTGGGAGCTCGGCAACAATGTGATCAAGCAAGTCACCACTACCGCGACCGTGGAGGGCCGAGACGAAATATGGCTCGCCTAAACCAAGGTTCCAGAGGGCATATGCATCAGATTCTGCGCCTTCATCATCGACTTTATTAGCGATTAGAATCGTGGGCTTCTTAGCTTTGCGAAGTTCGCTAACCAAGATGTCATCTTCATCGAGTGCGCCAACTTGAGCATCGACAACGAAGGCAAGAACATCTGCTTCGCGCATTGCTTGTTCGGCACCTGCACTAACTTGAATCGAAATTCCATCTGGCTTTGCTTCCCAGCCACCAGTATCCATAACAATGAAACGGCGACCGCCCCATTCGCATTCGTATTGCACACGATCGCGGGTAACGCCGGGAGTATCTTCAACAATCGCTTCGCGTCGACCGATGAAGCGATTAATCAAAGTTGATTTTCCAACGTTTGGTCGGCCCAGAATTGCAACCACTGGTAAACCTAGTAATTCACGCTGCTTTAATAACTCCCAAATACGATCAACGGTCTCTTCTAAACTCAAGTGAGTTGAGTCAATCGTCAAAGCATCTGGTGCCAGAGCCAATGGGGAAACTTCGCGCGTTGAATCGACTTCATCGCGATTACTCAAAGATTGCGCAACGTTTTCGACGCCTTGAGCTGAATTCTCTTCGGCATCCCGACGCACTGCTCGCGCATTTAAATCAGCCGTTAGATAAATCTTTAACGCAGCATCAGGTGCGACAACTGTTGCAATGTCGCGGCCTTCAACGACAATTCCACGCTTTGAATCAGAAATTATCTTGCGCTGTAACTTTAAAAGTTCGGCGCGTAGCTCTGGCATTGCCGCAAACTTCGAAACGTTCTCAGTAATTTCAACAGTGCGAATCGCATCGGTAATTTCAGTATCGCCGGCAAATAGTCGTGGCTCGAGCGGATCAACTACGAAACGCAACGGCGAAGATTTAAGGGCTTTTAGAACTGAACTGGCATCAGAGAAATCATTCTGCAGAGCAAGCCAAGTAAGGCCGCGATAAAGCGCGCCAGTATCTAGATAATCCCAGGTAGATCGCATAGCAACTGATTTTGAGGTGCTTGATTTACCCGAACCACTAGGGCCATCTATTGCTACAACTATGCCCATAATGACCCTTATTCTACGTTGCTTACAGCGTGAGGCTTTACCTAAATCTCATCTTCTTAAAAATCATTAACTAACCATTAACTTACAGAGTGAACGTTCCAGCCATCTTTCGTTAAGAACTCACTCAATCGCCCAATATCTTCTGGCGCAATTGCTAGCGTGATTACTGCAGTTAGTTGACCCGGTGAATGTTCCAGCGCGAGGTCTTCAATATTCACATCTGCTTTTGCGCAAGCATTGAAAAGTGATCCGAGCTGTCCAGGTCGGTCATCAATAACAATTGGCAGGTAGCTATATTCACGAGATTTGCCACCATGCTTGCCAGGAATCGCACTCTTTCCGGCCCTGCCCGCGGCCACAAGGGATTCCCATTTAGCGGGACCACTGGCAGCTGAAATAAGATCCGAAAGATCACTTTGTAGACTTATCAATAATGGCAATAAAGCCGCCTCATTGGCAGCCAATATCTCGCCCCAAAGCTTTGGATCCGAGCCCGCAATTCGAACCGTGTCTCTTAAGCCTCCCCCGGCAAGTGCCAAAGCTTCAGGGTTTGAATTGGAAAGTTGGGCCGCCAGAAGGGAGCTAATGGTTTGCGGAAGATGCGAAATCATCGCCACCCGCTGATCGTGATCCTGCGCGCTCATTTCAACCGGCTGTGCTCCGCATGCAGCGATAACCTCGAGAGCCATTGCTTTGGCCTCCGCTGAAGTTTCCGCTGTCGGAGTAAGAACCCAGGCGCGATCTAAGAAGAGATCGGCCCGAGCTGATACTGCCCCACTAACCTCACGTCCGGCCATCGGATGGGTGCCACAGAATCTGTACAAAAGCCCATCTAGAGTTGAAACCTCGAGTATAGGTTTCGTCTTTACGCTGCCAGTATCCATAAGTATCGCTTCAGGGTTGAGAGTTGCTTCACGCTCAATCGCGGTTTTGAAGGCTGAAGGCGGTGTCGCAATTATTACCAGGTCTGGGTTCTCAGATTTTCCAGATTTAACGAGATCGTTAGCCAGAAGTTCAGCTTTGGCATCAACATCTACAAATTGAACAGATGCCCCAGCAGCCTTTAAGGCAAGACCGATCGAGGTGCCAATCA
>Ga0209617_10000345_pt1 | contig 19839 bp, 13 predicted proteins | sample LakEriepJuly2011_2_FD_187459 | JGI IMG/M metagenome (GOLD analysis project Ga0209617, IMG submission 187459) | Freshwater microbial communities from dead zone in Lake Erie, Canada - CCB epilimnion July 2011 (SPAdes) (version 2) | ecosystem: Environmental > Aquatic > Freshwater > Lentic >...
CGATCTTTCGGCAGCTCGTTGAGCTGCAGACCCAGCACCGCGGTGTTCTCCTTCACGGAGCGCACGCGAACCTTGAACGCATGGCTGATGAAGGTGGCGACCACCGAGGGCTTGCCGTTGGTGATGGTCATCTCCAACACGCCGGCCGCGATCACCTGCACCGGGCCGGCGTCGCCACCGCCGCCTGCACCGGGCACCCAGGCCTCGCCGTTGAAGGTCAGCACATCGCCCTTGGCGGGTGATTCGGCCTTGAGCGGCTGGCGCTGCAGCGCGACGATGGTCAGCTCGCTGCCGCTGTCGGTTTGCACATCGCCACCGAGCAAGGGCAGGCCGTGCTGGTGGTCGGCGCGGGCGTAGTCGCTGGACGTGCCGACCTGGCTGGCGCTGCCGAACACCAGGCCGCTGGGCGCCGTGGTGGCGGCCACGGGGATGTCGCCCAGGCTGGGCAGGGTCACGGGTGTCCAGACCAGGCTGGGCCGGCGCGGGCGTGGTCCTGGCAGCGGACCTGCGCTGGGCAGCGTGCTCTGGCACATCAGCACCTGGCCTGCGCTGGGCGCGGTGTCGGACACGGCCACGCTTTGCAGCGCGGTGACGGTGTTGTCGCCGATGGTGCCGGTGACGTCGCCTGCGAGCTCGGGCAGGGGCGGCAGCACCGGCATGGGGTGGACGTGGTCGGCGCGGGCAAAGCTGGCTTGCGTGCCTGCGCTGCCGGTGGCACCGAAGGTCTCGGCCGCAGGCAAGGCGCTGGAGGCCTGGGGCAGCGGCGCGGGCGCCCAGTGTCCGGCGGCGGTCAGTGCCAGCACATCGCGCTCGACGGGTGCGGTGGTGTCGATGGCGCGGCCGCGCAGGGCCACGACCTCGTTCGCGGTGATCGGGCCGGTGACGTCACCCGCCAGGTCGGGCAGCACGGGCGTGCCATGGCTGTGGTCGGCGCGGGCGTAGGCAGTGCTGCTGCCGACGGCCGAGGCCTGGCCAAAGCTGCGCTCTTCGACGATGGCGTTGCCGGGTTCGGGCGCGGGGTTCTGGGTGATGAGCTCCTGCAGCATGCGCAGGCTCAGCAGCACGGGGCGCGCGTCTTGCGACAGCGCGATGTCGGTGTCGGCCTCCAGGGTGTTGGTGAAGACCTTCAGGTCGATGCGGGCCAGCAGCACGGCATCGTCTTGTGTGCCCGGCGGGATGGGGTTGGGGCCGCAACCGTAGCGGGCGCGCCAGAGCGGGCGCAGCTCGGTGACCCACAGGCGCAGGGCGGCGCGCAGCAGGCCGTCGGTGCTGTCCAGGCCCAGCGGCGGCGAGCCGAACATGTAGTCGGCCGGCGAGGGCGAGACCGGCTCCAGCCAGGCCTGGGCGGCATCGCGCAGCTGGTCGAGGAAATCGGCTTCAGACAGCGGCGGCGAGGCCGTGTCCACCGGCACCTTGGCCAGCCAGTCGGCGAAGTCGCGGATGGCGTCTTCTTCGATCTGCGGTGGTGGCTGCAGGCGCAGCGTGAGGCTGAAGCAGTCGGCGATGCGCGAGTTGGCCAGCAGCTCGCTTTCGCTGCGGCAAGGTTCGCCGGGCACGGGCACGGGGTCGGTGAGGCAGGCGTCGTAGGCCAGCACGACGTACAGGCTCAGCGGCGCGGGGTTGCCCACCAGAGTGCTGCTGAATTCCTTCTGGTGTGCCGCCAGCCAGTCGTTGACGTTGCAGCACTGTTCGGCGTTGATGCAGACCGGTGTGCCCGAGGGCGTCCAGGCCATGCCGGGCGAGACACGCACGCGCGGCGCGCTGGCATCGAGCGTGACCTGCAGCCCGCGCACCGTGCCATGGCCGAGCAGCTCGCGCGCCAGCTCATGCCGCCGCGCAATGCCCCAGGCCTGCTCCTGCACGAAGTCGTCCACGCCCAGCAGCATGCCCTGCGTGTAGTTGACGCGTTTGCCGGTGTCCAGCGTGGTGGGGCCCGATCCGGCCGAGGCCGTCGAGGTGGTTTGTCCGCAGCATCCCATGTTCAATTCCTCCAGTTTGGCGGCGCGAGGCCGTCAGCATTCGAGCAAGATTCGGTCGTTCGGCACGACGGGTTTGGCGCCCAGGCGCGCCGATCCCACGTGGCCGCTGCCCAGCACGAGGGCCGGGGCGATGTCGGGTTCCCGGCTGCCCAGGCCGAGCAAGGTGTCCAGGCCCAGACGCACCTGGCCGATGCGCAGCAGCGCCCAGTAAGGTTTGACGTCGAAGGCGGTGTGGGCGGGTTTGGCCAGGGCGACGACGCGGCGGGCGTGGTCCACCTGGCGGGCCACGGTGTCGGCATCGGTGTCTGGGCCGGAGATGGGCAGCAGCACGCTGAAGCGGTGGGCGCGCGCAGCGATGGGCGCCACGCGGGTTTCGAACAGCGCCCAGTCGGTCAGCGCGCTGGGGTTCGATGGCAGCTCGGTGGGCGGCGGCAGCACGTCGAACGAGGGCCAGGTGCTGGCGGTGTCGCGCTGGTAGAGGCCGATGCGGACGTGCCTGCGCGCCACCGCGGCCTGCCATCGGCGCAGCTGGCGCAGCAACAGGGGGTCGAGCTGCGCGATGAACTTTCGCCAGGCGTCTTGCTGTGCGGGGTTGCTCTGCGGCCAGCGCGTGGGCAGGGGCAGGCCCAGGCCGGCGTCCTGCCCGGTGGCCACCCAGCGTCGCCAGGCGGTGTCGAGGTCAGACGCCAAGGTGGGCACGGCGCCCAGCGTGGCCTGGCAAAAAGCCGCCCAGGCGGCGAGCGTGCCGGCGGGCACATCGGCAGGGGGCAAGGGGCTGAAGCGCGTGGTGGTCTCAGGGCTGGAGGCCAAGCCCCGTGCGATGCGCCAGTCGCGCCAGCGGCGGTGCAGGCCTTCGGCGCCTTCGTTGAGCGTCCAGCGCGCACCGGGGGTGACCACGCGCGGGGCATCGTCCGGCGTGACGACGGTTTCGCCCAGCAGAGCCGGTGGCAGGGAGCGTGTCAGGTAGCCCTCGATCAGGCGCACGCCACGTGGCGCTTCCTGCGAACGCGCGGGCAGGGCGAAGTCCGCATCGGGCACGCAGGGCGACAGGGCCAGTTGCACCGCCAGGCGCAAGGCCTGCGGTGTGCCGCGGTACTGGTAGAGCGGCATGGCGTGGCGGATGAGCTGGCGCCGGCGCGCCTCGTCGAGCGCGGGGTCCAGCACCAGGCCCAGCCAGCCGGCCAGCCAGTCCAGCGTGTCGGTGGGGGCGCTGCGCACGTCGAACAGCGCTCGGGCCGTGGCGATGCGGTCTTCCAGCGCGGTGAACTGGCCTTCGAAGTTGGCCAGGAAGCGCTCGAGGAAATCGGCCGAGGCGGCGTCTTCTCGGTAGGCCGCGGGCAGGTAGTGTTGCAGGTAGGAAAAGCGCGGTCGCCAGGCGCGCAAGGTGGTGATGCGGGGCGTGCTCAGCTCGTTGCCTTGCAGGGTGAGGCGAAGCTGCAGCCAGCGTCCGCGGGCGCCTTGCAGCAGCAGCTCCCAGGTGCCATGGCCACGGGCGGCGTCGGTGGTGGCGCCAGGGCCCTCGATCAGCCAGGGCAACTCGCTGCCGTTGGGGCGCAGCAGGGGCGTGGGTTCGTCGGTGAAGGGCAGGTCGGCCAGCAGGCTGGCATCGTCCGACCAGCGGCTGGCCACTTGCACGCGGCAGCCGGCCGGGATGCAGGCGTCCAGCATGACGCGGTGCCAGACACAGCCGGGGTCGCCACCATCGAAAGGCACGGTCAGCAGGGCGGCTTCGGGCACGTGGCGTGGCCGGCGCTGGGCGACCAGGGGCAGCCAGTTGGCCTCGCTGGCGTACAGCAGGCCGGTGTCGCCTTCGACCTGTGCCAGGCCGTGGCTCACCAGTTGCAGCCCGCCGTAGCGTTTGAGCGGCAGGTAGCCGGCCTGGGCGGCGAGCTTGAGGGTGTGCGGCTGGGCGGCATCCCACAGCAGCTCGAAGACATAGGCCTGGTTGCCCTCGGTGGACACCAGCACCAGCCGCGGTGGGTCGAGCTTGGCGCTGCCTGGGCCGTCGGCGTGGAAGGCGAAGTCGAAGCCGCGCAGGCTCAGGCCGGGGCGGTCCTGGGCGGGCGTCACGCGCAGCACGTCGATGGCCGAGGCCTGGGCCTGCAGCACCCCGCCCACGTAGAGGCTGACCAGCGCGAAGCCATCGGCACCGGCCTCGTCGAGCACCAGGATGCCGCCATCGGGCAGCACCTCGATGGCCACGGGGTGGCCGCCGCCCAGCGCGGTGGTCTGCAGCGTGAACCAGGGCTGGTGGACGGGCGAGGGGCTGGCGACCGGCGCGCCGCCTGCGGCATCGCTGGCTTGGAAATCGGGCGGCGTGTTTGCGGCCAGGGGTGACACGGGGAAGGTGGCCTCCATGCCCAGGCGTCGGTTGAGCAGCCACACGCGGTGGCCGACCTTGTCGAGCACGGCCAGGCCGCCGCAGGGCCGCGCGACCATGTCCAGCGGCGACATCACCCAGGGCAAGGGCCAACTCAGTGGCAGGGGCGGGCCACCGGCCAGCAGGTCGAAGACGAGGAAGCCCGAGCGTGGCGTGCTGGCTGGCTTCACGCCGACGACGAGGTAGTGCGCGCGCGTCACGGCCAGGCCCGCGAAGTGCTGTGGCGGTGGCGGGGCAGCGGGCTCGGCAGGCGCGAAGGCGCCGGGCTCGGGTGTGGGCTCGGGCGTGTTCACCGGCCAGAAGGTGCTGACGCGGCCGGTGCCGGCGTTGCGCACGGTGATGCGGCTGCCGCCGTCCACGATGGCGTAGATGTTGCCGTTGGCATCGGCCGCCGCGCCCAGGCGTTGCGCGGCCGACGGTGCCACATCGCCCTTGGCGGGTGCGAAGCGGCTGACCCGCTGCGCCAGGCCGATGCTGGCCTGTGCGGCGTCGAAGGCGAGGGGCGCGGCCTCGCTTTCGGCCTCGTCGGACCACAGCGTGTCCAGCAGCGGCTGGCCGGGCCAGGCGGCGGCGTCCAGGCGGCACTGGCCCCAGTCCTGGCGACCAAGCACCAGGGCGAAGCGCGAACCGTTGGCGTCTTGCATGGGGGCTCCTGTGTCCTGTTCTTCGCCGAGGTCAGCACTCGCGCGGCACGGTGGGCACGGGCACCACGCGGCCGCGTGCACCGCTGTTGGCCTGGCCGCTGCCGTCGCCACTGCCCTGGCCGAGCAGGTTGTCGATGGGGATGGCGTCGCCGAGCTCCACGCTCAGGCCCAGCAGGCGCGGCAGCTGCAGACCGCGCAAGGGCAGTTCCTCCGGCACATCGCTGCCATCGCCTTGCGCCAGCTTCAGGCCATTGACGCGCAGCACGCCGGGCACACGCGCGGCCTCGGCCATCAGCTCCAGGCGGTTGACCGCGCGGCCCAGTGGCCAGCCGTCTTCCAGGCCGGGCAGGTCGGTGGCACCGTCGGTGCGCGAGGGCGCCAGCACAGCGCGCAGGCGGGCTTTGACGGCGTCGCGCACCTCGGGCACGGTGTGGCCGCCCGCCACGGTGATGCCCACCGACAGCCAGATCGGCACGTATTGCGGCCCACGCAGCACCAGTTCGGTGGTGATGAGGCGGCGTGCGTCGAGGTGGTGGCACAGCGCGTCGATGAAGGCGCGGTCGGGCAGCGGCGCATCGGGCTGGACGGGGTCGTGGCGCGGCACCAGCATCAGCGTGACCACGCCGGGCGCATCACCGGGCTGGGTCAGGCCGAGGTCGGGGTGGTAGGCGGCGAGCACCTCCACGCGGGCGATGTCCACACCCGGCGCACGGCGGGCGATTTCGGCGAAGTCGTCGGCGGTGACGAGGCGGTCGCGGTGGCGCACGAAGGCCGAGACGCGCTTTTCGCCGCTGGCCGCGTCTTCCGCATCGGCACCGCCCCAGGTGGGCAGGGGGTTGCGCACCTGCACGCCACTGGGCAGGCCGGGGCCGCTGCGGATGGCGCCGACCGGCACGTTGCCGGCGCGGCCATCGCAGACGTCGTACTGCGCCACGATGCGCGCACCCTGTGGCGGGCGGCGGCCGCGCAGGCCATCGCCGAAGCGCACGGTGCCGGCTTCGGGGTCGATCAGGTAGGCGTCCACCGGGCGCGGGTCGATCACGCGGCTGCCCGCGCCTGCCTGGCTGCCCGCCACCCGCACTTCGGGGCCGGCGGCCAGCAGGTCGTCCACCGCCGTCCAGGTGCTGGGCCCTGCGGTGTCGATGACCTGGATGACGGCAGACTCAGGCACCACGCCGCTGCGCGCCAGGGTGTAGCGCTGGTCGGGCTGGCCATCGCCCGTGCCCAGCAGTTCATTGCGCACAGCCACGCGCTGGTCGATCAAGGTGGCGTTCACGCCGGCCCAGCGCATGCGTGCACCGGCCGAGCTCGATGGCGTCACGCGCACCCAGGTGACGATGCGCCCGGCCACGGCCGAGTCTTCCAGCGCGGGCGGGAAGTCGCCCACGCCGGCCTCCAGCGGGTCGAGGTTGTCCCAGGTGGCGATGTCTGCGGCGCGGGCGGGCAAGGGCAGCTCGACGATGCCGGGGCCGTTGAGCACATCGGCCGCGCGCGCCGGTTGCAGTGCGCTGTACTGGGCCGTGGGCGCGCTGCCATCGGCCGGGGTGCTGACTTTGGGCAGGGCGTAGCTCACCAGGGCCTCGGGCTCGCCTTGCACCAGGCCTTGGCCGACGGTGCCCAGGGTGCGCGGCTGGCCATCGACGTCGGGCACCAGGCCCAAGCTCAAGGTCTTGCCGGCCAGGGCCTGCGCCGCCTGTGCCGCGGTGGTGCCGGGCGTGGCCAGCAGCGCGATCCACAAGGCGCCATCGACCGTGTCGCCACTGAGCGAGACACTGCGGCTGCCATCGAGCTCGCGCGTTTCATAGCTGTCGAGCTGCGGCGTGTTCGCGCTCGGGTCCACCGTCTTGTAGAGCAGCTCGTAGTAGGCCTGGTCGGTGGCGCTGAGCCGGACGCGCTGCTTGACGAAGGCGCGGCTTTCCAGCGGCAGCACGTCGATGGCGCCCGCAGTGCGGAAGGCGATGGCGCCAGCGCGCACTTCGGTGGCCTGGGCCAAAGTGGGCACAACGCCATCGACCCGGTTGCTGCTGAACACGCACAGGCCCTGGGCCGGGGTGACGGCGGCCAGCGGCACGCTCAGCAGGCGCAGGAACTTGGCGCGGCTGACCTCGGGCACGCGGTTGGCGCGGTAGAGCAGGCTCTCTGTCAGGAAGGCGAAGAGCTCCACCAGGGTGACGCCGGGGTCGCTCTCGGAGAGCTGCGTCCACTCGGGCGTGTGCACGGGCACGCGCGCCAGGGTGTCGCGCACGAGGTCGGCGTAGCGGCGGTCGTCGATGCTGGGGACTTGGAGCGGCATGGTGGGTGTCTCGGGTTCAGTCCAAGGTCGATGAGGTGGGCAGCACGCGGGGCGTCGCGTGGGGCAGGTGGCGCGTCATGCCGACACCCCCACGCGCAGCGACACGCGCTCCTGCACCTGCGTGGCCACGAGGCGGTAGGTGATGGTGGCGAGTGCCGACTCGGCATCGGCTTCGTCCACCTGCACCTCGACGGCCTCGACCTGGATGCGCGGCTCCCAGCGCTTGAGCGCCTCGGCGATGGTCTGGCGGATGAGCGTGTGCGTGGCCAGGGTGTTGGGCTCGAACAGGAAGCGGCGCAGGCCGGCGCCGAAGGCAGGCAGGCGCAGGCGCTCGCCGGGCTCGGTGCTCAGGACGATGCGGATGGCCTCGCGGACGTTGGGCTCGCCCTCCGACCAGGCGATGCGGCCATCGGCCCCCACCCGCGGCGGGAAGGCCATGCCTCGGCCATAGACGCGTGCGCTGTCCATCACGGGGCCTTTCTGGCTTTGAAGCCGGGCAGGGGGAAGCACACGATGAACAGCGGCAGCCAGCGGAAGATGAAGTCCAGCAGGCTGACGATGATGGTCAGCAAGATCAGCGCGCAGATGGTGATGATGGGAATCGACAGCGAGCACATCACGCCCAGCGACATGTCCTGCTGTTTGCACGGGCCCTTGTCGGCGACGTTGAAGTCCTTGTGGAAGGGCCAGGGCAGCACGCTGAGCACCAGGTCGCCGAAGGTGATGCCACGGAAGCGGTCGAGGTGGCCGCACAGCATGTCGGACATCATGAAGACGGTGTTCTTGTCGAACTTGCGCAGGCCGGCCGGGCTGATGTCCATGGGCAGGCCGATGCGGATGGGGCGCGCGGGCGCGTCCGGGTCGAAGAAGCCGGCCATCTGGAAAGGCACGGTGGCGGCGCTGATGACGGTGCCTTCGAAGGGCGCGCAGTCAGGGCGCTCATAGACCAGGCGCATCACGTACCAGCCTTCGCGCATGTCGGTGGGCGTGAGGCTGGCCAGCGAGGGCTCGGGGGCCTTGGCCAGCAGGCTGTAGTCGGCCTCGGGCAGGTGCTCGGCGAGGGCCTCGATGCGGGTCTGGCGTTGCTCGGCGGGGTAGTCGTCGGGCGAGTTGGGCGGGGCCTCGGTGCTGTTGAGCGGCGTGGGCACCTCGTGCAGCGGGTCCACCAGCAGGAAGAGGAAGTCGGGCCAGTGGGCGGGCTTGGCCGTGCCTTTGGCCGGGATGTCGAAAGGCGTCGTGGCGTAAGCCGTGCTGCCGGACAAGGCGTTCTCCAGCACCTCGCTGAACTCGCCGATGCGGCGGATGGCGTCGGGCAGGTCCACGGCCAGCTCGGCAGTGGCGTAGGCGCTGTCTGGGTCGGTGATCGGCCACGGGCCTGTGTGCATCGCACCGGGCTGGCGCACGCGCTGCAGCAGGGCATGGAAGTCGGCCACAGCGCTGCTGCCGGGCGGTGTGCCCACCTCGCCAGCGTCCAGCCAATCCAGGTAGCCGGGCAGGTGGGCGGCCAGCCAGGCGCGCAGGTCGAGCAGGGCGTACCAGGTGCTGAGCTGCAGCTGGCTGCGCAGGTGGCGCAGGCGTGCGGGGTCGATCTTGCTGGGGTCGATCAAGACGCCGGTCTTGTCGTCGAAGGCCTCGCGGGCGTAGATGGATGGCGCTGGGGTGTCTGCCAGGGTGCGGGCGGTGTTGACCAGCGCGCGCCAGGGCGCCAGCACATCGACGCGGAATTGCGTGGTGCGCGCGTGCGCGGCTTCTTCGCTGGCCGTGGGCGCGGTGTCCATGCGGCTGGCCGACTGGTAGGTCTCGCGGCGGCCCACGGGCACGCTGCCAATGAACAGGCGGCGCGGCTGGCGCTGGGCATCCACGTAGCGCGTCGGGAAGGTGGCCAGGCGCTCTTCGCCCTTGACCAGCTTGATGCGGGCCGTGGCGACTTCGGCACCTTGTGCGACCTGCCAGTGACCGCTCTTGCCCGACAGCACCCAGGCGTGCTCGACCCACTCGTCCATGTGGGCCGGGTCGGGTTGCTTCAAGGCGCGGCGCGGGTCGATGCCGGTGGTGGCGCCCAGCTCCGACTTCAGGAACAGCCGACGCAGCACGAACGACACCTTCTGCTTGCCCGCATCGACGGCGCGGTCGGGCAGGCCCGGCGTCTGGCAGACCAGCGAACCGGCCACCAGGTAGTGCCGCTGGTGCGCGGCCTGGTAGAGCTTGAGCGGCTGCGGCAAGGCCACGGCGGGCAAAGCCTGTGCCTTGGCGCGGGCCTGGCGGGCCAGGGGCAGCAAGCGGCTGGGTGGGCGCTCCAGCCAGGCGGCCGGGTTGGGCTTGGGGCCTGCGTGCGGCGCGCGCCAGGTCTCGGCCTGGGCGGTGTACTCGGGCAGGGCCTGAGGGTGCTGGGCGAGGGTGGACAGCACCTCGTCCATGAAGTCGTCGGTGGCGAAACGCAGGATTTGCGGTTGCGCGATCAGGCCAGGCACGGCGCGTGCGGCTTCGCCGGTGCGCCAGAACGGCGGCGGGGCGGTCCATTGCAGGGGGTGCGTCATGGTGCTCACCAGATGTTGCCCGCGCCCGGCGTGTAGGAGGCGCTGATGATGCTGTTGCAGATGACGGTGTCGGCCTTGAGCACGCCGCTGAACTTGCTCATGCCCGCATCGACCGTGACCATGCTGGCCGAGACCTCGACGAGGCTGGCCTGCACCGTGACCTTGGCCGAGGCGTTGACGGTGATGCCCGATGTTTCGAGCTTCACCGAGTTGCCGTTGCTGTCTTCGATCTCGATGGCGCCGGGGCCGTCTTTGAGCGTGACCTTCTGGCCGCCCGGCGTCTCGACGATGAACTGTTCCTGGCCGTTGCTGTCGTCCATGGTCAGCTTGACGCCATTGCGCGAACGCAGCACCTTGAGGTTGTTCTGCGCGCTGCCGTCCATCTGCTGCGGCGGGGCGTCGCGGCCGTTCCACAGCGCACCGATGACGAAAGGACGTCGCAGGTCGCCACCTTCGAAGGCCAGCAGCACTTCGTCATCGACATCGGGGATGAACCAGGAGCCGCGGTTGTTGCCGCCCATCAGCGTGCTCAGGCGCGCCCAGAGTTCGCAGGCAGCACCGGCGCTGTCGGGCAACCAGGGCAGGCGCACTTTCACGCGGCCCTGGCTGTCGGGGTCGCGCAGGTCGGTGACGATGGCGGGGTGAACGCCGTGGAACAGACCACCCCAGCCCACGGGTGCGCGGGCGTGGAGCAGGGCGTCGAGGGCGTCGTGCCCTGTGGGTGCGAGGGTTGCGAGCATCAGGGCCTCCCCAGCCAGGCGCGTTCGACCGTGAATTCGGTGCGCAGACCGTGGGTCTCGTCGAAGCGGTGCAGCACCTCGCTGAGGCCGTAGGCGCCGCTGAACAAAGGCCCCAGGCCGTCGAGTTGCACGCTGGCGCCAGCGCGCAGGCGCACGTCGGTGTCGGTCTCGCCCTGGCCGCGCACGAAGCGCCGGGCGAGTGCGCGCAGGTGGGATTCGGCCTCGGTGCGTGCGCTGGCCGCGTCGGGCGGCACGCGGTGCGAGACGGTGTCGTGCCGCTCGCCCAAGGCCTGTTGCAGGATCTGCGGGCCGCTGTCGCCCGCGCTGGCCTCGTTGCCCAGGCTGCTGGCCGTGGCTTCTTCCGACACCGCTTGCTTGTTGGCCACATCCCAGCCGGTGCAGTGCAAGGAGGTGCGTTGGTGGGCCAGGTCGGCCGCAACGTGGAAGCGCCGCAGCGTGCCGCCATGCACCAGCGTCATCGCCGGGCGCGGGCGACTGGGCCGGGGGTGGGCGGTGAGCTTGCCGTCGGCGACGACCAAGTCGGCATCGGCCACCAGCATGCGGCGGCGCAGAAAGGCCAGGTCGCTTTCATTGGCCTGCACCAGCAAGGGCCAGGTCGGGCCGGACAGGGTGACGTCGGCCTGCAGACCGTGGTCGTTGGCGATCTGCCGGAGCACGTCGGCGTCGCTCACGCGCTCGAAGCAGCGGGTGCGGCGGGTCATGCGCAGGTCCTGCAGCGGGTCGTCCACGCGCACCACCACCGTGGGCGGGGTGAGGGACGGGAAGCGCGCCTCGATGGCCGTGACCTTGCCCTCGAACAGGGTGTCGTCACCGAGCTTGATGACAAAACGCTTGCCGAACTCCAGCACATCGCGCTGGAACCACAGGAAGCCGAGCTGGCCTTGCGCGTTGGCGCCCCAGTTGCCGAACTCGGCCTCGCAGGTGGCCAGGCCATCGGTGTGGTCGCTCACCCGCAGGCGCAGCAGGCCGCTGTCGAGCTCCGGACGCGCCTGACCATCGACCTCCAGCTTGGGCCGGGCCGAGGTGATGGCGCTGCGGTTGGCGTCCATGGTTCAGTGGCTCCAGGTGCGCAGGGCTTGCGCTTGCAGGGCTTCGAGCGCCTGTTGCAGGGCGGCGGCGTCCAGCTGTGCCGGCGCGGGTGCCTGGCCTGGCGTTGCGGTCTGTTGCGGGGCGGGTGCGTCGGGCACCACTTCGAAATCTCCGATGACGACGGGCATGGGGTCTCCTGTTCGTGGCCTGGGTGTGTTTGGTGGGGTCAGAACAGCGAACGCGGCAGGCGTGCGTTGAGGTCGATGAGCTGGCCGGCTTGCAACTGCCGCGGGTTGTCGATGCCGTTGGCCGCGGCGATGCGCTGCCAGTCGCCGCCTGCGCTGGCGGCCAGCCCTTGCAAGGTGCTGCCACCCGCCGCGACGGTGAGCGGTGAGGCGCCGGGCCCGCGCGAGGTGCCGGGCGGGCGCGCGGCCGAATCGAAATTGGCCACCAGGATGGTCTGCTGCGACATGCCCAGCGAGACGCTGGCGCGCAGCGGTTTGCCGTCGGGCGAGAAGTACTCGATGCTTTCCTCGATGCTGTCGATCAGGCCGTCGAACAGGAAGGAGCCCCAGCTGAAGCGCACGCCCGGCGGCACGAAGCGGCTGGCATCCTTTTGCGACTTCTTGGGCGTGATGAAGTAGATGACCTGCTGCGTCAGGCGGCGAACGTCATCGACCTGACCATCGGGCGCGGTGGCCGCGTCGAACCACAGCTGCACCGTGAGTTTGGTCGTGCCCGCGCCCACGAACTGCCGGCCCGAGGTGCCGCTGGCCTGGTCGCCACCACTGCCGCCACCACCGCCGCTGCCCGAGCCCGAACTGCTGGGGTTGCTGTTCTGGATCTGGTTGGCGAAGGCCAGCTTGAGCGAGTCCGGGTTGAACTGCACCGTCACCGACTTGCCGCCCGAGGCCTCGTTCTTGAGGCTCTCGTCGAGTTCGATGAGGCGTGCCTTGGCGATCTTGTCCTGTGCCATGTCAAAGGCCTCCTGCGCGTTTGACGCTGATGCGTTCGTAAGCGAGCTGCAGCTCCTCGACCGCGATGGCGCCGTCCTTGGCGTTCAGCGGCGGTGCCTTCACCTTGATGGGCAGGCAGCGCGAGAGGACGAAGCGCACGCGCTCGGCGCCATCGGGGGCCAGCAACACCACCTCGGCCTCGGCACGCAGGCTGGGGTCGGCCAGGCTGTCGGTCATCCACAGCCACAGGTCGAGGCTGTCGGCCGTCATGCCGCGCTTGAGCGTGAGCTGGCCCACGGTGGCCGGGCCGCTCAGGCGGATCTGGCGGTCATTGGCGCCGCCCTCGCGGATGGTTTTGACCTCCATGCCCAGCTCCAGGCCATCGCACTCGGCAAAGGCGGCGGAGACCAAGGGCGAGGCGCCATCGGCCCGCACGATTTCCACGGCGAAGTTGAAGGCGGTGAAGGGCAGGGCGTTCAGGGTGGCCATGGCGTGCCTTCTTTCAGCGCGGCTCGCGGGCTTGCACCCGTTCGCCACTGCGCAGCAAGCGCACGGTCAGGAAGCGCATGGGCAGGGCCGGTGCCACGCGCAGCTCGACCCAGAACTGGCCCGCGTCAAGGCGCTGGGGCGTGTTGAGCTCGTCGCCCACCACCACCTGGAAGGCCTCGTTGACACTGCGGCCTGCGAAGGCGCCACGCTGGAACAGGCCGTCGAGCAAGGCGTTGAAAGCGCGTTCCACCGTGCGCTGCAAGGCCGGGCCATTGGGCTCGAACACATAGGCGGCGCCACGCTGCAAGGCCACGCGCCGCAGCAGGCACATCAAGCGGCGCACATTGACCGAGCGCCAGTCGGCATCGTTGAGCAGGGTGTCGGCGCTGCCCAGCACATGGCCCACGGGGCTGAGCCAGACGGGGTTGACCTGGGCGTCGAGCAGGGCCTGGCGCTCTGCGGTGCTGGGGTTGAGCGAGACGGCGACGACGTCCTTCAGGGGCTGGTTGGCCACGGCCAGCCAGGCGCCACGGGCCAGCGCCGATGCGGCCAGTTGCCCCGCGATGGCGCCATCGGGCGGACAGCCAATCAGTGGTGCACCCTGGCTGGCGTCGCCACGGCGGGTGTAGATCCAGGCGTGCTGCAGGCTGCCGTGCGACAGCGCGCGGGCTTCGCCAGCACCGAGCGGCGGCACGGCGGTGGTGAACGGCGCGCCGGCGTTGTTTGCGCTGCGCAGCGCTTGTGCGTGGCTCAAGGCCTGTGGCCAGCGGTGCGCCTCGGGCAGACCCAGCAAGGCGAACAGGTCGCCGCGGCCGGCCGCGGTGCGCAGCATCAGGCGGTGCACGGCCAGCAGGTTGGCGGGGCTGCCGCCCAACACGGCGTAGGGGCTGCCGCCCACGCGCACGTCCTGGGTGCCCGACCAAGGGCTGGTGCGCAGGCCATCGCTGGCGCGGACCCGGTGGTGGCGCAGGCCTGCCGGTTTGCCGACCACACTGAAGGCGGTGTCGCTGCCGACGTAGATCCGACCGGTCACAGCGAAGTGGGCATCGGCCGATTCTTCCAGTTCGTAGCGCAAGCCGGGCTCGGGCGCCGTCCAGTGCAGCAGGTAGTTGCCTTGCGCGTCGGGGTCGGCATCGGGCAGGAAGGTGGGGGGCGCCAATGGGCGCAAGCGGCAGTCGGCGAAGCCGTCAATGGCGCTGGGTGCAGGGACTGTGGTGGCGTGGATGACGCGCGCGGGCGTGCTTTGCCGAACCCGCTCCCATCCCGGCTGGACGGCATCGGGCACCAACAGCAAGGTGGGCTCGTCCATGAGGGCCTCGACCGCGTGGCCCAGCACGGCGTGCAGGCCATGGAGGTTGCGCGGCTGGCGTGACAGCAGGCGCAGCGCTTCGGCCTGTTCGGCCAGGGCGTCGGTGGGGATGTCGGCCAGGGCGGTGTCGGCGAACAAGGTCCAGCCAAAGCGGCTCAGGCCGTTGCGCAGCAGGGCGGGCAGGTCGGTGCCGCGTGCGCCCAGGCCGCGATCGGTGTCCGCGGCGCTGGCGAGCGTGCTGGGCTCGGTGCTGCCATTGTTCGGGACAGCAGGCAGGGCATCCAGAGGCAGCCAGAGGCTGTCGGTTGGAGACGAGGGCGATGAAGATGACGCTGCGGGCGCGGCCAGGGGGAATCGGGTGGCGAGGGCGGATGCGGTGGCGGGCGCATCGGCGGAAGTGTTGGCAGAGGGGTTGGCAGAGGGGTTGGCAACGGTGCTGAACGTCTGCCGTGAGGTCTGCGCAAAGAACGCCGCGTCATCTGGCAGGGTGGGCAAGGCCACTGCGCCATCACCGCGCTCGCTCAGGGCGAGGGCGTCCAGGCGGGCTTCGCTGCCATCGGCGTTCTGCACACGCAGGGTGCTGCGCAAGCACTGCGCCGTGGTGTCCAGTCCCTGGGCCACCCAATGGCGCAGGGGCTGACGGGCCAGGCTGCTGGGCACGCGCCAGGGCCGCGCCACGAACTGGGTCTGGACCGTGCCGTTCGCGGCCACAGCCGAGGCCTGGACGGCATCGATCACGGCCCAGGCCCCGGGTTCGCCAGCCTGGAAGGACAGGCGCACGGGCTCACCCACTTCCAGCTGCGTCAGGCGCGGCAAGTGTGTTGTCCAGCGCAGTCGGCCATCGGCCAGCCATGCCGCCTCGGTCACATCGGCATGCCGCTGCACCAGCTGTTGCGCACGCGCGCCGGGTTCCTGCCAGTGCATGCGGCTGGCCTGTGGCTGTCCTTGCCAGCGGCGCAGCGTGCCCATGCGGTGCAGGTGCAGCACGCGCTGCAGGCGGCCATCGGCGTCATTGCGGGCGGCATCGGCCTGGGCCACGCGGCCGAACACCCATTCATCCTCGGCCACGGGCAGGCGCAGCACATCGCCCACGACCACGCCCAGCGCCGCAGGGCCATGGGCTTGCAGGGTCAGGTCATCGCCCAGCAGCTTCAAGGGCTTCAGCGACAGTGGCGTCACCACGGTGTCGCAGCGCACGCGCAAAGCATCGGCCCAGTCACCCGGGCTGCGGGCCTGCAGGAAGGCGGGCGCGATGCGCCAGGCCGATGCCGCGTCGCTGCGGCCCAGGCTGAGCATGCGAGGCACGGGGAAGCGCGTCGTCACCGAGCCCGAACCCATCACGCGGATCACCCAGGCCCGCCGTCCGCCCTGGCTGAAGAACTGCCGCACGCTGGGGTGCAACAGCGCGCGCACTGGCTGGCCCTGGGCATCGTTGAGCAGCACCAGCTCGGCGCCGAACACCGCTTCGAAAGCGGCCAGGCTCTCCACCGCCACGGGCGCATCCACCGGCCCGTTGGCGGCAAATCCGACGAAGCAGGCGATGTCCATGCGCGGCAGCACCTCGCGCAAGGCCGGCGCGGGCACATCAAAGCGCACACCGGGCAGGCGGCGCTGTGATCCAGGGCTCAGGAGGGTGCTCATGGGGCGGTCTGGGAGAGCGATACCGTCGGGCGCGCCATCACTCCATTTCGAGGCGTTCGTAAGCCAGCACCAGCTCCTCCATCGCGACGTCCGTGCCCTTGGCATTGAAGGGGCCGGAGGTGTGCTTGATGATGCGTGCGCGGATCAGCTTCCAGGTCTGCACGACGGTGGTGTGGTCCTCGCTTTGCAGCTGGATGGTGACCGTGCGCAGGGCCTTCTGGTCGCCGTTGCGGATCTGGTCGAGCCATTGGTAGAGGTTCAGCGAGCCGATCACACCGCGCTTCAAGGTCACGTCCGAGGCCTTGTTGAGCCCCGTGATCTTGCGCACGCTGTTCTCTTTCTCGTTGCCATTGCGGTACTCGGACACGGTCACTTCCATGCCGATGCCGCTGACTTCCTGGAAGCCCGCTTCGGGGCCGTCGGTGTTGCCGGTGCCGAGGTCAACCAGGAAGTTGAACTGGACATAGGGGCGGTCGCGTAGCACTGCCATCTTTGTTTCTCCTTGATGAGGTGGGTGTCGGACTCAGCCTCAGTTGCGGCGGTCGCCCGTCCATTGGCCGATGCGGAAGATGACGAACTCGGCGGGCTTGAGCGGGGCCACGCCCACCAGGCAGATCAGGCGGCCGTTGTCCAGGTCGTTCTGGGTCATGGTGCTGCGGTCGCAACGCACGAAGAAAGCCTTCTCGGGCTTGTCGCCCAGCAGTGCGCCGCTCTGCCATTCGTTGAGCAGGAAGTCTTCGATGGTGCGGCGCACATTGGCCCACAGCTGCTCGCCGTTGGGTTCGAACACGGCCCATTGCGTGCCCTTGTCGATGGAGCGCTCCAGGTAGGCGAAGTAGCGTCGGACGTTGAGGTACTTCCACTCGGGGTCGGAGCTGATGGTGCGCGCGCCCCACAGGCGCATGCCGCGGCCCTCGAAGTAGCGGAAGCAGTTGATGCCTTCGGGGTTGAGCACCTCTTGCTGGGCCTTGTTGAGCAGGGCCTCGAAGCCGATGGCCAGGCGCACCACCTCGTTCGCTGGTGCCTTGTAAACCGCGCGTTCGATGTCGTTGCGCGCGCAGATGCCGGCCACGAAGCCCGAGGGCGGCAGGTTGATCTCGCGGCGCGTGATGGGGTCGAGCACCGTCACCCAAGGGTAGTAAAGCGCGGCGTGCTTGCTGTCGAGCTTGGCGCGCATGCCGCGCACCTCGGCAATCGGCAGCTTGTCGCCGCTGTCGAGGATGGCGATGCGGTAGCGCATGCGCTCGGCGTGCGCGATCAGCTGGGCGATGGTGCCGTTGGCCTCATCGCGCACATTGGCGTAGTCCCAGGTGCTGCCCGGTGCGGCCACCATGGCGATGTCTTCGATGTCTTCGAACTGTTTGAGGCCGAGCGAGTAGCCCTTGCGCGGGTCGGCGTCGCCCTCGACTTCTTTGGCGCCTGGACGCATGCCGTCGTTGCCGCCTTCCAGCTGGAAGTCCACCGAAATGCCCAGACCGAGCTTGTCGCCCGCGGTGATCTGGCGCTTGGCTTCCTCGGTGCTGGGCTCCAGCAGGGCCGTGGGATCGACGCCGAAAAGGTCGTTGACGACGTCGAAGGCCGAGGCCACGAGCTTGGGGTCCCGCGCGACGACCAGGGGCAGGGCGCGCGCATCGCCGGCCGACGCGGGCGAGTTGCCGAAGTAGGCGAACACCGAGTCGGTGGCGGCGCCGCTGCGGTGGCCCGGGTCCAGCGGCAGGCCAGACCAGGTGGCGAGTTCGCGGGTGCCGTCGCGGGTCAGCAAGGAAACGCTCAAGGTCACCACGCGCACCGAGTCGCCCTGATCGGGCTCGGGGTCGGCGTTGAGCGTGCTGACATCGAACCAGTCGGCGTCTTCCACGGGCGAGGTCACGGCCAGGGGCTCGAAGGTCCACGTGGCGCGGGCTTCGTCCCAATGCAGGATGCACAGAGAGCCGGTCTCGTCGCCGCGTGGCGAGCTGGTGCGGTCGCGCACCCAGACGAGGTCGAGGTCCTTGACCGAGCGCAGCGTGGCGATGGCGTTGCCGCTGACCGGGTCGGTGTCCGAGGTCAGCACATTGGCGCCGCCCTTGAGCGTGAAGCGCACGCGCAGGTTGCCCGCCGCGCCGGGGTGACGGGCCCGCACGCGCACGCCGCCGGTGTCGGCGCTGTCCACGCGGGCGTGACCGTCGTTGTAGGCGGTGCTCGTGGCTGGCGGCGTCACGTCATCGGCATCGGCGATGGGGGTGTAATCGCCCGTCAGCGGCTTGAACACGCGCGAAACGTACAGCCGCTTGCCGCCTTCGCTGAAGAAGGCGCGTGCCGCGTGCCACAGGTGGTTGGGCGCATCGCTGCTGTCGCTGAAGTTCAGCGCATGGCCGGGCGTGAACGGGTCGTACAGGCGCTCGTAGTCCGTCAGGCTGGTGAGGATGTCGGGCTCCATGGCCACGGGCCCGAAGGCCGCTGCACCGATGAAGCCGGTGGTCGTGGTGGAGACCCCCTCGATGCTCTTGGCTCTGAACGAGGTTTCTTCCACGAAGACGCCTGGGGCGAGGTACTCGGGCATGTGTATCTCCTGCGGAGTCAGTCCGCGACGAACAGGAACGATGAGGGTGGGGAGGCCACGAGCAGGGTCTGTCCGGCTCGCAGGGTGAGGGTGCCCAGGGGCGTGGGCGGGGCGGCATGCTGCAGCAGCGGCACTGGGGCTTGCGCCAGCAACTCGTCGAGGTCGGGCACGCGGCCCTGAGCAAGGTCGGTGCGCCGCTCAGGTGACCAGGACGCCTGCAAGGTCACGGGCCAGTCCAGCAGGGCTGCTGCCGTCGCGGGTGAGCCTTGCGGCAGACCTTCGCGGGGACGGGGCAGCGGGAAGACCATCAGCACGCGGCCTGCGGCGTCGCTCAAGCCCTCGGCCAGCGCGACGCCGTTGAGCATCAGGCGCAGGTGGGCCCAGGCGATGGGTTGCTCCGGCTGCGTGGCCGAGCGCAACTCGGTGCGCAGGCTGGCCATGCCGATCGGCGGTGTGCGGGTGGCGGCGCTGTAGAGCGGCACGTGGGGCAAGGCGTCGCTCAACGGGGTGGCGGGTGAGCTTGTCGCGCCCAGTGGCCCCCACAAGCCTTCGCCGAGCGTGGGGGTCAGGGCCATGTCCACGTAGCGGTTCAAGGTGTCGTGCACCGTGAGGCGAAAGCGCGGCAGGTCAGGTGATGCCGGCGAGCCGAGATCGTCGATCGGCAAGGCGGCGTCGCTGTCGGCTTCTGTGGGCGTCAGGAAGCTGCGGATGCCGGGGAAGTCGTGCAGCGCAAACACGCCGCTGCGGTTGGCACTCAGCACGCGCAGCTGGCGGTTGGGGCGCGCCTGCCACAGGTCGTGCAGCACCAGCTGCAGGCCATCGGACACCACGCGGCCATCGGCCACATCGCGGCATTGCACCCCCAGCAAGGCGCGGCGCGCGGTGCGGTCGAAGCCTGCTTGCAGCGTGGGCAGCATCGCCGTCACGGTGGGGCTCATGGCTGCCCTCCGGGCGTGCGGGTGTCGGTCTGGCCATGGCGGAAGTCGCGGGTCTCGACCAGGGCGCCTTCGTCGAGGACGATGTCCGACTCCAGCAGCACCGGCCGCGCCACATACGTCAGCGAGGTCTGCCAGCGGCTGCGGAACTTGTCCCACAGGCCGAGGTAGTCGGGCAGCGATGGCGCGTCCAGCATCAACTCGACGGCCTCGTCTGCGCGGAAGGCCGGCACCGTGCGGCGCGACAGCGACTGGTTGAGCAAGGCCGCCGGGACGATGGCGTTGTCTTCCAGGAAACGCAGCGCCCAGCCGGTCAGGCGCAATTGCCGTTCGGGCTCGCTGGA
>Ga0209617_10000346_pt1 | contig 19807 bp, 30 predicted proteins | sample LakEriepJuly2011_2_FD_187459 | JGI IMG/M metagenome (GOLD analysis project Ga0209617, IMG submission 187459) | Freshwater microbial communities from dead zone in Lake Erie, Canada - CCB epilimnion July 2011 (SPAdes) (version 2) | ecosystem: Environmental > Aquatic > Freshwater > Lentic >...
TTTCAATTCAAGTGCTTGTATATCTTCTGTTAAACAGCCATGTGCTATGTTAACATGTGGCCACTCTTGTGCATTTATACTGTTGATAAATGCTGGTATAATTATGGGTTTACGCAGTCCCAGCTCCAAACAACGATAACTTATTTCTCCCAATCGATGACGCTGAAGACGATGGGCCTGTTCATCTCGCCAGATTTTACTTGCAAAATTTTGTCCAGCATCCCACTTGCTTTTGTCGGGAACAAATCTGCGCCATGCTTCATATCTATAATTAGAAAGATTGCTAAGGTATGGCGCATTTTCAAAATACCAAAATCTGTGCTCGCTGGTAAGCACAAAAATCAGTTGGTCGTGTTTAGTAAGATTTCCCAAATTGATTTGTTTATCAAACATGTCCATTTGCCAATCTTGGCAACAGCCCTCTATGCTGTTATTCAAAACAGAGTCAACTTGAAAATAGTTTCCCACTTGTACTGGCCAAAGATCAAATTGGCTAGTGGGGTGTGGGAAAGCAAAGCTATCACCAATAACGATTAAATTACGCATTGTCATTTATGAAATCACTGTTTCATCTTTGTGTGTTTTAAACACATTCTGTCCGCAACGTCTAACAGCGTCTGCCAGCACCTGCGGCGATTCTTCTGCAATTTCTTCCAATTCAGTTTGAGTCATTTCACTTTCGAATGCCCATATCTCAGGAAACCTCTGTGGGTTGGCTCGTGCTCTTAACACCGCATGTCTAGGTATTGGGATGTCGATCTTCTCGTCACCCTTTAGCACAGCCCACATTTTTTTCTTGTCATATTCAGTTACATTAAAGATCCATTCAAAACCCACTGTATCAAAATAACACATGTATGCATTCATATTAACCCCTTGAAGCTGTTTGAGTACGAGTGATGGCAGGACCGCTACTTTCAAAGTCCATGCCAGCGTTACGCCCTTCGTAACACCGGCCATTCCATCTCATGCTGATTTTGATTGCCTTGTTCACAATCACATTCAGCAACACCCGGTCTTCAAAGTCCTGCACAACTGCCTCAGTCATCTTGGAAGATTTGGCCATTTTGATTTGACACGTATCACTGTGTCTCAGTACTGTTGCCACTTTCGGCCTCCAATTCTAAAATACGATTACGCAACCGATTGACTTCTTCTTCCAATTTGGAAATATGGTCAGCAACCTGTTGCATGAACACACTGGTGTTCATACCAGTGGTACGCAACATTTCTGGCACATTGGGCGGTGTTAAGTTTTCATCTGTCATTTAAATCTCCAATAAAATTTTCGGGTCCCAGCCACTGTTCTCACTGTAGCCGTCGTTTTCGTAACCACGTGGGTTACACACGACTCTTGTTTCACCAATCACATAATCAAACGGCTGATGCATGTGACCATGTGTCCACAATTTAATCTGGGGATGATCCATAATGAACTCACTTAGATCACTGGCATATCCGCCGTTCATAAGTGTTTGGCTAGCATATTGTTCACTCACACTTTTGAAACTGGGAGCATGATGGCCAACCACCACGCACTTTTTGTCCTTGTGTTCTTGCACGATCAGTTTGATGTAACTCAGTGTCTTGTCATGCCTGATAGCAACATCCATCGCACTCATGGCCGCATACTCACGTTGATCATTACGAACAATACGAAAATCGTTCATCATATCTTTGATGGCATGCATGGTCAGCGGATCACGCTTGTTCATGTCAGTCCAAAGTGTTCCGCCAACAAACACAACATCGTTGATGATTTTCATGTCTTGCTCTAGCATATACACGTTGGGATACTTGGCACATTCTTCACGCATATAGTCAATACCAGCATAGAATTTGCCATGATAGAATTCGTGATTGCCCATGATGTAGATCACATGAGGAAACTGGAAACTCACACGCTTGAAGAAATCTCTGAACCGTTGAGCTTTAGCCTGTCTGCTACTGAGCATTTCAAGCATGGCCGCAGTTCTAACGTTTTCTTCTGGAAAGTCGTGCAGGTCTTGTGCGATCATGATATCACCACCCAAAATCAACACATCATAGTCTTGATCATTTTGGATATTGATATCACTGAACTCCAAGTGCAAGTCACTGACTAATTTGATCTTCATTTAAATCTCGCTGTATTTTTCTTCTAAAAATCGTTTGGCATCTTTTTTGGTAAGGCGTCCCGCTTCAACTTCTGCAATAGCATGACGCAACGCTTCTTCTACCAATTGGTTAAAAGTAACATCACGCTCATGTGCCATCTTCATGTATTGTAACAGATCTTCATCCGAGATGTCAATCGGAACTGACACTCGTGTATCATAATCTTCCCCAGCGCGAATAGCCAAACACTTTTGGATAAAATCATCCACCACATCCAAATCCACATAGTCAACATCTTCCCATGCTTCGTTTTTGTCAATATCTCGACGTTTGGCTTCTTTTTTATTCTTCTTACGAAAGTCTTCGTTAATCATACGGTATGCACGATTATGCACATAGTCGTGTGCTTGCACTTCGTAAACAGTTTGATTTCGAGTATCAAAAATAACTGTAAAACTGTGACCATCTTGCTCACCGTTCCATGAATCCAGTGCATAGGCATTGGAACCATAACATTGCCACATATAGTTGCTACCTTCTGTAATGCGATAGCTGACCAATTCCATCCATTCTTTCATTGTTATCATAGTTTGTTTTCTTGTTTGTTTCATTGTGCCGCTTTCACATAGTTGAGTCTAGTAACATCGTTTTGATGTTTCCAATGTTTGGTGTGATCTTTTACTTTGGCTTTGACCAACACACACGCTCCCAAGTTAAGATTGGTCTTGTTTAGCCAAGACACCATCTTATTGTTTATTATAGCAGAAATATTGTAACCTTCAAAGTTTTTTGACTTAATTGCTTCAAGTATTTCACAATCTAAATCTTTTAAATTACTGCCAATTTCGCCAAGGTAACCTTCTGACACAGTTCGGGCAACTTTTTTAATTTTGTTTTGTGACTTGTCTCGAACGTAAACACTGGGCAAGCAGGCCACATAACCAAACTGATTAGTTTTTACTGTGTCACCGCTGAGTATGCTGTTGATGTTGGTTTGAAACTCGTTTTCACCTTCGATGGCTGCAAACAACAGGCGTTTGAAATATGTTTTGATTTCATCGGCCAGTGCAACATCTTCTTGTGTTACTTTGAGTGGCATAGGAGCTTCTTTTGGATCAGCGGTCCACACAGTGTGATCCAGTGTACACAACATCAAAATCTTGTTAGGTTGTTTTGAATACAGGTACATGCTGTCAGATGAATACATTGCTTCTGGCTCTTTGAGATAAGCACCATTAACTCGTTGTGCGGCACATGCCATCTCTAAAACTGTTTGAGTAGAAAATTCTTTGATAGCCATAATGTTCTCTGTGTGAGTTAATATACTTTGTATTTTACAGGAACACGTACCTCTTGTCAATCTTTCCCAAGTGATAGTATACCTTTTTGGCTAGTCTTTTGGTGAGATGATTTAGCCCAAAATGTTCAATGTAAGATCTCAGTTGTGGGCTTGAGTAGTTTGGGCCTGTGCGCATTTTGCTCAAAACGCTAATTCTGCCCATTCTGCGTTTGGCACGTTCTGCGTCCATTGTGCGTAGTAATTCAATTGCTATGCTAAACGAGTAAGCATCCAGTTCATCATCATTAGCAAGATATCGCCAGTATGGTGTGTCATAGTGTTCTTCATATTGCTGATGTCCTCTACGTACACTTTGATATTGATGACGAAACTCGTGTACTGTGGCATCAAATATTTCTGTAAGGAATGCTGTTATTTGATGCACACCAAATGGCTCGTCACCATTTAGATTATGATACACAACAACTTCAATTGCGGTGTCTAAATTACTGTCATTTTCACAGTCGTAGTATGCCATCACATACCACATGTTTGTTTCTAACTTTTTATCTTTTTTACTTCTGAGAGCAATATCAAATTCATGTAATTTGAATGTGTTGCGAGTACGTCCAATTAAATTTTTAAAAGTCGTTGGCGCAGAGCTTTGTTCTCGAACTTGTTTACATACACTATATACACGCTCGAGAATTATGTTCATGTTTACAACCTATAAGTTACACGACCTTTAGTCAGATCATATGGGCTAACTTCTAAACGAACATTATCGCCTAGAATAATCCTAATCTTATTCTGCTTTAATTTGCCACCCATATAACATAATAGTGTGTTTGGCATATTTTCTACCTTGACTCTAAACATGTTTCCAGGTAATACTTCTTCTACTGCGCCTACTAATTCAATAATATCGTCTTTAGCCATTGGTTACTTTTGTAAGGCTCCATGAGCCATCTCCGTTGTCATTCCAATCAAGGGTATCTCCTTCTTTCCATCCTGCAGCTTCTAAGAAGTCTTGGGGGAATGGCAGAATCAAATCCCCACTGCCATCATTTGCTTCTTCCACGGTTACGGTCCATTGTGTCATAATATTATTTACACCTTTATTAGTCATCTTTGTATGGAACTGGTCTCCAGCCTAACTGGTTCAAGTCCGATTCGATTTCTTCAGTGACCACACCTTCTGGCACATATCCAGCACCATCGGCACCGGTTAAGCCGTTGCCTAATTCTGCATTACCAATACCGCTACAGTACCAATCAATATAGTCACCTTTTTCCTGCATGTCAGCAACAATGCCGCCAGCATGACGCCAACTGCAACTCCAAGTTTCGCCCTTTAGTTCTTGCCAAAACTCTCTGCTTTGCCAATCCATGTTACACATGGCCGCATACAAGTTTTGCGCATAGTTGTCGGACTCTTTAACTTTGTCGCACATTTCTTTGCTTGCCCGCAAATCGTACTCCATGTTGTTCTTTTGCCATTTAGGATCGTGAATCTTGTTGGCATCGTCGATCTTGATCTGATCCCACATGTCAATGTATGCTTGGTTGGGCTCTTCACCCTTTTCTTCAGCCCGTCGGATTGCACCTTCCTTTTGAAAAGTATGCCGTTCAGGACTAGAATTTATTTTGGTCATTTTTTATGAAAGTTACCTTGTAGGCAATGTCGAACTTCATGGCCCAGAGTATGAAAGTTTGCACGAGGTGCTGTAACAATAGTGCATTCAGTAAAGTTGCCATTCCAAAAACTACATGCGTCGATGCTGTAACCAAATGCGCCTTTGCCACGCCTGACCGATTCTGCACTACACACACCCTGTACATCTCGTGTTTGAATAAAAGAAATTTTAATTTGATTTGATTTATTTCGAGTCATGTCAAATTGTTCGTGCGGATCTTCGTAATACGCAAATGTGTTAACGGATATCAACATTCCCAATGCAATTATAGCCTTTTTCATACGAGCTCCTGTCTGTGTGTTAAAATGGTGTAGACGGTAGGATTCGAACCTACAAAGCCACCACTATGGGCAAGGCCCAGTCCCTCCCCGAAGGGAGGAGGTATACCAAGTTCCACTCACGTCTACAGTTGTATTATATACTTATTTGTAAATACTGTCAATGAGCCATTCTACCATTCCATTTGAAAAAATTGTTCGATTTGGACAACGCAATATGTTGGTTAACCGTTTATTTTCTATAAGTTGGATTTTGGGAAGATTTTGTAACTATAATTGTAGTTACTGTTGGCCATATGCTAGGTCAGATGTACCAGATCACCAACCAATCGAAGTGTATAAAAAGGTTGTTAACGAAATCAAACAACAAGCCCGCAATAACGGATTTAATCAATTTCATTGGAGCTTCAGTGGTGGCGAGCCTACGGCGTACAAACACCTATTAGAGTTAACTCAACACCTAGACGACGGCGTGTCAACAGCATATCAAACCATACACATGACTACCAATTTGAGTCCTAGTTTAGCTTGGTGGAAACGTTGGGCCAATGCAACATCTATGCTACAACGTAGAAGTATAACAGCCAGTTTTCACGACGAGTTCGCCAAAGAACAAGAATTTGGAGATAAGATTTTACAACTAATGTATGATGGTGTACATGTAACAATAAATCAAGTTATGGTTCCAGAAAAGTTTCACGAGTTGTATGTCAGACTAGAACGATTTGCAAAACGTGGTATTAACGTAACGCTCAAGCCACAAAGTGATCCTACAGCTAGTCGATTAGTAGATGGCTATACTGATGAAATGATTCGTATAATGCAAACTGGTTTTCCACAACAAGTTGATGGTGAGGAAATTTACCAGATAGCCTTATACGATGTAAATAATACAGAATACTTATTTGATCAAGCTGAGAGATTCAACGCATTCGGATTTAACAAATTTAAAGGATGGCAGTGTAACGCAGGATTTCAAAGTGTAATAATTAGAGGCGACCAAATAAAAAGAAGTTATAGTTGTCATGATGTTCCTCTAGGCAATGTGTTAACGGGATTTAAATTATTTGAAGATCCACAACTTTGTTCCACGCCAACTTGTGTTAGCAGTGCCGATAGTAAAATACCAAAGAATAAAAACTATGGAACCAATTCTACATCTTAATTATAAAATAGATAAAAAAACGTTGTTAACGGAATCAGTTGCGGCTAGAAAAAATGCAATTCCATACACTGACTCTAGATATCCTGATTTAAAATTGAATGATTGGTTAGTAAGCCATCACACCAGTGACTATGTAGAATCAGTGATGCGTGATCTTGGTATTAGTGGTAAGGCTAGATTCTACTGGCTACAACCTTATGCGGTGATACCCCAGCATATTGACAACGGAACACTGTGCGGTCTAAATTTTATATTAACTGATAATGCAAGTCCTATCACATTTGGAGATAAAGATTGTATATATGAAGCAGCCCTTGTTGATACAACAGTTCCCCATTCTGTTAAAAACAATAATCACGAGAGAGTGATGTTTAAAATTTCTATTTTTAATCAACGGTTTGACGAAGTAGCAGAACAAATAAAAAAGTATATATTATGAAAGTTGATTCTAAAAAGATCATTGCGGACACTTTAGAAGTTTTTAGTAAATCAACAGCGCAGAAAGAAAAGTTTTCTAAAATCAAAGATTATATATCAACACACGATTATTTAGAACTGCATACCAACTTTTTAACTCCTACCACAATAAAAATAAACAGTGATCAGTTTCTGAAAGAAATTGAAATCTACAATCCTTATTTTGAGCAATGGGGCACACAGTATTTAGATTTGCCAAGATACGGTCTTGCGCTGGTAAACTTAGACGGTGTCCTTAAGAAAAATGACCCTATAAACGGATCATTGTATGAATGGAATGTTAACTTTCCTGAGTACCCTATAATTGAAAGTGATTGTCTGGTACCAACTGCTGTGATGAAGTTACAATCCTTGGAGCCGTTAAATGTATTTGACGGCCATTGGTGTCGTTCAAACATACTCAAATGGGGACAGTACGCAGATTTCAAACCGCATATAGACACTATTGTTCCTAGCCCGTGGATAAGACTTTGGGGAACAACTGACCCTAAAAACATTGATGTTAGATATGATAATGGCCAGGGCAAATTAATAAAAGCCGACAACATAGAAGCTGGAAGGATTTACATCATAGATACTAGTATCGTACATGTTGCTTCTAGTATAAGTGGAACTGTACATCAATTCTTTTTAAGTGTAATGCCCTCGTCGATAAATATCTTAAAGGAAATTCAATGCCGTCTCTAATTGATTTTACTAATGAATGGAACAAATATGAACTTAAAGTTGACACTGATCGAGGGCCAATAGTAGTTAAGTGGAACGACGCTGACTCGCTTGCTCGTTGGGCCAATATACAAGCAGGGCTGTATCTCCAAAAAACAAATTCTTTGCAGACATTTTATGAATATTTTCCCAAATGGTATCAAATGTTTTGGAATGCCAGATTTAAACAAGGAGTGTTTGCGCTTGCGGATGATGCTGTTATTTTAGATATCGGATCCGGAGTTGCTGTAGTTGATCTTCTGCTAGCATCTTACTTGCCAAAATCTAAATTTTATCTGCTGGATCAGGAAGGATTTGAATTCCAGTCAGGAATTTACTATGATGCAGATTATCCAATATACCATAATTGGGATCCAGTAGTTGACGCTATATCCGCAAGCGGACTAGATCAAAACAGATTCGTTTTTTTAAATCCTAAAAATGTTTGGCCTGAACAAGTAGATGCAATTACTTCGTATTTCTCTTATTGTTTTCACTATCCAAAAGAAAAATACTGGACTAACATTTTATCTTCGTTGAAGATGGGTGGAAAATTAATATTAGATGTTAGAATGTTAGCTGATAGAGATGTAGTAGAAGAAATCACGGAAGATATGAAATGTCAACCAACTGTACATTGGTTTGATAGCAAGCTCCCGTCTCATGTTGACAATATGCCTTCTCCTAAAGAAGGAATGCCGGTTGGCGGAAGATTTATCTGGACAAGGAAAAAATAATGATTGAATTTCAAGGCGGAGAATTTAAGGATATATTTCCTATTAAAATTTATGAAGCCCAATACCCTAATTTTGAAAATATAAAGCAACAACTGATAGATAACCTTGACCCACATTTTAATACACAGGCGCCTGGAAATGAATACATTGACAGCAACGGGAAACCGTTAATTTATAGGACATTGCCAAATCTTGAAAAAGATAGTAATTTTAAAGATCTCATAGATTTTGTTGAATACCACGGTAGAAAATACTGGCAAGAATTAAATTTTACCACAAGAGTTGAGCCTTACGTATTGCACATGTGGGCTAATAAAATACCACCAGGCGGATTTACACCAGTGCATGTGCATACACCAAAGCCTATTGCCAGTGTGTTGTATGTTCATGCTACTAACGACATGGGCACACTGGAAATAGAAGATCCAATAGATACTATTCAAAAACTTGCCCCCAGGGATAACATTCTTATGCCATATTTTCAAACTCATAGGGTTCCAGTTAAAGACGGCAAGTTGGTTTTGTTTCCTGGTTGGATACGTCACTACACTAGATCAAACATGACCAAAGAAAATAGGATTATTACTAGTTTCGATATAGGAGCAAAAGTTGAATACCTTAGCAAAAACAACTGATTTATTTGCACATACAATTTATGAAACTGAGCTTGTTGGATATGAAAATATTCAAACTCCATTAATTGATTACATAACTTCTAATTTCAACAGTGAGTTTGTTAACGAGTATTCCGGGCACGATCACCCGCTAAGGGCCGGCGCAGTTACAAAAATTTATGACAAGTTTACCTATTCCGAAGAAGGCAAAACAATTGATGACCCAAATTTAAAATTAGTTTTTGATTGGATAACTGAGCACGGTAAAGAATATTGGAAAATTTTAAATCTTTCCCAACAACTAAATCCGTATATTTTGCAACTATGGGCTACGGCAGTTAAACAAGGAGGATTCATAGCTAGTCATAATCACAATCCTATACCAGTAGCTGGCGTATTTTATCTCAAAGCAGAGCCTAGGCTTGGAAATTTATTTCTAGAAAATCCGTTAGACCTAGTTCTTGGAAAAAGTCCAAATCATTCTGATCAGCATACTCCTACTAGATTCAACTATGAAGTTGAAGCAATTTCTGGTAAGTTAGTATTGTTTCCAGGGTGGATGAAACACTTCACTAGACCGAACCCCACTGACGATCTTAGAATGTCAATGGCAGTGAATTTTGGATGTCAAGGACAAGTGTGGTTTACAGAGTTTAGCTAAGTCTCGTACTGCTTGAAATATTCGATCTAGGATAATTATCTTTGATCTAAAATTTTTGAACTTATTCTAAAGTTTCCAGTATGATCTTTGACTCGAACCTCAAGTGTTGATCCAGGAAATTTCCAGTTTTGAAATTCGTCATGAATTAGAGATATAGGAACTAGCAGGCTATTTTCCAGATTGCCGTCTTTGATAATTTCAAACGTTACAAAATATTCATTTAAATCGTTGTCCATTTTGACCTCGCATATGTTAAGCAATCAGTTACTCGAGATTCGTCGAGCACGCCGCAGACTTGTGCAAATCTCATTGAGCCTTCAAGTATAGCTAGTGAATATACTGTAAACTCACTGTTATTATTAATCCACTGGTCTTGATCAAAGTCAGACCAGAAGTATCCAATTGTATCTTTAAATCTATTAGTCGGTTGTGCTAAATTTTTTGGCAAACCTACATTGTTATTGACAGCAATTTCTAAAGCACATGTTTTCAATTCAATTGTTTGGTCGATGAATTCTTTATAGTATTGCACTACAGAATCTTTCAGAGTATCGTTAATACTTGGGTTGGGAGTTATGCCGTTGATCAATTCAGGCCATTCGAATACATCGTTGTTGAAATTTGTACCATAGTTGTTGTTTGGGGTTTGTAATTCTGCATATTCCCAAACATGATTATCAATTGAAATTTCTTCCCGATATAGCGGAATATCAATTCTAAACTTTCCTGTCTCTACACCTTTTTGATAGAGTTGAGTATAACAAGTCCAATCTGACAACGTCCAGTTTTTTCTTATTCTAATAACATATCCGTTTCTTAAATTGCAATACGAAATTAAGTTGTCGCTGAGATAGAAATATCCATCAGTGTTGCGTTCAATTCCCATATTTGGAATTAGTGGATTGGTGTTGAGCCCTTTATAAAAAGATTCTTGAGTTGCTGGTAACATCCAATATTCTAGCTTATCCTGTAACTCTTTAATAAAGATAGCCCGCTGAAATGATAACATTATGTCTTATCCTCTTTGATGATGTAATATTTATACATTTGTCCGGTGGTATTGCAGAAATTTTCTATCAGTTGATTTCTTTTAAAGAGTAAAACTTGATTTTCTTCTACAAATTGGCTAAACGCTGCTTCGTTTTCAAAACAAAGTGCTTTATCGCATCTGAACTCATCTCTGTAAACATACTCGTCTATGCCCAAGAAACCCGGAATCTGTTTGGCATTTTGTTGTATTTCCATGATCACTTCATAGTTTGAATACGTGTCATTAAAAAACTCCTGATCTGTATTGGATCTAGTAAACGAAGCAACAATCTTAAACATTTATTTCCCCACAGTCAAGTGTTCGGACCAGTAGTTACCACGGCATCCAATATTGAATCCTAGTATCAGTCTAGCTTTATCTGTTGTGTTGGGCCGTACTCTATGTTTCAGATATCCTGGAAACATTAGTAGGTCACCTGTGTTTACAGCAATCTCTTGACCTAATGGATACTTAACACTTGGACTAATTGGCTGTGTCATCAACACCATGTCCAATGGATTGTCTAATATGATGTTGCCCTGCGCAGGACTTGCATCCACATACACCACAGCAGTAAAGGGCATATTCCCGTGTAAGTGAGGATCAATGTAGCCGCCGCGAGGTGTGGTATTTGCCCACATTTGAAAAACAAACGGAGTTAGGCCGTCGTGGTAGTTGCATTGCTTCCAGTATTCTTTAGCTGCTTGTTCTACAAAATCTACTATGTCTTTGGTTTCATCTGGAAACTGTGTATGTAACTGTGCGTTGGAGTCGTATGAGCAAAGTGTTCCATCTTGCATGAACACATTGTTATGTTGTTGTGATTTATCAAACACTTCTTTTAATTTTGTAAACAGATTATTTTTAAGATCATCTGTTCTCGAGTACACATCCTTGTATACTTTAAGAGGAAATAAATCAATGCACTGTGACATTAGTCTGTTTTAATATAAGTTGCATGTTCTGGACCAATCGGTTCCCCAACATAGTGTACACTTTGACTGGACATTTTTAAATGTTCAGGCCAATATTGCGTTATAGCAATTAGTCCGCCACGTGGTCCTGTCTTAACAGTATGATCATCGCTTTCACTAAAATCCCAAATAGTACCAAATCCTATATTTGTACCGTCAGGGTTTTTCATGTCAGCATAGAAGTAGTCTGGAATGTCCATCATCTTTTGCTTGTTCTTTGTGCCGGTTACTGTGCCATTGAGATAGATAATTCTATATTCAATTCCTGGGTGTGCATGATTAGGAGTTTCCCAATTAGCTCCTAAAAAATATAGCTCTACTTGATAACGACCTTCTCTAAAAGTTATTGCGCTCAAACTATGGTCAGTTACATATATAGGATCTTCGCATGGCGGTCGCATTGGATATCCATTATTTTTGTACCAGCTGGTAAACTCATCTATATTTGCCCACATGTTATTGTCTCTCATTTTTAATAAGTTCAGCATGGCCGGGGTCTACAGCATCCCCGTGCCATTCGATTGTTACACTGGTCATTTTTTTATCTACAGGCCACTTTTCAAGACTTAAAAATGCACCGCCTTTGTTACCAGCAAATAACGCATGGAACCCAGTATCTGCAAGTTTTTCACTTTGCATGCCAAACAATTTGTTTGTACCGTTACTATTTGGTTCTTTATAATATTCTGACAAATCTGTAAATTTGCCATTTTGACTAGTGCTCACATCACCGCCCCAGACCATAACAATATTTTCAATTCCTGGATGACTATGATCCGGGCTACTAGTGTTGGGTCTTACTAGATACAACTCGGCTTGATATTGGCCCTCTCTGTAGAGAACGTAACTGTAACTTATGTCTGTTATGTATACAGGATCCTCAAACGGCGGCCGTATGGGGAAGCCCTCTTTTTTATACCATTCTGCAAATTCTTCCAATGTGTCCCAATTCATAATACTCTTTTTTTGTTATGTATATTTATTGAACTCATTGTAGATTAATATCATTCCAATCTAAATCTGGTACTTCAACTAGAATGTCTTGGACTGCTACACTATCTTTCATTGATATTATAAATTCTATTAACTTTGCAATGTCTATTGGATTCATTTTTTTTGCATTGAACATGCTAGACATATCGGTATCAACTAACCCTACAGTAAAATTTATAATATGTGGTCTTGCTCTAAAGATCCTATCTTTAATCAGTTTCTTTTGTTGATTTTTATCATCAACATATTCTTTCATAAATGCTGGCGGAAATTCTACCAATGTAGATTTACTGTCAATATTAACTATTGTATTTTTTGTATCTTTCCATATTTCTATAGCGTCAATTAACAGTTGTTTCTGTGCATTATAAGCATACGCATTATTAATGAATACATCACAGGTCTTCAATGAATCAACAATTACGTTCCTATGAGATTCTTGAGTGATATCGCATCCTGTAGATTTGCTAAATCCTATCACGGTGTGTCCAGATTGCTTAAAATATTCAGCAAGTGCTTTTCCAATTCCCCTAGTATGTCCAGTTATTGCAATTTTCATTATTAACCTTTTAGATTTATTATCATAATTGATCAAAACCCCATTGACGTTCTTCGCACCACCAGCATTTACCGCAGTGTCCGTAATATTCCAGTTTGCCTTTTAGCTCACAACTTCTTGTAACTGGAAAAAGATTATCCATTAAGTCAAGTTCTTTGTATATACTAGCAATCACTTTTTTATCCTTGTTAACAAAGGGAGTGAATAAGTATCCGTTATGTGTTACTTCATCTTTAATAACTGACGGATTTCGTAATTCGTGTTCGCCTATACCAGATTGAAACACAGTATCAGCTGGCGGATTAGCTGTAACTGCGTAGTAATAATACTTAAAATGTTTATTTTCTATAAACTGGTATGGGTAGTTGAACAAATCTTCTTTTGTTTGATCTTCAGAGTACCAACTATGATGTATTACATTAAAATTGCCAGTAAGTTGTATACATTTTTCTATAACATTGGGAACAATTATTGCGTTTGCTCTTCTTTTAATGTTATTTGATAGAGTAAAAACATGTATCTTTTCTTTATGGTATTTCATTAAAATATACAATAATAAAGAACTATCAGCACCACCTGAACAACTTATTCCTATTTCTTCTTCAGGAATTTGAACAGTTGTGTTATTGTTAAATTTCAAAATTTTCATTGTTTGCCATGATACTCTAAGTGTATCTTAAAATATTTAGCTGGTTTACCTAAGTCGATAAATATTCCATGATGTTACTGATTAACAAAACCATAAGTCTATGCAATCATTGTTATAGGCACATTCCGGCGATTGTCTATGAATCAAACGGTCAAATTCTGATGAAAAAACACTGTCCCGAACACGGGAACATGGATAGTGTTGTAGAAATTGATAAAGACTTTTATTACAGTTTAGAACATAAAAAAGATGTTGCCAGCTTTAATCAGGTTCTTTTTGAAGTGACAGACAAATGTCAATTAAATTGTCCACATTGCTATCATTTGCCTGATAATAAAGCAACCGATGTTCCAATTGATACCGTTCTTGGACAAGTTAAATATTTGCCTAAAGATTGTATGCCAATGTTTGCAGGTGCCGAAGCCACTTTAAGAAAAGATTTTGTTGAACTGTGTGGCAAGATAGCCGCTCTGGGTTTCAAAGAGTTTTCGTTAATAACTAATGGTATTAAATTTTCAAATAAGAAATTTGCTAAAGATTGTTTTGATGCAGGCCTCAAACAACTTTGTTTTGGATTAAATCATCATAGTTACCAAGGTGAAAAAATACATAGTAAACAATTGGTAGCTTTAGACAATCTTATTAATTTAGGATATAATTTAGGATATGTAGGATACACTATAGAAAGTTTAGATAATGTTGAGGATATCTTAAAAGAAATAAAAAATATTCATCATCCTAAAATTAATCATTACCGAATTCGTTGCGGCAGTTTCATTGGTCGTAGCTTAGACAAACATAGAAGCTATCTTAGTAGTTTAGTTAAAAAAGTTGAATCTATACTAGGCAATAGTGTTAAAAGAGGAGTGTATGACGATAACCCGTATCACATTATGTTGGAATGGGGTGATATTAAACTGAGATTAATACAGTGGCCAGATGTTACTAATATTGATATGGAAGAATTAGCTACTGGACCGTGGTGTGAATTTGTTGAAGGACCAATTACTAATTTTGTACACCAAGTCATTGTTAGAGATGCTGTAAAAAATAACAAATTATCTTTAATAGATCATGCTCCAACAAAATATCATTATAGACACATTCAGAATGAATTTAATGATCATCATTGGAAACATCACTGGAATGGGCCTGTGGAATTTACAGAATTTGATTGGGTTATTGAAGATCAAGATAAACTTCCTATTAAGGTATTTCCAAAGATATCTATACCTATTATACAAGGATAAAAATGTTAAAAAATATTTTCCCTCTGCAAATATATGAAGTTGATTTTCCCAATTATGACCTCATTAAAGATAACTTGTTGTCTGATATAATGACGTTGTTTAATAAAAATTTAGAATTGTATTCTAAACATAGATTGTTTAATCAATCGTATAGTTTAGAAGGAACTGAAGATGGCATGTATAGAGACTTACATCTTCGTTTAGCATATCCTGAGTTAATGTCTTGGATACAGGAACAGGTCATTAACTATTGGCAAGCTATGCAATATAGTCGTTTTGTTACTCCAGAAATTGTTCATATGTGGAGCAATCTAACCCCTAAAGGCGGAAATATTATTCAACACAATCATAGTCCATTTGAAATAGCTGGATCATTTTATGTTGATGCAAATCCCGACCAAGGATGTTTGGTACTGGTAGATCCTAATGAATTAATTAGGGGTAGATTACCTTATTATGATTCTCAAGAAAGTAAACAAGGAAGGTTCTTTTTTGACCATGTAGTTGAACCCAGACCTGGTAAACTTGTATTATTTCCCGGATGGTTATACCACAAGACTCAAAAGAATCCTATTGATGACCCACGGGTAGTGTTAGGATTAAATGCCGGCTTGATGTACAAGGTTGTATAATGTTATTCATCCGCAATACTGTCAGTTTGTGTAACAGTTGTTATCGACATTGTAAAGATTTGTGAACCGGCCCTACAAGCATAGACACATTCGATTGGAGTTTTTAAACCATCCAAAGCATCAACAATTCCTATTAAGATAACACCATGAATATAGAAATACCTAGACATACCCCAGGGGGCAATAAGATACACACTGTTGGTGTTTGGATGTCGGGCGGTGCAGACAGTACGTTACTGTGCTATCTGCTAGCAAAGCAAATCAAAGAAGAAAATCTTCCCATCAAACTCAAACCTTTTACAGTTCAGAAACAACCAGGAGTGTTTGGTTTCCTGGCAGTTACTGAAAAAATAAAAGAACTATTAGATGCCAAAGAGTTGTTTGAAGATCAAATAGTATACCCTGCACCAGCAAGTGGATGGATATATTCTGAATATCAAGCTGTATATGCAATAAAGAATAAAGAAAATATTAAAAATAACGAGTTTCAAGTATTGTTTTCTGGAATAACAACTAACCCGCCCGAAGAAGTACAACGTAGATTTAATTGGGGTATATTACAAGATGTTGAAAATATAAGGGGAGCTGGCAAAGTAAAAGAAAAAAAACGATATTTTACAGTGGAACACGAATCAAAAAAATATGAGTTTTATGAAATAAAACCGTTTTTTGATTTGAATAAACAAGCCATTTCATGTTTATATAAGGAACACAATTTGTTAGAAACATTGTTCCCGTTGACACGCAGTTGTGAAGCTCAGGATCTAAGCACAGGGCATTGTGGTAAATGCTGGTGGTGCGAAGAACGCTTTTGGGCTTTTAGGAGATTGGAATGAACTTTATACAAAAATTAGAATACACGGCAAACTTGGATCAGATGAAAGCTGACCTCGATACGTTGCTGGCTAAAACTCCCTGGCCCAGTATGGATTTAGTATCACAGGCTCCTGGCAATCAAATAGGCATAACCTATAGGATTGGTGCTAAAAATATTATCCTAGATGCTTCAGGTAGCTTATACGATAAAGAGAAAAAATTATTCATTGCTAAAGAGTCAGACTTTACAGAAATCAATCCTAACATGGGTCAATATACTAAAAACATACTAGCAACACTGGCCGAACAGGAGCATACTAAATTTGGTAGAATTAGGTATATGAGGTTACTGCCTAAGACTGGTTTAAGTATTCATGCGGACCTTGAAATGAGATATCATTTCGTACTAGAAACTAACAGATATGCCTTGTTTGGTGATGCTAGTCCAGACCTTGACATGGCTGCAAAATGTTATCATATGCCAGCAGATGGTCATTTTTACAAAGTTGACACTACTAGAGAACATTTTGTGTTTAACGGCGGATGGGAACCTAGAATACATCTAGTAATATGCGAGGCCAATTAATCAATGGATCAATATCTGTTAGTAACTGCTGATACAGCTGAATGGCAAAAACTTTATAATATCGCGCAGGCTGATAAGAGCCACGGGTTATGGGAGAATTATCAGAATATTGATCTTGATACCTATGAACATATGATTGTAACCATACGCGATGGCGAGCCTGCAAGTTTTCAAGGCATATATAATAATGGAAGGTGGCCCAGCAATGTATCTAGATTTTGCAATAGAGCTTATATCAATCCTTATTTTAGAAACATTGGGCAAGGTTTAGAAATAACTTACAACAATGTAAAGTATACATTGGACAATTTTGCCCAGTGGGGTAAAGATGTGCTGTTTATCTCCAGGGGAGTCCAGTATGATAATGCTGAAATAAGTTGGAAGAAATTTGAAAAGTTTTGTAAATTCTTGATCAAGAATACAGGTTATAATTTGATCTACGACGATCGCCTTTATCAGTGCTGTGCTAATAACTGTAAAGACTGCTATCAATTTTGTGTTTGGTACGATCCTATTGGCACAAAAGAATATGTTAATATACCAAGTATATCAAAAGATGAGTGGCAACAACTGGTTGCTATTTAATGCATAACAACGTATAATATAAAGATGTTAGATAAAGCTAAAAAATACATTAATGTTATAGCAGAGACTACCAATTCTCCCACCTTCTGCGTTCTTCCATGGATTCATATTGCAACTAGGCCAAATGGAGATGCTAGACTGTGTTGCGGTTCCAATGCTAGTCAAGCCACTAAGGGAACACTAGATGCTGGTTTGGTAAAAAAAGAAAACGGCGAGCCTGCAAATTTCACAAATGAAACTCTTATGAGTGCATTCAACAATGCGTATATGCAAGATGTACGCAAAACTATGATGGCTGGAAAGATTCCACTTAGTTGCGCCAAATGTTTTGAAGAAGAAGCTAACGGAATTGTTAGCAAGAGAGTATGGGAAACTTTTTATTGGGATCAGGAAGGAATTGATCTAAGTGAATTGGTCGCTGAAACAGCAGCCGACGGAACTGTTCCACCAATAGTACGATATCTAGACTTAAGATTGGGTCATACTTGCAACTTAAAATGTGTGATGTGTACTCCTCACGATAGTAGTAAATGGGTTGAGGACTATCCAAAACTAATTAAAAAAACAACTAGTCCAATTATTCTTCAGCAAATTAATTGGGATAAAACTAAATTTAATAACCGATGGTACGAGAATCCGGCACTATGGGAAGAAATATTTCAACAGATTCCCAATATAAAACAACTGTACTTTGCTGGTGGCGAACCTCTGATGATTAAGGAACATAAAAAATTCTTAAAAGAAGTTATTGCTAGAGGATTTGCCGGCAACATCACAGTGCGATATAACTCAAACGGTGTATTACTCAACGACGAGATTATTGACATTTGGTCTAAGTTTAAAGAGGTGAGATTTGCATTTAGTATCGATGCGCTAGATGATCGAAATCATTATATTCGATATCCAGTCAGCTGGGACGAAACGGTTACAGCACTGCACAAGCTGGATAATACTCCTGATAATATCAAGGTAGGAATTGCCTGTGCTGTGCAAATATTCAACATTAAACATATTATAGACTTTGCCAAATGGAAGGTTCAACAAAATTTTAAAAAAATTAATAATTTTTATGTTGGTGAATACCAAGCGGGTGGCGGCCTGTTAAATATGCACATGTTGTATATTCCAACATTTTTAAGTGCTAGAATACTACCTGCTGAAGACAAGCAACAACTTACAAAAGACTTTGAAGAATTTAAACAATGGCTATGGAATAACTATAGACAAGATGACGATTTCTGGAAACATAATCCCAATGGTTGGAACAGATGGGAAAGTATTTTAAAGTTTGTTCTAGCTGAAGATCATAGTCATCTATTACCCGACTTTAAAGAATATGTAAATAATTTGGATAGTATTAGAAATACCTCGGCCAAAGATATATTTCCCGAGCTTGGCAATATATTATGAAAATAGATACTGAACATTTACACTATTGGATGCAAGCCATTAGGCAAAGCAAAGATCCTATACGTACCATGGATGCATTTTGGAGCGGCCAACTCAAAAGTAAAGAGTGGTTGATTGATGCATTGGAAATGGTAGTACATCCGCAAGTTGATTGTGTAATGCCTAAGCCCTTTTCTGTCGATATACACGGCGGATGGGTCGGGGTGCTGGCCAGTATGTTATTTCAAAGTAGAATTCCTGTAGCCACTATTCGTAGTATTGATATCGATCCTAGTTGCGAATCTGTTGCTATTATGATGAATAAGAAAGAAGAAATACAAGGAAAGTTTAGAGCAGTTACTTCTGATATGTGTGATATACGAAGCGATGCCGATGTGGTCATTAATACCAGCTGTGAACATATAACACAGGACCAATACGATCTCTGGTTAAGTGGAATGCCTTACAATTCCTTGTTAGTATTACAAAGCAACAACTACAATATACCCGAACACGTAAGAATTGCAACAGACCTTGCCCAGTTTAAAACACAGTCTAAAATCAATGTGTTATGGGCGGGTGAGTTAGAATTACCTCTATATAAAAGATTTATGATCATAGGACTCAATGTTTA
>Ga0209617_10000349_pt1 | contig 19737 bp, 19 predicted proteins | sample LakEriepJuly2011_2_FD_187459 | JGI IMG/M metagenome (GOLD analysis project Ga0209617, IMG submission 187459) | Freshwater microbial communities from dead zone in Lake Erie, Canada - CCB epilimnion July 2011 (SPAdes) (version 2) | ecosystem: Environmental > Aquatic > Freshwater > Lentic >...
GGGCGGGGCCGAAGGCGACTTTGAAGCCCTCGTTGAGCGCGCCGCGGAGAAAGATCGGTTTGAGGATTTTGAGCGACGGATCCTCGGCGATGATCTCGCGGATGCGTTGCTCTTCGCCCTCCTTGGCGGCGACGACGGCGACGGCATAGCGGGCCTTGCGCCAGGCGGCGACCTGGCGGAGGAAGCGGCTGCGGGCGTCGACCTCGACCTGCAGGCGCTCTTGCGCGACGAGGGAGTCGTCGGGGTAAGTGCGGTGATGGGCGAGGCTCTCGGTATCCCAAGTGAGTTCAGTTGCGGGCGTGGCGAGCAACGAGGTGGCCTCGTCAAGATCGCTCAAGGCGAAGTGGGCGGTGCAACGGGCGGCGAGCGGCGTGAAGCCGTCGAAGCCCTCGCGGGCGAACGTGCTGAACGACGTCTCGAGCAGGGCGGGCTCGATGAGGACGAGGTGGGCGGTGGGCGGGAGGTAGTCGGCGAGGCCGGCTTGGGCAGGAGCGAGTTTGATGCGCGGCGAGGCGGAGAGGGTGATGTGCGCGATGGACTCGCCGGAACGTTGCGTGACGGGGTCGAAGGCCCGGATCTCTTCAAGTTCGTCGCCGAAGAAATCGAGCCGGTAGGGCTGCGTCGCGGTGACGGGGTAGACGTCGATGATGCCGCCGCGAATCGCATAGTGGCCGGGAGATTCGCAGACGGCTTCGGAATCGTAGTCGAGGGCGCTGAGCTGTTCGAGCAGACCGGCGAACGAAAGGGTGGTGCCGCGGGTAAGGGTGAGCTCGCGGGCGGCGAAGGCCTCGAGGGCGGGGACGTTTTGGAGCAGCGCGGCGGGGGTCGAAAGAACGAGGAGTTGAGAACTGACAGCCGACGGTTGATGGCCGGCGAGCGGGCGGAGAGCGCGAAGTTTCGACAGCACGGTGAGGCGGTCGCTCGAGGCGGCGAAGGCCTCGCGCATATCGCGGGTGTCGGGCTGGGACTCGGGGAAGACGAGAACCGTGAGCGGCGTCGACGTGCCGGCGGCAGCGTGGAAGAACGCGATGTCTTCCGCGAGTTGCTCGGTGAGTTTGGGTTCGTCGGCGATGACGAGCCAGACGGAGGACGGATGGGCGCGGACCAACTCGGCCAAAACGGCGCCGCGGGCCGCGGGGCAGATGCCGGTGAGGCGTTGAGGAGGAAAGGCAGGTGCAGGGGCGGACATGGCGGGGGCGGGCCGAGCCGCGGCGGGAGCGCGGATGGCCTGTCGGTAAAACTAGACGGGAGGCTGCGACTTGAGGGTTTCGAGCGCGATGCGGGCGGCGGCTTCTTCGGCGAGTTTTTTCGAGTTGCCGGTGCCTTGGCCCAGAGGCTTGTCCTTGAAATAGACCTCGACGAGATAGCGGCGCTCGTGGTCGTGGCCCTCGGTGCGGACGACTTCGTAGCGGACGGCGTTGTTGCCGTGTTTGGGTTGAACCAACTCCTGCAGACGCCCCTTGGGGTTGTGCAGATCGCCGACAGAGCCGAGGCGGGCGTTGAGATCGCCGATGATCGCCAGCATCACGCGACGGGTGGTGGGCCAATCACTGTCGAGATAGATCGCGCCGAACAGAGCTTCGCACGCGTCCGCGAGGCTAGATGCGCGGGTCTGGCCCCCGGTGTTTTGCTCGCTGATGCCCAAGCGCAGGCAGGCGTCGAGACCTAGGTCGCGCCCGAGCTGGGCGAGAAACGAACCCTTGGCGAGGGCGGCTCGGCGGCGGCTGAGGTCCCCTTCGCGCTCGTGGGGGTAGTGGGCGAAGAGCGTTTCGGTGAGCACCAACTGGAGGACGGCGTCGCCGAGGAATTCAAGGCGCTGATTGCTTTCGGTGACGTGCGGATTGCCTTGGAGAAACGACTGGTGCGTGACGGCCCGGAGCAGCAGTTCGGAATTGCGGAACGTGTAGCCGAGGCGCTGCTGCAGTTGATTCAGGGGCGAGGGCATCAGGAGCTGGCGCTGGCGTAGCGGCGGAGGCCACGGTGAAAGATGACCAACGCCGCCACAAACCAGGCGATGGTGGCGGCGAGAAGGGCGAGCACCCAGTTGGGTTGGAAGCCGCGGAGCAGGATTTCGGCGGGAGCGTTGCTTACGACCACGACGGGCAACAGCCAGACGAAGACGACGCTGGCCACCCCCTTGAACGCGGCGCGCGGCAGCCGGGAAAACTCCGAAAGAGTGAAGTAACTGCCTTCGATTCCTTGCGCGCTCGTCAGCCAGAAGGCTAGGGAGATCGTGATGACGAGCATGCTGTAGTGGATGATAAGGCCGCAAAAGATCATCGCAGCGTAGAGCAACAGGTCGAGGGCACTGGGCTGGAGGCCGAGTTGATTGGCGGAGTAGGCGATGACGCCCATCGCCACGAAGGAGTTGAGCAGACCGTCGAGGTCGAGTTTGCGCGTCGAAGCCATGAACAGGATATTGCCGGGCTGCGCCAAAAAGAAATCGAAGGCGCCGCTCTTAATGTTGCGGCCCATCTCGAAAAGACTGCTCCAGAAAAATCCCATGAGAAACCGTTGGATGAGCAGCGACGTGCCGACGAGGAGCAGCATCTGGTATTTGCTCCAGCCGGCGATGGAGTCGGTGTGCTCATAAATGACGGCGATGAGCAACAGATTCACGGCCATCCATAAGAGCTCCACGGTGGCCCAAAGAAAAAAATCGAAACGAAACATCAGCGTCCGCGTGATCGAGTAGCGGGCGCTCGCGAGCCAGATTTGGAAATAGTTGGGCATCGGGACGGTGATTTTCGATTTTGGATTCTTGATTTTCGATTCGCAGAAGAGGCGCGGATGCGATGGCGACGGTGGTTTGGAAATCGAAAATCGAGAACCCAAAATCAAAAATCTCCTCAGCCGCCGACGGCGGTGTGACGGCGGAGCCCGCGGCGCCAGAGAACGGTGTTGAGACCGAGCAGGGCGACGGCCCAAAAAATCTGAATAGCGAAGCCCTGATACGTCGCGGCGAGATCGATGCGACCTGTGAGGATCGCAGTGGGGAAATAAGTCTGGTAGTAGAACGGGAGAAGTTTCGCGATTTCGAGCATCCAGGCGGGCAGCAGGTCGAGGGGAAACATCTGCCCGCCCAAGAGCGACTCGATGGCCATGGATAGTATCACGAAGCCCTGAATCTCAAGAAACCAGAAGGTTAACATGCCGAAACAGTAGGCGATGCTGAATTGGATAAAGGCCGAAAGCAGCATCGCGGGAATCACGAGGCCGTAGCGCCAAGGGTCGGTGGGTAACGTGAGGTAAGAATGTAAAAAGGGCAGGGCGACGCACAGCGGGATCAGAATGAGCGCGCCGCTGACGAGGCGGGCGGCGACGAAAATGCTGAAGCGGTAGGAGAAATAGTTGATCGGTTTTAAGATGAACTGGTTGATGAGGCCGCTGCGGATTTCTTCGCTGATCTGGTAGTCTTCGTTAAAGGCTCCGACGAAGAATTGCATGACCAGCATCACCAGAAAATAGGTGAGCGTTTGCTCGAAGCTGAAGCCGCCGATGTGGGGCGTGCCGGCGTAGGCGGCGCCCCAGAGGATGAACACGACCGCGAGGTGAAAGAGCGAAAAAAAGCCCCGTACGGCGAAGTTGAGCCGGTAGACGAGATTGCTCTGAAGGCCGATGAGGAAGGATTGATAATATTTGGCGGAAGCGGAAAACACGGGGAAAGGAGTCGTGGAATGGGTAGTGGGCCGCGAATCGGTGCAAGCCGCGGCGCAAAATTCCGTGAGCGCGGGAGCGCGCTACTTTTGGGCCAAGCCGAAGCGCGCGATCACCTCGTCGGCGAGATTTTTGTAGGCGGCGGCACCGGGGCTCGAGCGGTCGTAGGCAAAGATGGTTTTGCCGAAGCTGGGAGCTTCGCTTAGCCGGACGGTGCGGGGGATGACGCTCTTGAAAATTTTATCCGGCAGATGTTTTTTCACCTCGTCCACGACTTGGCGGGAGAGTTTGGTGCGCAGATCGAACATGGTCATGACGACGCCGCCGAGTTGGAGGTCGTCGTTGATGTGGGCGGCCTTGAGGCGGTCGACGTTGCGTAGAATTTGGCCGAGGCCTTCGAGGGCCAAGTATTCGCACTGGAGAGTGATTAAAAGGTAGTCGGCCGCGGCGAGGCTGTTCATAGAGAGCATCCCGAGAGCGGGCGGGCAGTCGATGATGATGGCGCGGTAGCCTTGGCTGGCGCGGATGGGCGCGAGGACGGCTTTGAGGCGGAGAAGGTAGTTTTCCGTCGAAGCGAGTTCGATCTCGGCGGCCGCAAGATCCTCCTCGCTGGGAATGAGGGCGAGATGATCGATGGAGGTGGGCGTGATCATTTCGAAGGCATTGCCCTCGCCGCGGAGCGGACCGTAGAGGCTGCGGCCCTCTTGTTTTTCGACGCCGATGGCACTGGTGGCGTTGGCTTGGGGATCGAGATCGATCAAGAGCGTGTGGATTTTTTGCTCGGCGAGAGCGGCGGCGAGGTTGACGGCGGTCGTGGTCTTGCCGACGCCGCCTTTTTGATTGGCGATGGTGAAAACGGTGGTGGGCATGCGGAGGAGTTGGGTTTGCGGTGAAGGGAAGCGGGCGGCAAGCATGGGAATGCGCGATTTCATTTCCGGCCTTGCGGGACGGGAAATATCCCTACACGTTCCGCGTTCTTGAAAGTTTGGCGCGGTTGCCAAGTGGTAAGGCCGAGCTCTGCAAAAGCTCTATGCGCCGGTTCGATTCCGGCCCGCGCCTCCAAATTTTCGACCGACGTTTCGACCGACGGAGCCTCAGGCTTTTGGCTTCGGGGCGAATGGATCGGCGAGGTCGCCCCGGGAGTTCTCGAAAAGCACCGAGAACCGGAAGGTGGCGCCTTCGCCGAGGCGAGTTTCGAGGGAAATCGTGCCGCCCATCAGTTCGCAGAGGCGTCTGAAGATGACCAAGCCGAGTCCGGTGCTAGCACGGGGGCGGTGCGTCGAGGTGTTGATCTGACTGAAGGGCTTAAACCGACCGGCGATCGTGTCCGCCGGCAGGCCGATCCCGGTGTCGGCCACGGTGATGCCAATAGCTGCTGAGTTTCATACTCAAACCCACGGGCAAGATGCCCGTGCCACCTCGGAACCCGCAGTCGAAAAATCAACAGCCATTGGTATCAGTCGTTCGCTGCTCCCATCTGTTTGAGATCCGTGTCCATCCGTGGTTCAACTGCCGTGTTTAGTTTCACTGGGGAGGGGAAACGGGAAATCCTTTACTTTCGAAACAGGGGCGGGACGCCCGTGCCACGGCGCGGCGGGCGGGTCGGAGACCGCGCCCTACTTCGCGCGGGTCCAGGCTTTTTGGAGTTCGGCACGGAGGACGGCGGCGTCGGGCCATGCCGGGGGCAGGCCCGTAATGTTGTAACCGCCGCCGCCGGGAGAATACGGCCCCATCTCGGGGCAGGCAAAGAGGGTCCGGTTCTTGTTCGACGGAGCCTTTTTCCATAGCGCCATGAAGGCTTCGACGAAGACCAAGTAGCTTTTTACCTCGGGTGTGAGCGCGCCGCGATGGGTGACGGGGACCTGGCAGTGATGGCCGTTGAAAGGGCGGAAGTGGGCTTGCTCGCTGTGTTGGACGAGTTCGGGGTGATCGAGGAGTCGCTCGATGTAGTTGCCGGGATGCAGGTGTTTGACGCTGGCGATGTGGGAGAAATCAAAATTCATCCGGATGAGGCGGCCGGTCGCGCGGTGGTAGCGCTCGGCGATCTCGTAGGTCTTTTCGGGCGTCTCGGTGCAGCAATCGCGGTGAACTTCAAGAGCGGGAAAGATACCCCCGATTTTCTCGGCGGCGCGGTCGAGGGCGAGCCAGTGTTTGGTGGCGAGGGCGGGTGGGGTGTCGTGATTGTCGAGTTGGACGTTGATGTGGACGGCACCGGCTTCCTTTTGCTCGCGGAGGCGGTCGGCAAACTCGGTGGGGTCGTCGGTGGAGATGAATCCGAGGATGTGGCGGAGCCCGTGTTTCTCCGCGAGGCGACGGTGTTCGGGGGTGACGCGGGTGGTGATGCCGTCGAAGCCGGCGGCGGCGATGGCCTTAATCTTCTTTTCGAGCGACCACTCTTTGGCCGGTGAAGGATGACCGACGAGGGACCAGAGGTTGGCGATGTGGGCGATGGGCATGGGATTTTTGATTTTTGAGGTTCGGTTTTCGATTTCGGAATTTCGGAGGAGGCGCGGGGGGCGGCGGTGATTTTCTAGAAAGCGAAAATCCTGAATTAAAATTCGAAAATTCTGCGTCAGGCGTGGCGGCCTTTGAAGGTGAGCTCGGCGACGCCGCTCTTGTCGAGGGCGCCGAGGCCGAGGGCGTTCATGCGGTCGAATTGGAGTTTGGTGGCGGCGGCGAGCGGCATCGGCAGGCCGGTTTCGGCCCCGAGGACCCAAGCGATGGTGGAGTCTTTGGCGGCGTGGGCGCCGGAGAAATAACAGGAATGATCGCGGTTTTGCATGTCCTCGCCGTCGGTCTTGAGGACTTGGGAGTTGGCGCCGGTTTGGGAAAACACTTCGCGGAGCATCGTGAGATCGAGCCCGAGGGCGGCACCAAGGCCGAGGCCTTCGGCGAGACCGGCGGTGTTGATGTTCATGACCATGTTGACGAGGGCCTTGACCTGCGCGGCTTGGCCGGTGGCGCCAATGTAGCGGAGGGCGGTGCTGAGTTTTTCGAGGATGGGGAGCACGCGATCAAAGACGGCTTTTTCGCCGGCGCACATGAGGTAAAGCGTGCCGTTGCGGGCTTGGGGGATCGACGAGGCCATGCAGCCTTCGAGGCTGGAAGCGCCGGCGGCGAGGGCGCGGCGCTCGATCTCGACGTGAATCTTGGGCGTGAGGGTGGCGCAGTTGATGAAAATCTTACCTTTCGCGCTGAGGAGCAGGGAGTCGCCGGTTTCGCCGAAGACGGCGAGCTGGGAGGCATCATCGGTGACGACCGTGATGATCACGTCGGCGGCGGCGGTGACCGCCGCGAGAGAGGGGGCGTGGAGTGCACCGAGCTCGGCGGCGAGGGTGGCGGCGGAGGGGGCGTGGGCGTCGTAGACGGCGGTCACACTGAAGTTACAATCCTTGAGGCGGCGGGCCATGTTGGCCCCCATGCGACCGACTCCGACGAAGGCGATTTTTTGCGACATGATGATAAAGGGAGGGGTTGAGTTAGCGGGCGAAAAACGGGTTGTGTTGGCGCTCCTGCGTGAGCGTGGTGAGGGGGCCGTGGCCGCAGGCGAAGACGGTGTCGCGGTAAAGCGTCATGAGCTTGGTGCGGTTGTTCTCAAACTGGTCTTTAAAATGGGTGGGGCTGCCGCCCATCGAACTCGCGAAGATGGAATCGCCGACGATGGCGAGGGGCCAACTGAGCCCGCTGACGACAAAGGAACTCATGCCGGGTGAGTGACCAAAGGTGTAGAGGGTCTTGACGGCCAGTTCGCCGAAATGGAAGTGGGCGTTCTCCTTGAAGGTTTGCGCGCCGGGCGCAGCGGAGGGCTCCAATTCGCTCGCCCAAACCGTTGCTTTGGTCGCGGCGACGAGTTTGGGCAGGTCGGCGATGTGGTCGTCGTGGGTGTGGGTGAGAAAGATAGCGGAAACGCGGAGTTTTTCGGCTTCGATCAAACTGATCATGTCGTCGCAGTTGGCCCCGGTGTCGAACACGGCGGCTTCCCGGGTGCCGCTGTCCCAGATCAGGTAGCTGTTGACCGTCATGTCCTCGAAGGCGGTGTTGAACATCGCGAAGCCGCGTTTAAAGAGCGGGGCCTCGGGATACCAAGATTTGTGGGCGAGGGCGACCAAGGCATCGACGCTCAGACGCAGGTGGCGCGCGACCCGGCGGATAACCAGTTCGTTGACTTGACCGCCCTTGACGGCGGCGAGCTCGGGTAGGCTGATTTCGGCCCGCTGGGCGAGATCAGCGTCGGAAATCTTCAAGCCGCGCTGGGCCTTGTTGATGACGTCGTTGAAATTATCTTCGAGCGGAATTCGAGGCATAGGTCCAAAACGGTGCGGCGGGTGCCGGGGCGTGCAAGCTGAATGGCGGTGAAAGAATGCGGGGCGTCGAGCCGGGCTCGGGCGGGCGGGTGCGGCCGAGACGGGCCCTTCATGCTCGCTGCCGGTCGGTGGGGGAAACGGGGTTGGAAAAATAATTTTGATGCATGACGAAATGAAAAAGGCTCATGGCATTGCGCCTGCTTATGGATCCGGCATCGCCTATGAAATCCGTTCTAAACCTGTTTCGATTCCGGCTGGGGCTGGTAGCTGTGCTACTTGTCACCGGCACCGTGTGGGCCCAAACGCCCGCTGCTACCCCTGCGGCCCCACCGCCGCCCACCGCCGAGGAGCGCCTCGCGGCGCTTGAGGCTTATGTCAACAACGTCGACCCGGTCAAAGGCCCGCTGGTCGGTGTCGCCGGCCCCGGCCACAACGCCTGGATGATGACCAGCGCTGCGCTCGTGCTCTTCATGACCTTGCCCGGTCTCGCGCTTTTTTACGGCGGCCTGGTTCGCCGGAAGAACGTACTCTCCGTCCTCGCTCAGTGCTTGGGCATCACCGGCCTCGTCACCCTCATGTGGTGGGCGTTCGGCTACAGCTTGGTTTTCGGCAAAAGCTTCAACAGCCCGTTCCTCGGCGGCACCGAATATTTCTTCCTGAAGGGCGTCACCAGTGCGCCCAACACCGACTACGCCTACTGGATTTCCCAGAATGTGTTTTCGATGTATCAGATGATGTTCGCGATCATTACCCCGGCGCTGATCGTCGGTGCCATCGCCGAGCGCATGAAGTTCTCCGCGATTCTGCTCTTCGTCGCAATCTGGATGATCGTCGTCTACTTCCCGTTGGCCCACATGATCTGGGGCGTGACCGGTTACATGAACGGCGTCTGGAATGGCGACGCGGTCATCAAGGCGATCGACTTCGCCGGCGGCACCGTGGTTCACATGTCCTCGGGCTGGTCCGCGCTCGTCCTCTGCATCATCCTCGGACCGCGCCTTGGCTTCGGTAAGGAAAAAATGGCGCCGCACAGCCTCGTGCTTTGCATGGTCGGCACCGGCATGCTCTGGGTCGGCTGGTATGGTTTCAACGCCGGCAGCGCGCTCGCCGCCGACGGCGTAGCGGCCAACGCCTTCACGACGACCACGCTCGCCGCCGCCGTCGCCGCGTTCACGTGGGGCATGATCGAAAAACTGTTCCGCGGCCACGCCTCGATTTTGGGTTTTTGTTCCGGCGCGGTCGCCGGGTTGGTCGTGATCACGCCGGCCGCCGGCTTCGTGGACTCGACCGGCGCGATCGTTATCGGCGTGCTTGCCGGCGCCGTGCCGTATTTGGCCTGCACCAAGATGAAATCGATGTTCGGCTACGACGACGCGCTCGACACCTTTGGCGTCCATGCCGTGGGCGGCACGCTTGGGGCTTTGGTCACCGGCTTCCTCGCCACCGCGAGCGTCAACTCGAACCTGACCGGCGCTTACGCCACAAAGAACGGCCTCGCGAAGCTGGTGACCGACGGCGGTCTCTGGCTCGAACAGGTCAAGGCCATCAGCATCACGCTGGTGCTCTCGATCCTCGCGACGGTGGTGATCGCCTACATCGTGAAAGCCCTCGTCGGTCTGCGGCCCACGCCGGAAGCCGAGTCGCAAGGGCTCGACATCACCGACCACCGAGAAGAAGGCTATATTAACTGAGTTAACCCTCAATCTTTCCATCCATGAAATTCATCACCGCCATCATCAAACCCTTCAAACTCGACGAAGTGAAAGAGGCGCTGAGCGCCGTCGGGATCGAAGGCATGACCGTCACCGAGGTAAAGGGCTACGGCCGCCAAAAAGGACACACCGAGATCTACCGTGGAAGCGAATACACGGTCGATTTTCTGCCCAAAGTGAAAATCGAGATCGCTGTGATCGACGACCTCGTCGGCAAAGCGGTCGAGGCGATCACGAAGTCGGCCAAGACCGGCAAGATCGGCGACGGCAAGATCTTCGTGCTGCCGCTTGAGGAAGTGATCCGCATCCGCACCGACGAGCGCGGTGAGGCTGCGGTTTGAGCGTTTTTTAAATTAACCCGAAGGCCGGCTCGTGGGAGCCGGTCTTTTTCGTTCAAAGCCGGTTGGCCTCGTGGCGGATCGAGCGCTGGTGGGTGGTGATGCCGGGATCTTCGCTGGTGTCGGCGAGAGCGAGCAAAAGAAGCTTGGTGGCTTCGGCGTGGTTGCCTTGGGGATGGAGCGTCAAAGCTAGGAAGACGTCGAATTCACGATGGTCGGGAAATTGCTCTTGGCCGGACCGGAGGACCTCGGCGGAGCGGGCGAGTTGGCCGGTGTGACGGAGCGTGGAGCCGAGACCGAGGAGCGCGCCGGCGAGTTCGTTGGGCGCGAGGCCGAGGGCGATGGCGCGCTCATAATGGGGGACGGCCTCGGCTGCGCGGCCAAGCACGTCGCTCGTCCACGCGAGCTGGTAGGCGATCTCAGGAACGTGGGGAAAACGGGCGTCGAGTTTCTGCAGTAGGCCCAGGACGTGATCCACTTGGCCGCCGTGGCGGGCGCCGATGATGGCGTCGAGTTCGGGTTTCCAGTCAGACATCGGAAAAGAAGAAAGCGCGGAGGTAAGCGCCGCGCTTTCGGATTTAGGATGAGGTCGCTCAGTTGGCCGGAGCGGCGCCGGGGGCGGCGGGCTTGACCGTCTTTACGGCGAGGGCGCGGGTGGCGATCTCGACCTTGAGGCGAGCGAGGTAGTCGGCGAAGGGCATGACGCCTTCGTCGCCTTTGGCGCGGCTGCGAACGCTGATCGACTGGGTCTCGGCTTCCTTGCCGCCGAGGACGAGGGTGTAGGGGACCTTGTCGATTTCGGCGCGGCGGATTTTGGCTCCGAGCTTGTCGCTCTGTTCGTCGAGTTTGGCGCGGACGCCCGCGGCCTTGAGCTGCGCGAGTAGTTGCGCGCCGTAGTCGTTCACGCGGTCGGTGATCGGCACGAGGCGGACTTGCTCGGGCGCGAGCCACACAGGGAAATCGCCGCCAAAGTGCTCGATGAGCACACCGCAGAAACGCTCCATCGAGCCAAAGGGCGCGCGGTGGATCATGACGGGGCGGTGCGATTGGTTGTCGGCGCCCATGTAGTGGAGGTCGAAGCGCACGGGGAGATTGTAGTCCACCTGGACGGTGCCGAGCTGCCACTCGCGGCCGATCACGTCCTTGATGACGAAGTCGATTTTGGGGCCGTAAAACGCGGCCTCGCCGGGTTCCTCGGTGAAGGGCACGCCGAGGGTTTTCGCAGCCTCGCGGCAGGCGTTCTCGGCTTTGTCCCAGTTGGCGGTGTCGCCGGTGTATTTGTTCGAGTCGGGATCGCGGAGGCCGACGCGCACGCGATAGTCGGCCATACCGAGGGTGGTGAGGACGGTTTTCACGAGGGCCAGGCAGCCGAGGACTTCGGCTGCGACCTGATCCTCGGTGCAGAAGAGATGGGCGTCGTCCTGGGTGAAGCCGCGGACGCGGGTCATGCCGTTAAGTTCGCCGGATTGTTCCCAGCGGTAAACGGTGCCGAACTCGGCGAGACGCACGGGGAGATCCCGGTAGCTATGAGGCTGGGACGCGAAGATCTTGATGTGGTGCGGGCAGTTCATCGGCTTCAGCATAAAGCCATCGAGAAGCTTGGCCGGATCCATGACGCGGTCTTGGCCGATCATTTCTTTGCCCACGCGGTGGTTGAGCTGGTCGGCAAATTGCGAGGAAACGGCCTCGAGACGCGCGGTGAGTTCGGCGCAGCCGCAGCCTTCAGCGGACATCTTGGCGAGCGCGTCGGGCTCGGCGAACGCGGGGAACTGCGACTCCTTGTAGTAGGGGAAGTGGCCAGAGGTTTTGTAGAGCGAGAGTTTGCCGATGTGCGGCGTGAAGACCTGCGAGTAACCCTGTTTGCGGAGCTCGCCGCCGATGAAGTCCTGCAATTCCTGGCGGATGATCGAGCCGTTGGGCGTCCAGAGGATGAGGCCTTGACCGACATCTTCGTCGATGTGGAAGAGCTTGAGGTCACGGCCGAGCTTGCGGTGGTCGCGGGCCTTGGCCTGCTCCTGGCGGTCGAGGTATTGGTCGAGTTCTTCGCGCGTGGGGAAGGCGGTGCCGTAGATGCGCTGGAGCTGCTTGTTCTTTTCGTCGCCGCGGTGATACGCGCCGGCGATGGACAGAAGTTTGAAGGCTTTGAGTTTGGAGGAGTAGCGCACGTGCGTGCCGGCGCAGAGATCCATGAACTCGCCGTTCTGGTAGAAAGAGATTTTCTCGTCGGCGGGGATGTCGGCGAGACGGCCGAGTTTGTAGCGTTCTTGGCCGCGGGAGATGAGGAGGGCGGTGGCTTCCTCGCGGGAGAGTTCCTTGCGGTAGAAGGGCTGGTTTTCGCCGGCGACTTTCTTCATCTCGGCTTCGATTTTGATGAGGTCGTCGGCGGTGAATTTATGGTCGAGGTCGAAGTCGTAGTAGAAGCCGGTGTCGGTGGGGGGGCCGATGTCGAGTTTGGCGTCGGGGAAAAGACGGAGGACAGCCGTCGCAAGGATGTGCGAGGCCGAGTGGCGGAGTTCTTCAAGGGGAGACATCATGGGAATTTTCGATTTTCGATTCTTGATTTTCGATTTCAGGATCGGCGGCCGGCGGCCTGTTATTTTTTCACCGGTTCGAGTTTGTAGTCGGTTTTGCTGTCGAGCATTGACCAACCGGCGGCGGCGAGGGCCTGGCGGAGCGCGTCGGCGGCGGCGAAGTCTTTGGCTTGCTTGGCCGCCCAGCGTTTTTCGGCGAGGGCGGTGATGGCGGCGGGAATTTCGGTTTTCGTTTCGACCACGAGGTTGAGCCCAAGGGCGAAGAGCACGGCGTCGAATGCGTTTTGATCTACGTTGGAAGGGCCGCGGTTCACGATGGAGAAGAGAGCGCCGAGCGCTCCGGGCGTATTGAGATCGTCGTGCAACGAGGCGAATACGCTGGCGAATGTCTCGGCCTCCTGGCCGGTGGCGGCGCCCAACGAGCCTCGGAACGCGCGCAACGAATTCAACGCGCTCTCGGCCGCGCGCAGCGAATCCAACATAAAATTCAACTGCTTCCTTGGGTGGCCCATCAGTAGGGCGTAGCGGACGGCCATCGGGGAGTAACCCTTCTCGACGAGATCACCCAAGGTGTAGTAGTTGCCCTTGCTCTTGCTCATCGTGGTGCCTTCGACGAGCAGGTGTTCGCTGTGATACCAGTGGCGCGAGAAGGTCGTGCCGTTGCAGCACTGGCTCTGGGCGATCTCGTTTTCGTGGTGCGGGAAGAGCAAATCGACGCCGCCGGTGTGGAGATCGATCGTGTCGCCCAAGATGGCCTTGCTCATGGCGCTGCACTCGATGTGCCAGCCGGGTCGGCCTTCGCCGGCGCCGCGCGGGCCGGGCCATTTCACGTCGCCGTCTTCATCGGGTTTGTAAGCCTTCCAGAGCGCAAAGTCGGAGACAGAGTCTTTATGATCCGCGTCGGCGACGGGGTTGGTGATCTTGAGTTCGCGCTCTTTGATGCGGGAAAGGGCGCCGTAGCCGGGAAACGAATCGAGTTTGAAATACACGGAGCCGTCGGCGGCGCGGTAGGCGTTCCCTTTCTCCATGAGCACCTCGATCATGTTGACCTGCTCCTTGATGTAGCCGGTGGCGGTGGGCTCGGCGTGGGGGCGCAGGCAGTTGAGGGCGTCGCAGTCGGCGTGAAATTTATCGGTCCACTTTTTGGTGATCTCGGCGAGCGGGCGTTGCTCTTTCTGCGTCTGGCCGATGGTGCGGTCATCAACATCGGTCAGGTTGCGGACGTGTTTTACTTGATCGCCGCCGAACTGGAGCTCGAGCAGCCGACGGATGACGTCGTTGACGACGAAGGTGCGAAAATTGCCGATGTGCGCGGGCGCATAGACGGTCGGGCCGCAATTATAGAAGCGGACCACGCCGTCGGCGTGCGACGGCGTGACCGGTTTGAGGCGGCGGTCGAGGGAATCGTAAAGCTGAAGGGCCATATTCGGAGAATCGGAAAGGAAGGTGTTAACGGAATTCCGACGGAGCGGAACGTTCTTTTTATCGGTCGGTGGACCGACGGTTTTCTGCCTGACGGCGCGCGCGGGCGCCGGCGGTTGCGGTCAACAACCGCCGCCCGTAGTTCGCGCTAAAACGGAACGAATCAAGGCGGTCGAAAAATTTGTGGCGGGCCGGCGCATGGCGTGATTTGTTCGCGGGGAAATATGGATATGACGGACCACTTCAAGCTCGATTTAACCCAACGGCCGCGGCGCTTGCGCCGCACGGCTAGCCTGCGGGCGATGGTAGAAGAGACGGTGTTGCGGCCGGCGGATTTTGTCGCGCCGTTATTCGTAATCGATGGCAAAGTCTCGCCGGAGCCGATCGGTTCGATGCCGGGGGTGCGGCGGATGAGCATCGGTGATGCGGTGAAGGAGTGCCGGGCGTTGGCGAAATTGGGCGTGCGGGCGGTCGCGTTGTTTCCAAAGCTGGACGGGTCTTTGAAAGATGCGGAGGGCAGCGCGGCGTTAAGCGAGGATGCGTTGATTTTACGGGCGGTGCGTGCGGTGAAGCGGGCTGTGCCGGAGTTGACCGTGATGACGGACATCGCGCTCGATCCCTACACGACGCACGGGCACGACGGGGTATTGTCCGAAGACGGTGGCGAGGTGGCGAATGACCGGACGGTGAATATCCTCTGCGAGATGGCGGTGCTCCATGCGCGGGCGGGGGTCGATCTGGTGGCGCCAAGTGATATGATGGACGGACGGGTTGGTGCGATCCGGCGCGCGCTGGATGCGGCGGGATTTGAGCAGACCGGGATCATGGCTTATTCGGTGAAGTTTGCCTCGGCCTATTATGGACCGTTTCGCGAAGCCGTCGGCATTGCACGAGCGGCGGGGACGGCACCGCTGGACAAAACGACCTATCAGATGAATCCGGCGAACCGCCGCGAGGCGCTCCGCGAGCTCGAACTCGATGACGCCGAGGGTGCGGATATCTTGATGGTGAAACCGGCAGGTCTTTATCTGGACATCATCCGCGACGTTCGTGGGGTGACGAAAAAGCCCATCGCTGCTTATCAAGTTTCGGGCGAATATGCGCAAATCCACGCGGCTGCCGAGCGCGGCTGGCTTGAGTTGGTGCCGGCGCGAAACGAGTCGTTGCTCGCGATCAAGCGGGCGGGTGCTGACTTGATCGTGACCTATTTCGCCAAAGACATGGCGCTGGCTTTGCGTTAACATTTACGTTTGGTTTTCTCGATGAGCACCTCGCCCGTTATTCTCCAGCGCAGCATCGCCCAATGGGCCGTCACCGTGGTTTTTGGGCTGCTGAGCTTGGCGTTTTTGTTTCGCGCGGGCCAGTTCGGCTACAAGTGGCTTAGCGGGGTGGTCGAGGGCGACACCAACTTCAAAGCCATGACGATCTGGGCGCTGATCTACGTGGTGGTGTGCGCCGGGATCGCAGCGGTGGCGCATTTCATACCGCGCGAGATCGAGGAAAACGAGGCTTCCGAAGAAAATCAGAAAGCCGAGCGGGGGACCTGAAGAGAATCGCCGGGCATGAACCGCGGGTCTTGGGCCGGATTTTGTTGGGCGAGGCGGGCGTTTAGGTCGTGGGCCGTTTGGTCGCGAACCAAGGTGACTTTACCTTCTTTGGCGGGGACGCCTTGGAGAGCGATCGTGAGGCTGTCCGCGGGGCGGAATTGAGCGGTGGTCTTCGCAGCGGGGATGATGGGATTGCTGCCCTTTATCTCGTCGGCTGCACACCCGGTCAGAAGCGCGAAGGCCATGGCCCAAAGGCGAAAAGACTGTGACGCGGGAGAGAGGCCATGGGGTTATCGCCAGCGAGAAGGTGCGGGGAAATACAACTGCGGCGTAGCCGGCACGATTTGAATCGGCACAAAAAAGCGGCGGTCCAAAAGACCGCCGCCAAGATTACGTGGAATTATTTTTTCTTGGAGCCGCGTGCGGGCTTCTTGGGCGCGTCGTCGTCATCGTCGTCAGACTTGGACTTTTTCGGCGCGTCATCGTCTTCGTCGGAGTCCTCGTCATCGTCGTCCTTCTTCTTCTTCTTTTCGTCGTCGTCCTCATCCTCGTCGTCGCCGTCCCACTTCAGCGAATCGTCGTTCTTGAGTTTCTCTTCCTCGGCGGCGTCGATCTCAGGCAAGTCGTCATCGGCCTCGTCTTCGGCGTCTTTGGCCGGAGCTTCGTCGTCGCCGTCGTAACCGGCGGGCATAAAGTCGAGAATGGCAGTGAGCTCTTCGAAGGTGTGGACGGCCTTCCCTTCGATGAACGAGCTGTTTTGGTCCTCCCGGATCTCGTCCTCGACTTCATCGACCGAGAGCTTGGACTCGAATTTGAAGAGGTCATTCAGCATCTTCACGCGGCAGCGGGTGAGGTGGTCGAGCAGATCGGCGTAGGGGCCGTTTTCCTCGTCGAGGGTATCGGCGAGGGCAAAGAGTTTGTCGTCGGATTCGACGATGGATTCTTTCACGCGCTTGAGGCGCACCTTGCCGTTGCCGAGGTCTTTCTCGATTCGGAACGGGATAAACGCGGCGTCGAACATCTCTTGGTCGAAACCATAGTCGCGCAGGGAATCGACGAGCTCGATGAGGTGGGCGACTTGGCGCGGGTCGACGATGCTGAGGCCGTCTACATCCCAACGCACGGGGTCGGAGGTCTCATTGACCCACCAATTATGGTCGTCACCGAGACGAACGTTACACCAGCTGAGAGTAGAAGTTGCTTTGGCCATGAAAGGGAAATTTTTTCTCAACGTGCGAGCGGTGTTTCAAAAAACAAGCACAAAACCGGGAGTAATTTACAGGAGTGTGGCGGGGATGTTTTTACTCAGCGGAATCGGGGCGGCGGGGTCGAAGACGGTTCGGGCTCTTGCGTTTTTATGCGCGGGTTTCAGGGTCAGAGGCCATGGGCATGATCTACGAAAAACTTTTCCGGCCGGTGTTGTTTTGGCAGGATTCAGAACGGGCGCACGAGCACGGAGTGGATGCGATGGCGCTGCTGGCGAAACTCGCTCCGCTGCGGCGGGCGCTGGAGCTTTACTCGCGTTTGGATGCGGGGCGGTTCCGGCCCGTGAAGGTCTTCGGCCTCGAATTCCCGAATCGGGTCGGCTTGGCGGCGGGTTTCGACAAAAACGCCCGGGCTTGGCCGGCGGCGGCGGCGATGGGATTTGGTCATGTCGAGATCGGTACCGTTACCGCGCTCGCCCAGGACGGAAATCTGAAGCCCCGAATGTTCCGATATCCGGCTGAGGAAGCCGTGATCAACCGGATGGGTTTCAACAACGAAGGATCGGCGGCGGTGGCGGCGCGCCTCGCTGGACAGCCGGGGCGGGGAGCGCGTACGATCCCGCTGGGCGTAAATCTGGGGAAGTCGAAGGTCGCGGATATCGACCGGGCGACGGAAGATTATTTGGCGAGCTTCGCGAGATTGGCGGACTTCGCAGACTATCTGGTGCTAAACGTATCCAGTCCGAACACGCCGGGCCTGCGCCAGCTGCAGGACGAGTCGAGGCTCCGTGAACTGTTGGGCGCTATCACGGCGGCGAACCGGGCGAGGTCGCGGCGGGTACCGGTGCTTTTGAAGATCGCGCCGGATCTGACTTGGCCGCAGGTCGACGCGGTGCTGGGCGTAATCGACGAATTTCGCCTCGACGGCGTGATCGCGACGAACACGACGCTGGCCCGGCCGGGAATTTTCGGGTCGGTGAATGAAGCGGGCGGTCTCAGCGGTGCGCCCGTGCGCCGACGCTCGACGCAACTCGTGAGCTACATTTCGAAAAAGACGGAGGGAAAATTGCCGATCATCGGGGTGGGCGGAATCACGGATGTAATCGGAGCGGCGGAGAAACTCGATGCGGGCGCTGCACTCGTGCAGGTGTACACGGGAATGATTTACCGCGGGCCGTTCTTCGCGGCGGAGTTGGCGCACGGGGTATCGGCACGGGACGCGCGTTGAGTGGCGCGCGCGGAACCGGTCGGCATCCCGGGGTGGACCGAAACTTGGCGCAGGTCTGTTGCCAGCGATTTCGAAACTTGGTCGGGGCGTCTAGGCCACGCCGAACTCCGTCAGATCGACCAGTCTTCGGGGCCTGGGGCGGGAGGCTTGGACGAAATGATCGAGGCTTCTAGTTTGCGGCGGGGACGAATGACCACGTTGTCGCCCTGCTGTTGAACGATGCTGTGCGCGGGCACGGAGTGGAGGAGCCAGACGTTGCCGCCGATAATGCTGTGCGCTCCGATGCGCGTGTCGCCCCCGAGAATGGTGGCGTGGGCATAGATGGTGACGTGATCCTCGATGTCGGGATGACGCTTCACGCCCTTGATCGGGTGGCCGGCGTTGTCGACCTCGAAGGATTTCGCGCCGAGGGTGACGCCTTGGTAGATTTTGACGTGGCTGCCGATGGTGCAGGACTCGCCGATGACGACGCCGGTGGCGTGGTCGATAAAAAAGTGCGGACCGATGCGGGCTCCCGGATGAATGTCGGTGCCGGTGCGTTCGTGGGCATACTCGGTCAACATGCGGGGCAGCAGTGGCACGCCGAGAGTGTAGAGCACGTGAGCGATGCGTTGGAGTGAGATCGCCAGCACGCAGGGGTAAGCCAGAATGATCTCCTCGACGCTTCGGGCTGCGGGGTCCCCTTGATAGGCGGCGGTGACGTCGGTCTGGATAATGCGCCGCAGTTCCGGGAGTCGCTCGAGGGCCTGCGCGGTAAGTGCCCGGGCGGACGCGGCGGGATCCGGTGCGCGGGCGAAGCGCAGGCATTTTTCCACCTCGGCGTTGAGACGAAGTTCGATGCCGGCGAGGAGGCGGCCGACATGGGCAGGCACGGCGTTTTTCTCCAAAGCCACGGCCTCGAAATAGCCGGGAAAAAGCAGGTGCATGCAGTCGCGCGCGAGGGTGTTAACAGAGTCTTGAGCGGGCAGGTTTACCCCATCGAGGTGGTTGATACCGCCGTGGGATTCATAGGAGGCAAGGAGCGCGGCTTGGACGGCGTCGAGGGACATGGCTTCGGAACGCGGAGAGTTCGACTGTGCTCCACGACGGTCAAAGCCAATTTCGGCGTTTTCGTTTTCGGGGCTTTACAAGGCGGAGGCGATTTCACTTATTCCGCCTTCCTCTGTTCATTTTTGCTCGGGTGGTGGAATTGGTAGACACACACGTTTGAGGGGCGTGTGCCGTAAGGCGTGCAGGTTCGAGTCCTGTCCCGAGCACCATTTTAGGCGACAGTGAAACGAATTAAGGAAGTAGTTGAATCCCCTCGGAAACCGCTTGCCTCTGTGTAGAGCGGGATTGGAATCTGGTTTGCGCGGGCAATCGCTCTCGCACTACCAAGATCACCTTCGCGGGTTAATCGCCCGCTTTTCGACACCATGGACGACAACGCTCCCCAAGAGAAATCCCCGCCCGCAGACTTGAATAAAATCGATCTGAGCCAATTGAACGGCTTCAGCTTCGGCACCTCGTGGGTGCAGGACAAATCGACTCCCAATGAGCGGGGCAGCCGCGAGGGCGGCGACGACCGGCCGAGGCGTGATGCCGGCGGTGCATCGGATAGGCGTGACCGTCGTGGGTTTAGCCGTCCGGCCGGTGGCCCAGGTCCAAGCGGGCCAGCAGGCCCAAGTGGCGGCGGCGCACCAGAACGTCGGGAGTTTTCCGGCGAACGTCCCTCGTTTCCCCGCGAAGGTGGCGGCGGCGGCGAGTTTCGCGGGGCTCCGCGGCGTGATTTTCAAGGCAGTCAAGGTGGCGGC
>Ga0209617_10000351_pt1 | contig 19704 bp, 13 predicted proteins | sample LakEriepJuly2011_2_FD_187459 | JGI IMG/M metagenome (GOLD analysis project Ga0209617, IMG submission 187459) | Freshwater microbial communities from dead zone in Lake Erie, Canada - CCB epilimnion July 2011 (SPAdes) (version 2) | ecosystem: Environmental > Aquatic > Freshwater > Lentic >...
GCCTGCGCGGCCTTGGCCTCGGTGCCATCGATCATCGCGTGGTTCAGGCTGCCGGACATCTTGTTGCTTGCCATGGTCGGTCCTCGGGCGTCGATGTTACGCGTCGGCGCGGTTCTACCATAGGCCCATGGCCAAGCGCACGACGTCGACCCGGACTCCCCGCACCACCAGCGCCCGCACGGCGGCGGCACCCACGGCGATCCCCGTCGCCGAGCACGCGGCACGGCGCGAGCGCGTGATGAAGGCACTCGGCTCGAGCGTGGCCGTGGTCTTCGCAGGAAACGAGCAGGGCGGCCACTTCAGCCACTTCCGTGCGCATCCGCACTTCGAATGGCTCACTGGCATCTCGGATGAACCGGGTGCGATGCTGCTGCTCGATCCCGGACATCCTGTCGCGAACCGGCGCGTACAGCTCTTCCTCAAGCCCCTCGACCCCGAACTCGAGAAGTGGGACGGCCTGCGCGAGGAGATCGCGAGCCCGCTCAAGGGCCGCTACGGCATCGCGACGATCTTCCGCACCAACGCGTTCCCCCGCTGGATGCTGGACAGCGCCAAGCGCGCCAAGAGCCTGACGTGCCTGCACCCCTTCGCCGCGCACACCGCGCCGGTCTCGCCCGACCTGGCGGTCTATCGCGAAGTCGCCTCGCGCATCCCTGCGTGCGCGATCCACGACGGTACCGAGATCATTGCTCGACTGCGTGCGGTGAAGAGCCCCGCCGAGCAGGCGCTCATGCAGCGCGCCATCGACATCACGGCAGAAGGCTACGAGGCCGTGCTCTCGACGATCCGCCCCGGCATCACCGAGTTCGAGATCCAGGAGGCTGCCGAACACGCCTACCGCAGCCACGGCTCGCGCGGCCCGGCCTACGGCACGATCGCGGGCACCGGGATGAACGGCACGGTGCTCCACTACCGCGCCAACAATGCGCCCCTCGTGGCCGGCGATGTGGTGGTGCTCGACTCGGGTGCGCAATTCGCGGGCTACGCCGCCGACATCACGCGCACCTATCCCGTGGATGGCCGCTTCACCAAGCGCCAGCGCGAGGTCTACGACATCGTTCTGAAGTCCCAGCTTGCCGCAATCGCGGCGGTGCGCCCGGGCGCCACCTTCGGCCAGGTCGACCAGGCCGCGCGCGACGTGATCACGAAGGCCGGCTTCGGCGACTTCTTCATCCACGGCATCGGTCACCACCTGGGCCTCGAGGTGCACGACATCACCCCCAACGAGCCGCTCAAGGCCGGTGCGGTGATCACGATCGAGCCCGGCATCTACCTGCCCGCCGAGCGCTTCGGCGTGCGCATCGAGGACGACATCCTCGTCACGCCGTCGGGCCGTGCGAACCTGAGCGCGCACATCGAGAAGGATGCCGACGCGATCGAGCGCGAGATCCGCAACCGGCGGTGACTGTCGGCGAGGCTCAGCGTGGATCGAGCCGCGCAGGGTCGCCCCACGGAAGGTCGCACGATGCATCGCGCGCGGTCGTTCGTGCACGCATCATGCGCTGCCTGAACTCGCTCACGAGCTCGGCATGCTGCGACGAGACATCGCTCGACTCAGCGGGATCCTTTTCCAGGTCGTAGAGCGCGATGGGTCCATCAGGATCCTTGCGCACGTCCTTCTGCACGGCCTTCCACGCGCCGAGCCGCATCGCGCGCTGGCCGCCGCTGCTGGCGAACTCCCAGTAGAGCTCTCGCTCCGGCGGTCGCGGTGCATCCTGCCGCCCGGCGGCTTCGAGCCACGGGCGGAGATCGATCCCATCAGCACGGCCAGAAGCCACGGCTACCCCGGCGGCGGCACACAGCGTCGGCGCGATGTCCCAGCCCGCCACGGGCACATCGAGCACCGAGCCTCCAGCGATGACCCCCGGCCATCGCATGATGAACGGCACACGGATGCCGCCCTCGTGCAGATTGGTCTTGTGCCCACGCAAGCCACCCGTGCCCTCGAACCAGGCTGGGTCGTATCCACCGATCGCGAACGTGCTGCCGTTGTCGCTCGTGAACACGACGATCGTGCGCTCCCACTGCCCCGATCGCCGCAGGGCCTGCTCGATGCGTGCGACGTGGTCATCGAGGCGTGTGACCATCGCCGCGTAGGTGGCCCGCGGCGCGGTGCAAGGCAGGTAGCCCTTGCCGCCCTCGTACGGAGGATCGTCGGCGACCGCATGATGCGTCACGGCATCGGCAGGTGCCTGCAGCGCCAGATGCGGCAGCGGACTCGCGAACACGAGCAGGAACGGCACCTCGCGCGGGGCCACGATGAACGAGGCCGCTTCTTCGGCCATCAGATCCGGCGCGTAGAGCGACTCGGCTCGTGTCGATGGATCGTTCCCTGGAAGCTCCACGCGCTCACGGTCGCGGATGACGTGCGTGGGGTACAGGTTGTGCGCGTGACGCTGGCAGAGGTAGCCGTAGAAGCGATCAAAGCCCTGCGACAGCGGATCGCCCTCGCTGCCAGTGGTGCCGAGACCCCACTTGCCGATGAACGCCGTCTCGTAGCCCGCGCGCTGCAGGCGCTCACCAAGCGTTTCGGCAGAAGCTGCGAGCGGTGCCTGGCCGCCGAACTCATCCTTCGATGGATTCGGACGCTCCACGTTGTCGCGCACATCGGCGTGCCCCATGTGAAGGCCCGTCAACAGCGCGCAACGACTGGGTGCGCAGACCGTGCTTCCTGCATACCCCTGTGTGCATCGCACGCCGGTCGCGGCCAGCCGATCGATCGCCGGTGTCTGGAATCGTCGCTGGCCCTGGCAGGACACCTCGCCCCAGCCGAGGTCGTCTGCGAGGATGACGATGATGTTCGGCTGCGCCGTCGACGTCTCGGTCGGCATGGCCTGGACGGACGACGCAGCGGTCGGATCATCGGGTTCAAGGGCATGCCGCGTGAGCAGCACACCCGACCACACGACCGGCGAAGCGGACACGAGCACCGAGGCGATCGCCAGCGCCCGGCCGGTCCGTGGCCTGATGCGCGAGATGACCTCGCACAGCACGATCACGAACAGCGTGAGGCTGAACTTGAAGGCGACCGCCCCCGGCAGGCCCCAGTCGTTGATCACGACGGCCGCGATCGGGTTCACCTCGGTACCGCCCTTGCGGAGGATGACCCAGGTCAGCACGATGTCGCAGCACGAGAAGAAGACGAACGCGATGTACGCGTTCTCGTGGAGCATGGTGGGCAGGCTGAGGAAGCCTGGCCGCTTCGGCTGCGGGTCCATCCGCGCATTGAACCACGCCGCGCGGTCATCCGCGCCCGTGATCGCACGCGCTCACCCTACCGCTTCCTCGGGTCCCGGCTGCGCGGACGCGCGCGCTGCACCCGCGCTCATAGACGTTGCTTCCTTACGCTCGTCCTCCCGCTTCCTCGGGTCCCGGCTACGCGGACGCGCGCGCTGCACCCGGCTCCGCGCGCGCTCCTCCTGCGTCGCTCGGCGGGGCTGGCACCCGCCTCCGATGGTCGCACACCGTGCCGCCTTCGCGACTCCGCAGGCCGCGCAGCTCGGAACCGCTCGGTCGCTCCGGACGAGCACGGATGGCGGCCCGTGAGCTCAGAGCAGCGGGTCGTGCGTCGGCAGGTTGTGCGCGGGCGCGGTGTTCAGCTGCACCAGCTGCTGGCCCTGCACGCGCTGCGCCGTCTCGGGATCGACGTAGTCGCTGTGGCAGCTGGCCTTGCCGGCCTCAGCGCCCACGGCCTTCTTCGTCTTGTTCGCGAGACGGTGGATCTCGTCGGGGCTCAGCACGCCGCGCTTGGACAGGATCTCCTGCTGCTCGGCTGTGAGTGCCGCGCTGCGCACGGGCTTGCCGCGCTGGTACTCCTCGTCCTTGCCGCTGGCGAACTCCTGGATCTCCTTCGAGATGCGCACGCTGCACCAATCGTGGCCGCACATCGCGCAGAAGTCGGTGTCCACGTCCAGGTCCTCGTCGTGGTACGCGCGCGCCGTGTCAGGGTCGAAGCTCAGCTCGAAGTGCTTCTCCCAGTTCAGCGCCGCACGCGCCTTCGTGAGCTCATCGTCGCGGTCGCGCGTGCCGGGAATGCCCAGCGCAACGTCGGCTGCATGCGCGGCGATCTTGTAGGCGATGCACCCCTGCTTGACATCGTCCTTCTTCGGCAGTCCCAGGTGCTCCTTGGGAGTCACGTAGCAGAGCATGCTCGCGCCGTGGTAGGCAGCCGCGGTCGCACCGATGCAGCTGGTGATGTGGTCGTAGCCGGGGAAGATGTCGGTCACGAGCGGCCCAAGCACATAGAACGGCGCGCCGTGGCAGAGCGTGCGTTGGAGCTTCATGTTGAACTCGATCTGGTCGAAGGGCACGTGGCCCGGGCCCTCGATCATGACCTGCACTCCCTTGCGCCAAGCGCGCTCGGTGAGTTCGCCCAGCGTCTCGAGTTCAGCGAGCTGCGCGCGGTCACTCGCATCGGCCAGGCCGCCCGGGCGCAGGCCGTCGCCGATGGAGAAGGTCACGTCATACTCGCGCATCACGTCGCAGATGCGCTCCCACTCGGTGTACATCAGGTTCTGCCGGTTGTGCACCAGCATCCACTTGGCCAGGAGCGAGCCGCCGCGGCTCACGATCCCGATCAGGCGCTTCTTGATGAAGGGCAGGTGCTCGCGCAGCACGCCGGCGTGGATCGTGAAGTAGTCCACGCCCTGACGGGCTTGGTGCCGCAGCGTGTCGAGCACGATCGCGTCGTCCAGATCCTCGATCTTCCGGCCGATGATCATGCTGTAGATCGGCACGGTCCCGATCGGCACCGTCGCGTTGCGGCAGATCGCATCGCGGCATTCGTCGAGGTTGCCGCCCGTCGACAGGTCCATGACGGTGTCCGCGCCCCAGCGCTCGGCCCACTGCAGCTTCTCGACCTCTTCATGCGTGCCGCTCGACACCGGGCTCGCGCCCATGTTGGCGTTGATCTTGGTCTTGCTCGCGCGGCCGATCGCCATGGGATCGAGCTTGTGCGCCAGGTGCACCGTGTTCGCGGGGATCACCATGCGGCCTGCGGCGATCTCATCGCGCACCTCGGTCGCGGTCAGGTGCCCTTCGCGCTCGGCCACGCGCGCCATCTGCGGGGTCACGATCCCCAGGCGGGCCGACTCGAGCTGCGTGATGGGCGCGAAGCCCTTCGGGTGGATCACGCGCAGCCACTGGCCACGCGCGGTCTGGAACTCGACGACCGAATGGCCATCGCCGCAGCAGTTCACGCAGGCCGGCCCGGCAGGAGCCTGCGCCAGCGTGACGACCGACCATCCATCGGGCAGGAAGTCCCACGCGGTCTTGCCGCTCGGGCCCGGCATGCCGGGCGTGTCGGGGCTGCTGAAGGACAGCGGTCCGCCAATGTCGGGGGCGTTGGCGAAGCAGCCGGGATTCGTCCCTTGGGCCTGCGACGACGGGTTGCGGGCGCCGTTCAAAGGCAGTTCAGGACGGGTCAGATTGGCGTTGGCAGCAGTGATCATGGGCGGAACCTCGGTCGACGGGGCCCCGCTGAAGGCGCCCAAGCGCCCTGTCGCATTCCTACGCCGGCATGATCCGGATCAGGTTCAGCGGGTGCTTCTCAGTCCCGAAGGACGCCCCGAGCGACCAACAGAGCATAGGCGAGACCAGTAGCATCGCCGAGACGGTCTTCTCAAAGGAGCACACATGGGCATCGAACGAACGATGTCTGGGGGTCTCCGGGGGCAATCCGGATCCTGCGAGGCAGCCTCATGCTGACCCGCACGATCTTCAACGAAAGCGGCCTGCCGGATCTGGAGCCGGCCGACCGTGCCTTGGTCGATCGCCTCGTGGCTGAACCCCGTGCGTCGGGCCGCGATCTCGCCAAGGCACTCGACTGCTCCGAAGCGAACATCAGCCGCCGCCTGAATCGGCTCGTCGCTGAACACGCGGTTCGCATCCGCGCGTTCATGTCGCTCGACCGCGCCGGGCTTTCGGCCAGCGCGATCATGATCGTGCAGAGCCCCGATCCCGTGGCGCTCGGCCAACGCCTTGCCGCGCACGAATGGATTCACTTCATCGCCACGACGGGACCGCTCGATGGACCCGCCGATGCGCTGGTGCTGCACGGCTCGGCCAGCAACGGCACGGCCTTCCGCGCGCTGCTCGACCGCGACCTGTGCACCGATCCTGGCGTCACCGTGGTGGATTCGCGGATGGTCCTGGACAGCTTCGGCACGCAGGAGACGACGGATGCCCACCGCCACCACTGGCGCGGCGGCCGCCCGCTTGATCGCGTGAACCGCGCCATGATCCGTGAACTGCAGCGAGACGGCCGGGCCACGTTCGCCACGCTCGGTGAAGTCGCGGGCATCTCCTCCACGGCGGCGGCCGAGCGTTTTCGTCACCTCATCGATGATCAATTGATCAGGATGTTGGCATTCCCGGAGCCGTCGCGCATCGGACTGCGCGCCACGGGTCTGCTGTTCGTGCGTCCGCGCATCGCCACCGGCCAAGCGCTTGAAGCCGCCAAGGCCGTGGCCAACCCCAGCTACATCGCGATGGTGTCGGGCCCAAGCCCGCTCGCCATGGAGTGCAGCGCGCCCCATGGCCAGGCGCTGCAGGCGCTTGCTGATCGCGTGACCGCCCTGCCGGGCATCGCTGCAGTCGAGCTCTGCCCGTACCACGCGATCCTCAAGGAATCGTTCGTCTGGTGCGGCGCCGACGAGGAGTGATGGCACGCGGCTAGCCTGCGCGGCATGCATGCTGCCAGCCTGAGCGACATCCAAGGCGCCTTGGAACGCATCGCACCGTTCGTGCACCGCACGCCGGTCATGACGTGCCGCACGATGGATGCCCTCTCTGGCCGCCCCCTGCACTTCAAGTGCGAGTCGATGCAGCGCACTGGTTCGTTCAAGCTGCGGGGCGCGACGAACGCCGTGCTCCGCCTGCCTGATGACCACGCTGCACGTGGCGTGGTGACCCACTCCAGCGGCAACCACGGCCAGGCGCTGGCACTCGCGGCGCGGCTGCGCGGCATCCCCTGCACGGTCGTGATGCCGCACGACTCCGCACGCGTGAAGAAGGACGCGGTGCGATCGCACGACGCCACGATCGTCGAATGCGAGCCCAACGCTGCGGCCCGCGCCGCCGCGGCCGAGCGCGTGGTCGCCGACACGGGCGCCACGCTGATCCCGCCCTTTGACCATCCGCACATCATCGCGGGCCAAGGCACGGTGGCGCTGGAGTTCCTTGAGCAGTGCCCGGACCTCGGCGCGGTCATCGTGCCGATCGGCGGCGGAGGCCTGATCAGCGGGATCGCCATCGCCATGAAGGCGCTGCGTCCTGACCTGCGCGTGATCGCCGCAGAACCGCTCAACGCCGGCGATGCGGCCATCGCCAAGCGAACGGGCCGCATCGAGCCCGTGCCCCCCACGCGAACGATCGCCGACGGGCTGCGCACGCCGCTGGGGCAGCTGACGCTGCCGGTCGTGCGTGATCTGGTCGACGAGGTCATCACCGTGACCGAGGACGAGATCATTGCCGCCATGCGCCTGGTCTGGGAACGCATGAAGATCGTGATCGAGCCGAGCAGCGCCGTGGGCGTGGCGGTTGCGGTGCAGGAGTCGTTCCGCGCGCGAGAGCCCGTTCCCACGGGCGTGGTGCTCTGTGGAGGCAACGTCGATCTTGACGCGCTCCCCTGGATGCGCGGCGGCTGAACCTGCCGATGCGGCACGCGGAGCCGCTCGTGAGCACACGGCACTCGTGCGGATCGCCGGCTTCTCAGCGGGCGTTCGCGATCAGTTCGTCCAGTCGAGCCAGCCGGCGGCGATGCTGCTCGCGAGCTGGTTCGAGGATCCCCAGCGCCACCACATGCACCCGCGCCGCAGCAAGATTGCCGGCCTCGAGCTGCGTGGCCGCGGCGAGTTCCCGCAGCGATGGATCAAAGGGATTGATGCGCACGGCGCGCTCGATGTGGACGCCGGCGCGGGCACCGTCGCCGGCGGTACGGGCGATGCGTGCGAGCTCGATCGCGTAGGAGTTCTCGCGGTCGGTGACCGCATCGAGCCGCTCCAGGTGCGACGAGGCATCGGCATCGCGGCCTGCAATGAGTGCCACTTCGGCCAGCTTGCGGTGCGGGAAGGGATCGACCGGGCGCGCGCGGCAGTAGCGCTCGAGCAGCGCGATCACCTCGGGTGCGTCGCCCTCGCCACGCTCGGTGCGCCGGCGCACGGCCAGCTCGAGCAGGTCGGGGTGATCAGGATGCGTGCGCAGCAAGAGCTCGAGTTCCTTGTCGCTCACCGGCTCGACGCGGTCCTTGCCCAGCAGCACGTCAGCGGGCGGCTCGGGGGCGAGCCCCCACGCCTTGACCTGCGCACGTGCCCACGGCGTGAAGCGCTGGAGGAACTCCTCCTTCGAGACCTCGAGCACCTGCGCGAGCGCCTGCGATTCGGTGGCACCCTCGGCATAGAGCGCCAGCATGCGGCGAAGGGCCTCGTCGCCCCACGTCTCGCGGATGAACTCGACCCACCAGTGGCCCTGCGCGTAGGCCTGCGCGCGATCGGTCGGCTTCACCGGCCGCACGAACGCGAGCAGAATCGAGTCGAAATCGAAGAGCGTGCCGCCTTCGACCGCGGCGGCCAGCATCTGGCAATCCTTGTAGTCGCGGCGCTTGTGCTGCAGGTCGACGGCGATCGCCTCGGTCATCCAGTGCGGGATGCGGTTGCGGGTCTGCGAGAGCGTGACCGTGTGCACATACTCGTGGCGGACCACGTCGAGCCAGTCGAAGAGCCCCAGGTGCTTCTTGCGGCTGCCCTCGCGAGGGACTTCCATTGCGATCACCGGCCCCGTGCACGCCGCGATCGTGTGGATCGCGGGCAGGCCGGTGAGCCGCACCCCGAACCACTCGTGGTCGGGCATGAGTTCGATGCGCGTGCGCCGCGACGGTGCGTGGCCGAGCCGCGCGCAGACCTCCTCGTGCATCGCATCGAGTTGCGCAAGCATGCCATCGGCCATCGCATCATCGATGCCTGGCTGCGAACGAAGCGTGAAGTGACGGCCCTCGCGCACGGGCCATGGCGCCATGTCCTCGAGCAAGCGAAGGCTCAGCGTGGCCCCGACGTTGAATGGATCGCGCTCGACGGCCGCTCGCAGCGCCTCGAGCGCGCGTGCATCCTCGCCCGACTGCATGTCCATCAGGCCGAGCTCCATTGGGGGCTCGCTCCACTCGGGCGCGCGGTCCCACGCCCGGCGCAGCAGCACCGCAGCGTCCTCGTACTGGCGGCGCCTCGACAGCATGCGGCCCACCTCAAGCGCTGCGTGCGGGCTGCCGGGCGCGACGCGATCGGCATCGGCGAGGGCCTGCTCCATCGCCTCGGGCCGGAAGCGCACCGCGTGCATGGCAGCTAGGTACGCCAAGGCATCCGGCTGCGTGGGCGCGGTAGCGAGCACCTGGCGCAGCATCGGTTCGGCGCCGTCGGCGTCGTCCTGCATCAGCGCCGTGCGCGCACGCAGGAGCGCAGCCGCCGCACACGCCGGCGAGAAGGCATCGATTCCCTCGGCGATCGCGAGTGCATCGGCTTGCTCGAGCGCGCCCGCGCTGAGTTCGCCGCGCATGCGCCAGGCCTCGGCCAGGCGCGGGTGCTGCGCGAGCGCATCGGCGAGCGCCTTCCAGGCATCGGCTCGGTTGTGGCGCGCCGCGAGGATGCGCGCTTCGAGCAGCATCGCTTCCCAGTCGGTCCGGTCGAGCGCCCGTGCGGCACCGAGCGCCTCGATCACGGCTTCGTACAGCTGCGGCGCCACGCGCCCGGTCATCGACCAGGCCTCGAGCGCCTCGGCCTTGGCGAGCACCAGTTCGCGCTGCCCCTGCGTGCGCACGACCGCGGGCATCGGCTCGGCCATGAGCGGCTCGAGCGCAGCGCGTGATTCGGCCAGCTTGCCCGCACCCGCGAGCGCGATCCCCTTGAGCGCCGTCGCGCGCGGCGATGCATCGTCGACGAGCGCAGCGATCGCACGGTCCCACGCGCCTTGCTGCACGAGCGCGCGAGCGCGAAGGACCGCCGGAACCGATGGATCGGCGAGCGCGGGCTCATCCCAGCGCCACGCCCACACGGCCGCCTCGGCCGCACGCAACGGCGTGTCGAGATCACCCTGCTCCCACGCGCCGTAGCGCACCCGCAGGTCCTTGAGCGCATCGGGTGTGGCGGCCTTGGCATCCAGCGCGGCACGGCTCGCGGCCGAGCGCGGGATCATGGTCGGATCCTGCCGGCGCGGCGGTGCCGCACCATCCTGGGCATTCGCCACGGCCGTCACGATGAGCGCGGCCACCAGCATCGCGGCGACGACCACGACCACCGACCGAATCACGACACGGTCTCGCGTCATGGCTTGAGCGGACGGCGATCGACCGTCCATCCTTCTGCCGCCTCGGGCAGATCCACGAGCGCCCGATCGGCATCATTGAGCGGCCCGACCTCGACCGCGCGCAGTCGCGCGATGGTGCGATCGCCCTCGGTGGAGTCGCGCACTACGGCGATCGGCAGCGACGTCGCACGATCCCACGCCACGATGAGCTGCTTCGCATCGCGCGCGGCGGGCGTCGAAGGACGCGGCACCAGGCAGAGCACGTCGCTCGCCGGCAGATCCTTCCAGAGCGGGCTCTCGGGAAGCGTGGACGACGTGACGATGTAGTTCGCGAGCACCTCGCTGCGACGAGCCCCCACCGGAAGCGCCAGCGGGCCCTCGCCCGGCTGCAGTGGATCCATGCTGGTGCCCTCGGCCACGAGCTGGCGCTCGATCTGCTGCTTGCGCGCATCATCGCGCTCGATCAGCCATCCGTCGCGGTAGAGAAAGAGCCGACGGTCCTCGCTTGCGCGGCCCGAGCCATCGATGAACTGATCGATGCGCAGCGCGATCCGCCGTGATGGACCGGCCGATCCCTGAAGGACGAGCCGACCACGCCGACGCTCGACATCATCGGTGAGCGCGTCGCGCTTCTCGATGATGACGGTGCATGCCATCGCATCGAGCCGCGCGCCGGCAGCCTCGGCTGCATCGAGGATGCGCTCGATGCCATCGCTTGCCGTGGCCGTGGGCGCAGGCTCCGCGAGCGAGCCGCCGGCAGCAGGCGGCACCGGTGCAGCCTGTTGCTCCGCGCCTTTCGAGCCCGTCGGCGGTGCCTGCGGCACATCCTGCCGCGCCGAGCACGCCACGGCCAGCGCCAGCACCGCAAGCGCATGCATCGTCACTTGGACTCCTCGAGCATGTCCGCCATCGGATCGCTGCCCGTGGATCCGGCCGCAGCACCATCTTCGGAGCCGCCGCGGCTGGCGGCGTTGATGACCGTGGTCAGGACGACGACCAGGCACAGTCCCGCGCGCCAGGCCACGCCGACGATGGGCTTGGCGCCGCGCAGGCACGGCTTGCACACGAGCAGCGCAAAGAACGGCGAGAGCAGGATCGCCGCCCAGTGCATCGGGCGGACCTCGCCGTAGTTGTATGCATGACCGCACAGGGCGAGCACGCAAGCGATCGCAGCCAGCGTGGTCGCTGCAGCCGCGGTCCACGGTACGAGTTCACACGCCGCTTCAGCCGGGCAGGCCGCGCCGGCGGGATCCGCGCCGACCGCAACCGGTTGCGCCGATGCAGCGGCGCGCAGCCGCGCTGCCTCGCGCAGATTGAGCACACCGCTGACCATGCCGAACCCGGCAAGCGCCGCAGCCACAGCCATCGCCATCACGCCGAGGCTGGCGAAGTTCGCCAGGATCATGAGCACGCCAAGTCCTGCAAAGACGATCGCGGCCATCATCGCCATGCCCACGCTGCATGCATCGCGCGCCACGGCTGACCAGAGCAGCCCCACCAGGACGATCGAGCCGAAGAGCCCCGTCTGGATATACGGATTGCTCGCGGGGAACACCACGAATCTCCAGGCCAGGCCGCCCAGGATCACGGTCACGATCGACCACTGCACCCACCGCGCCGAGCGCATGCCCGACACGATCGCTCCGACGATCGCCGCCACACCGACCGCGTAGGGCAGCAGGTGCCAGCGCTCAGCCGGCGGCAGTCCGACCGGACCGACCTCCAGGAGGAAGCTCGCCACGAACGCGACCGGTGCTGCCAAGGCCTGTCCGACCTGCGCACGGCGCACGGCGAGCGCGCGATCGGCCTCCGCACGCCGAGCGACCATGAGCACGCCCAAGCCGCCCACCGCCAGCCCAAGGAGCGCCGGCAGCACGAGGACCTTCACGAGATACAGCGCAACCTCAGGCAGCATGGTTCACTCGGCCTTCGTTTCGTCGGCCTCAAGACCGATCACCAAGCGCACCTCGTCGCCGAGTGCCTTCGGTGGCTTCTCGATGCCCCACGTCATGCCGAAGTCGCTGCGCTTGATCGTGACCGTGCATTCGAAGCCGACCTTCTTGCCCGTCGGCCCCTTGCCCACGCCGGTGACGACGCAGTCGACCTGCACGGGCTTGGTCACGCCATGCAGCGACAGGTCGCCGGTCAGCGTCCAGTGACGCTCGGACACGCGCGTGCCGCCGGTCGAGCTGAACGAGATCGACGGGAACTCCCTTTCATTGAAGAAGTTCGGCCCCTTCAGGTTGTTGTCGAGCTTCTCGCTGCCGGTGTCGATGTTCTTGAGCTCGGCGACCGCCTTGATCACAGGTGCGGCGGAGTCATCCATCGGCCACGCCACGCTGCCCGAGAGCGCGTTGATGCGACCCCAGAACTGCCCAGCCTCCAGATGCTGAATCCGGAAGAGCGCCATGCTGTGGACCGGATCAAGCGTGAGCTCACCCCCGGCAGCAGGTTGCGCAAGCACCGCCTCGGCGTTCGCCGGAGCGCTCCACATGGGCCGCGATGCAGCCGCAAGCAACGGGAAGGCGATCAACGATGAAGCGACGATCAGGGTGCGCATGCAAGCCTCCATGGAGTCGGAGGATCATACGGAGCGCACCCATGAAGGATCGATGCAAACGGGCGAATGGCAGGCCCAGCCGAGCCGGTCCGATCGACTCGATCACGGCGTGTGCGCCGGACAGCGCCCGTCAGGGCGCCAGCGCCTGGTGACCCACGATCTCAAGACCGAAGCCGTGCAGCCCGGGCAAGGCGCGCGGATGATCCGTGAGCAGGCGCAGTCGCGACAGGCCAAGGTCACGCAGGATCTGCCCACCGATGCCGTACTCGCGTTCGCCCATGGGCTGCGCCTTGCCGCCGATCCCCGATGGCCGGGTGAGGTCGGGTGCGTTCACGTCATCGCCGGCAGCGCGGCGAATCGCGTGCAGGCGCGATCGAAGGCTGTCATCGGTCTCCTCGGGGCGCAGGTACACGAGCGCGCCGCGTCCGGCCGCGCGGATCGCGCGCAGCGAGGCGCGGATCGTCTCCTGTCCGCTGCGATCACCCGCTGCGGCGGCACCGAAGATGTCACCGAGCACATCGCGGCGATGCATGCGCACGAGCACGGCCTCGTCGATCGGTGTCACGGTGCCGTCGGCACCGGGGATCCCGACACCGCCGCAGGTCAGCGCCAGGTGCGGCTGCGGATCGATCGTGCTGTGCCAGGCGAGCACCGTGAACTCGCCCTCGGGCGTCATCACGCGTTCGCCAGTGACGGGCTCGATGCGGCGCACCAGGCTCTCGCGGCGCAGTCGCCATTCGATCACCTGCTCGACCGAGCACATCTTGAGCCCGTGCTGCGCGCACAGCAGCTCAAGGTCCGGCACGCGGGCCATCTCGCCATCCTCGCGCACGACCTCGATGATGCACGCCGCGGGCCGCAAGCCGGCGAGCCGGCACAGGTCCACGCTGCCCTCGGTCTGGCCGGTGCGCACGAGCACGCCGCCGTCGCGCGCGCGCAGCGGGTTGATGTGGCCCGGGCGCACGAAGTCATCCGGCCGCGAAACTGGGTCGCACATCAGGTGGATCGTCTTGACGCGGTCGCGCGCGCTGATGCCCGTGCCCACGCCGTGCCGCGGGTGGCCATCCACGCTGACGGTGAAGGGCGTCGCACGCAGGCTCGTGTTGATCGCCGCCTGCGGCACCAGGTCCAGCCGCTCGCACGATGCACCATCAAGCGCCACGCACAGGTAGCCAGCGCCCACACGGGTCATGAAGTTCACCTGCTCGACCGTCAGGGACTCGGCCGCACACACGAAGTCGCCCTCGTTCTCCCGGTTCTCGTCGTCCACCATGACCACGATGCGGCCTGCGCGGAGTTCGTCGAGGATCTCGGGGATGGGGCTGAGCGGCATGGGAGGGAAAGCGTAGCCGCGAGCGTCGTACGATCGCGTCATGCCCACGCCAGCCCGTCGCACCAGCACCCGATCCACCACGTCGAAGCGGGCCACGAAGCCCGCGGTCGCCACGCGTGCGCCGAAGCTCACGCCATCGCAACGCGCCACGATGCAGCGCTGGTTACTGGAACTCACCGACCTGCCCACGGCCGCAGGCCGCGAGCACCGCGTCATGGCATGGATCGACCAGTGGCTCGCCGCGCGCGCCGACCGGCTCGCCGTCGCGCGTGACGATGCAGGCAACTACCTGATCACGCGGCGCGATCTGCCACGCGGCGCACAGCAGGTGCTCATGACGGCGCATCTGGATCATCCGGCGTTCGTGATCACGCGCATCGATCGAGGGCGCGTGCACCTGGAGTTCCGGGGCGGGGTGCTCGATGCCTACTTCGCCGGTGCACGGCTCGATGCGATCGACGCGGGCGATGCGCATCATGCGCTGCGCATCGAGCGTGCTGACCTCAAGGCCACGCCCTTCAAGACCGTGATCGCCATGCCCACGGGCACCGCGGCCGCCAAGGCGCGCGCGCTGCAGGATCTCGCCGTGGGCGACATCGCCCGCTGGCGCTGGTCAGGTTCGCGCGGAGCCGAGCGGGCGCATGTGGCCACGCACGCCCTGCCCGCGCTGGTGCCGGGTGGGCGCACGCGGCGGGCATCGGTCCTGCGCACACACGCCTGCGATGACCTGGCGGCGGCGGCGATCGCGCTGGCGGTGCTCGATGCCACGCTCGCCCGCAAGGACATGGCGCACCTGGGCCTCGTGCTGACCGTGGCCGAGGAAGTGGGCTTCATCGGTGCGATCCATGCCGCGCGCAACGGCTTCCTTCCCAAGCGCGCGCTGCTCCTGAACCTTGAGAACTCGCGCAGCTACCCGCATGACTCGCCCATCGGCGCCGGTGCGATCCTGCGCATCGGCGACCGAGCCACGGTCTTCGATGCGGGCATCGTGAATGCGCTCTCGGCCGAGTTCGGGCGGCTCGCCAAGGCCGATCCGGACTTCCGTTGCCAACGCAAGCTCATGCCCGGCGGTTGGTGCGAGACGACCGCCTTCGGCTGCTACGGCTACCGAAGCGTGTGCCTCTGCCTGCCGCTGGGGAACTACCACAACATGGAACGGCTCGAGCGCGTCGAGGCAGGCTCGGGCCCGGCGCGCATGGGGCCCGAGTTCGTCTCGATCGACGACTGCTCGAGCCTTGCCGCCATGCTGATGGTCGCGGCGTCCATCCTCGCCAGGCCCATCGCGTGGGATGGCAAGGCGACCATGGAGATGCTGTATGCGCAGAAGAAGCGGGTGCTGACCGCGCAGACCTAGAGCGCGCCTCACTCCGGACAGGGCCCCCACTGGCCAATCAGCAATCCCAAGTCGATGCTGTCGACCACGAAGTCGCCGTTGATGTCGCCATGCGTAGCCCCAATCTGCCCCCATCGCGTCAGCAGCGCGCCGAGATCGGCGCCGTTAACCATGCGATCCCTCGTGAGATCGCTTGCACACAACTCATGGTGCGATTGAATCGCTGCAACATCAAAAAACCCAGCACTGACATCGCGGATTGTCGTGAGTCCCTCCGGCGGATTCGTCGGAAACTGCGGGGGCCCTTGGGTGGGTACATCGAACAGCACGGTGCCGTCCTTCTTCAGCGCCACAATCCAGCGATAGGACGTACTGTCGCCCGTATCAATGTCAACGATGTCGGTGAACGCCGGAATCGGAGAGACTTGGGATAAAAACGACAACTTTGAGACCGTCCCGTCCGCATGCCGAATGACCGTTCGGTCGCCACCAGCCGCAATCTGGACTGGTCGTACGATTGCGCCACTCGGCACAGTTCCCTGCATGCCGCCCCCCCACGATCGAATGCTCCCATCCGCGCGCATGGCAGACGAGTGGTACCGGCCTCCCGCGATCTGAAGAACTCTCGGTGCGTCCGGACTCGATACATCTGCGGGCACCATGCACTGCCCTGAGTTGTTACTGCCCCAACACACAATCTGTCCGTTACCTCGAAGTGCCAGCGAGTGAAATGAACCCGCGGCAATCTGTACCGCATCGTCCAGGCCGGCGGGCGGCGGGGTCGCATTGACATATCCCCACCAGGCGACCTCACCAGACTCCTTCAGCGCAAGGCTGTGAGCGTAACCCGCGGCAACATCAACGACTCCCGCCAGACCATCGGGGATTGCCACACCGTCTTGTCCCTTCAATACGCCCCACTCGCGGACGGTGCCATCTCTCGTGATTGCAAGTGTGTGGTTCATTCCACTCGTGATCTTCACAATGTCCTCTTCTGTCGGCGGTGGCGCGAGTCGCACGTTTGATCCTTCGGGCAGAGCCGCCCCCCACACGACAACCTCGCCACTCGCGGTGAGCGCAGCAGACGCATTTTCGCGGGCCGCGACTTGAACGGCAGGCTGAAGGGTGAGCGGAACACTCGATTGACCGTAAAGGTTCGATCCCCACGCCACAACGCGTCCGTCCTTGCAGAGTGCTAGGGAGTGGTCACCACCGGCTGCGGCGGCGACCACACCTCGAAGCGTGGCGGGCGGCTCGCACTGATGGTGGATGTTGCTGCCCCAGCAGGCCAAGATTCCGCTCTCGCTCAGAGCGATCGAGTGCCGCCCCCCTGCCGTGACGCTCTTTGCCACGAGTTGCCGGGGCGCTGAACACTGTCCGTACTGGTTGTCCCCCCACGCTCGAACGGTTCCGTCGAAGCACCGCACAACGATATGGTTGCGCCCAGCTGCTAGCTCGACCACCGGCGCCAGATCGATCGGGATGTCACACTGACCGAACGCGTTGCTTCCCCAACATCGCACCGTCCCATCACTTCGTCGGACGACTGCAAAATCCGATCCGGCATCCAGTTCCTCCACGATTCCAAGGTCCTTCGGAATATCCGCTACCGGGCTTGTGACTGGTCGAAGAAACCCGACGGTACCGGTGTTGAACAGAACCAAGCCTTGGAGGCTGCACACCAACTTCACATGTGGGAGTCCGCCCGGAGGATGGCACAGTCGCCCGACGTCGTAACCCCAGTTAGAGAGCGAACCATCCGCGCGAACGCATGACACATGCGAAGGTCCAAGTGCCCACTGAGTGATTTCCGCCGAACTGTGCGGGTTGTTGAAGCCGTACATCCCCCAACGCACAATGGACTGGGCTTGCGCAGGGCGCATGACCGTGAGCAACAGAATCGTCGATGTCGCTAGCGGAAGAAACACGCGGCGCCGGAAGCCGACTTGGTCGTACCTGGCGTTATGGTTGTCACGGATCATCGTCAATGACCTGCAAGATTGCGGCCAACTCGACTATGCAGTCGCAGACAGCGACGCGTTGCTGGTGTTGCATCGGAAGCAGTTCCTGACCAAGCCCATCGAGATCGGCGAAGCCAAGCAGCTGCAGCGACGACATGAGGAACGGAAGTCGAAGCCTCGGCTCGCCCCATCCACTTTCGTCACAGTGAACCACGACCCGGACTGACGGCTCGAATCCACCCGTGCTCCAACTCGTCAGGAGTAGACCCAAGTCACCGCCGTCGATCGCATTGTCCTCCCGCGACGGATCAAAGTTAAAGTCATAGGTGGATTCAAGGGTTCCTTGCTGCACTGGCCCCCAAGCCGTCAGCAGGATTCCCAGATCGCCACCGCCATGAGTGAGATCGCCATCGAGATCGTAGACCGATGTCAGGTAGCACGCCCGTCGGACGGTGACATTGCCGAACGGGTCTCGATGCACGGCGATCCCGACAAGCACTCCGCGATCGGTCGCGTCGTGGAGCGATTCGATGGAGTGCCCGGGCGGACTCACTGAAACTGCGTCAGCGCGCAGATAGCACCACTGATTCTCGCGCTCGGGATCGCTTATCCAAACAGCGCCTTCAACAAAGTTGTCGGGGTCCGAATCGCTCCATCCGCTCCCTACAGCTCCGACCGCGATGAGCGCACGAGACTGTTGCCCTCCCGACGCCCCCGTGTTACGCGGCTGTACGCGGGCGACGGCGGATTCGGGTCTGTCCAGATCCGACGCGAGCGGCTCGATGGTGTGTAAGTCGGCGAGCGCCGTGAGACTTGGCCGCAGTGCGTCAATCCAAGGCGCGACAACGGCGTGCTGCGTGGGACAAACCTCAGAACTGCAGGCTGCACCCGCCGGTATGGTCTCCACACCGATCGAACCAAAGGCGACCGGCTGCCGCCCTGCCGCCGCTGCGCCGGCGAGATAGCCAGCTAAGCGCACATCCGTCGTTCGCTCGAACGCTCCGTCGGGGAGCTGCGTGAAACAGGAAGACGGCTCGCTACCCGAGCAGCCGCATGACTCGGCGAGCCGGACCTCATGGGGACCAAACCAGACTCTTGGTTCCCACGCGTGGACTGCAATGCACAATGGAGACGGTTGCGGAACCCTCATCCTGCCATTCCCGAGAACCGCACCCAGATGCCAATCGCCACCCAGCCCCGATTGGGGTTGAACGATGCCACCAATCTGATCGGCCCATCGGGCATTCGGGTTCGAGCCGTCGCCACACCACGCGGTGCCGTCGAGGAAGCCCGGGAGCAACTCAAGTTCCGTCGGTTCTGACTGGCCACTGACAACTGTTCGAAACCCCGCAGCGAACCCTCCATAGTCCTGTGTCCACACCAATCCCGCAGCGAGCGCGGTGCGATCACCTGAGAGCGACCTGTTCCCGACCGCCACCAGTAGTGCGTGTGGAACACCACCCGACGAACATTCATTCCACTCATCAAGCGCCCTTGCTGTCAGGAGCTCCGCATTGCCGACGAGGTCTCCCGTCGGAAAAGACCACACCGCGGGAACGCATCGGAGTCGTTGGTCCTCAACCGTCACAATTCCCCCCACAATCAAGCCATCTTCGTTGCCGTCGAAAATGATCTCGCCGACCGCGCTGCCGTGCGGCAGCCGTTCCCGCTGTTCCGGCGCTCCCAGATGCCAAACCGCCGATGATGGGATCCCACCGTTCGATTCCTCGAACAGTGTTCCGATCACATGGCGGTCATCGACAATCTTCAAGCGAAGTCCGTATCCACCGGTCATGACTCTGGGCCATGGGGCGACCCCGATCGACACAAAATTGGAATGGGAATCCGATCCGAGATCGCCAGAGAACAAGACTGTCCTGTATGGCGGCGCGGCGACCACCGTGAAGCCGCATGCCGACGCCAGAATCAAGCCAACGACTTGGGAGGCCTGGAGCGCTCGATCAAGCCCTCGTGATCTTGATGGCGGTCGGAGACTTAAAACGCGATCATGACCCATGAGCCAGACCTTTCCGGGGCCCGGAGCCCCGATCGTTCGCATCAGCGGTGAAGAAGTGAGGTGCTGCGTGGCGGCCATGGCCGCCGGGCACGCACCCGCACCGCGTGGTGAGCGAACTGCAGAACCTTAATCCGATCAGTGAACATCGACAAGACGGAATCAGTCCTTTTTGGAACACACTCGATTCCGGACCTTAGCTCCATCCGTGGG
>Ga0209617_10000352_pt1 | contig 19688 bp, 8 predicted proteins | sample LakEriepJuly2011_2_FD_187459 | JGI IMG/M metagenome (GOLD analysis project Ga0209617, IMG submission 187459) | Freshwater microbial communities from dead zone in Lake Erie, Canada - CCB epilimnion July 2011 (SPAdes) (version 2) | ecosystem: Environmental > Aquatic > Freshwater > Lentic >...
AAGGTTCGGAGACCCTTAAACGACCGAAGGAATCGGTAGGGAACGACCCAATAATACCGCCAGTCCCACCAGTTGAAAGGTTATCTAGGCTACTAGATATCTTCTGAAGACTACGGACCTCCGTGTCTGTCGAGATTGGAGTATTATTCTCTGGAAAATATTCAGGCATAAACTATGCCTGGGGTATCAATACTTACCCAATCCCCGACCCTTGTTGGCGACCTTACCCATGCCGTAACCTTTCTTCTCCACTTTAAGAGAAGGCGTCTTGTTGGTCGGCATCTTTGCGTTCTTTTGGTTTAAGTTGATAGAGTAGTTCTTCATATTACTCTGCCGATCTTAATGCTGCGTCCGCCCGATACTTGGAGAGCATCTCTTTGAGCTTCATACGTTCTTCTGGGGTGTATTGTTTCTCTTTTTTAAGTTCAGCCATATACTCTTGATTCTTCCGTAACCCTCTCTCCATTGGTTCCATCTTCATCATCAGCTTATCCCCGGTATCTTCGCTTTCAGCGAGCTGGGAATTTTTATAATCTTCAGCAATCTTAGCGGCACCCTTGTCTTGGACTTCGCCCAAGGCTTGACCTAAATCAATAGCGGTAAGAACCGCCCCGACTGGGCCAGCAAGTTTAGAAGCAGCTTTTCCAAGACCACGAAGCGCGGCCCCAGTTTTCCCAGCAATCTTACCTTCTGGTGTGTAGGACAAAAGACTTTTGCCGTAAGGTGTTTCCATCGGGGCGGCCTTGGCAATACTACCTTCAATATTTCTCATGGCATCGGGCCTGGCGATAACATCTGCTTGGGCTTCTCGCATCATCTTGTTAAGCATCTCTATCATCGTTTTAGATTTACCAGTGCCGGGAGCACTCTCCGAACGAGGGATTTGAGCTACTGCCTCTTGCAACCGCCTCATCATCCGAGCTGGTGGCTGCATAGGTTCCGCTTTGATAGCCTCGGCTATAGCCATTTCTTTGGCTGGGTTACTTTTCAACTGTGTCTCTAATTGTTTTTGGAGAGTCTGCAATTCAGACATTGATAGTTTAGAGAGGTCCATATTATTTTCCTTTCGATTTACCCGCCGCGCTCAACGCGATGGCAATGATCTGATCGCGAGAACGGGGTTTGCCCATAGCTCCACGAGCCTTGCCTGATTTCTTATTGTCAGCGTAAAGTTCGCTGATGTTTTTTGATACGTCTTTTCCTAATGGCATATGTTCTCCTAATTTTTTGACCCTGTATACATTGAATTACTGCCGCCCTCAATACCAGGCTGAATGCGGAGTTTCGTTCTGAGAGAAACAACTTTTTCAGCTGCTTTACGTGCAGCTTTTTTATCGATCTCTTGAGCACGACCAAATCTGATTGTGCTGAACTTTCTAAGATCCGATTCCGCTTTAGCGAGATCTGCCCGGGCTTGGGCAAGATCTGCTTTTGCTTTGTCCTCAGCTGTGAATCCTCTCCGACTCCCTCCAGTGTTCGGTGCGGTTGGTCGTGTAGTGTCGGGAGTAACGCCAGCTGAAGCGAGAAGCTTGTCGACTTCGACCGACGGAGCATCACGTCTACCTCCCAAAGAGTAGAAGTCTGCCGGGGTGGGAAAATCGGACGTCGCAACATCTAAATTTGTAGTCGGAACTTGAACTGGAAGAACAGGTTGTTTCTGAGCTTCCGTATAAGGTTGTACAACATCCTCTGCTGGTTCGTTGCTAGCCATCGGTGCTGACGCAGGAGTAATAGTCTCTTGTCTGAGGGGAGTTGCGGGAGCAGAGGCTGGCTTGGGAGTTTCAGGGGTTGGGTTAAGTGGGACAGTTGTGGAAGCAGGAGCGGGTGTTTGGGTAGTCTTGCTCTCTCCAAAAGTAAACGAAGGGCCGAGCTTAAGTCTCTCGCGCATTGCCGCCCGTTGCGAACTTGTTAGATCATTGGAGCGTTCATAGCGCCCAGTCGCAGCATTCCATGCGAATCCACCCTCGGCAGCTTGTCTAAACCTTTCACGATTATCTAAAGATTCATTGACCATTTGTATAGCACTGTTAGTTGCCAGCTGTGATCTTTGTTCCGGCGAAGCTGAAGCAAATTGAGTCAACGATCCTGGGGCTTGATTGAAAGCCGCCACTCGTTTCGCTTGTTCCTGCGCAGTAGACGCAGGACGATTTGTCATAATATCTCTGCCGAAATAATCTTTCCCAAGAGAATAGGTTGGCAGGGGTTGAAGCTCCTGCTTGTACGCATTGGTTTTATTAATAAAATCTTGGGCCCTTCCTTCGGCTTGTAACTGTTCATTCAAAGCAATCTTCTTGGCTTCGTTGACACTAATACCACGCATCTCTGCGCGTCTTTTAATTTCTTGTTCACCAACGTTTGGATCGAAGGCAGTTGGGTTACGGTAAAAATTTGTCAATATGTTAAAACGTTCCATCCGTTTTCTCTCTAGATCTTCAGCGGCTTTACGCTCAACTTCTTTGGCCATGTCTTCTGCCTTTTGTTGTCCAGCGGCTGGAGCTTGAGCCTGTGCCCGGCCGCGGGCATCTGCCTCTGTCATCAAATTTTCGTTGGCTGGAAAGTATCCGCCACCAGTAAATGGGCCTGGAAAATACTCGGGGTTGTCAAAAGGCGGCATAGAGATAGATTACAAATTGTTGTCTACGAGGTCAAGGCTTCTTCTCTAGAATGTCCTCAACGCCGTCCGAATCTTTGTCCTTAAAGTTTGACGGGTCGCGGGTAAAGATCTTCTTGGCTAGCATGTACTTCTCCTCGGCGGACATCTCTGTCCACGATTCGGTCTTACCCCTTGGCCTCCAAAGGATTAAGATTACTACAATACCAACAAAAAATATAACGGGCCAGAACATTAGGATTTCCCTAGGCCAGTTTTCTTCTTCCAGCTTATCGGTTCTGAGCTTACTTTCTTACGCATGGAAGAATTGCACATGGACTTAGTCGGCCTGCAAGCTGGGTAGCTTCCGCCGGACTTAGCACTCTCACGCCCACAAGGCCCGCCAGTCTTACAGTTAATCCATCCCTTGCCTTTGTTCCGGGAGAACCAACCGTGCAAGCCTTTCTTCTTTTCAAGTTCGAAGCCCATTACTTCTTCCCCTTGTTACCCCAATTAGCTGCCCCTACTTTACGGCACTTCACCAACGCTCCGCTGGCGTAGGCCGAAGGCCAAACTGTATAACGAGACTTTACCTTTCGGGTGCAAGCGTCATCAGCTTTCTTTTTTCCAAGTGGCATATTAGTATTTCCCCTTTCGGTTGGCTGGGCTGGATTGGGTAGACCCGCCTGGGCCGGCCCATAAATTTTTACAAGCCCAGTACTTTGCGCTTAACTTAGTCCCGGGGTTGTCGCAGTTATGGCGAGCCCGGAAAGATTTGCGGGCAGCTGAAGAGTAATTGTGCCCGTACCCTTTGGCCCCGAAGTGTACGAGTCTTTCTTTCCCGCCCTCACAGGCTTTGACCATTCGCTTCTTGCCTGGCCGTGTGCTAGGCCGGGGTTGGTTACATGGCATACTTGCTTTTCCTAGTCCTGGCATATTACTCCTTTGCTCCCGCCATCCTTGATTCAATGATGCTTGGGTCCATGGCCGGAGTGTTTTCCATAATTGTCTCGAAGTCTTTCACAAGACCGCGGAGTCCTTTGGTATACACCCCAACGTCTTCAGTAAAGTATCCACCCTTCTTCAAACCTTTGGCGTAGTCTTCAACCGTCTTAGCTTTTCTTGCATCCTCATATTGTTTCTTGCTAAGTCTTTCAGCCCATTTATTATAGAACGCATCGGTGCTGGGGTAAGCGCCAAACCTGCTCACCTCGACGCGCCGTGTTGCCCCGTATCCCTCGGCTGATGGGTACATCGCACCGGCTTCAGAAGCCCCAACCTTTACACCCCCTAAATTGTTTTGCTCTTTGGCTAACTTCGACTCTCCCCAGCCAGACTCAAATGCGTTCTGCGCCATGAGATAAGAGGGAGGGATCCCAAGAACTTTGGAGGCTCGCTCTGCGTTATTATAAATCTTGTTGAAAAAATCAATTTTTTTCTGGGACATAGGGCCCAGTTGTTTCTTCCACTCTTCTTCGTTTTGCGGGGGCATGGCGTTATTGTAAAGACTATTTTTACTGTTTCAACCCCTGTTGTTTTTGCATCCGTTCTAATTGAGTTCTCATCAACGCGGCTTTCTTGATCGGGTTGGTAACACGGGAAACGATCTCGCGAATTACGTTGGGGTCTTCGGTGTTTAGGATAAGATTGAAGATACGGGGATTGGACAGCACCTTAACCATGTCGGGCCCAGCAAGCTGCATCCAGTCGTACTTTTCCTCTCCGCTCAAACGCTTACCAAGGAACACAGCGTTGCTCAACTCACGTTGGGCTTGTCCCGGAGCAATCGATCCGCTTGCGATCTTGTCCTGAACTTCCTTAACTGCGATATCGGAAAGGGAGCTTGGGCTCCAGTCAATGCCCACTCGCTTCGCTGCGAGCAACGCGAATACTCGCTCCTCGGGATCGGCAGAATTGATATCCGCACCGAGTGAGAATGCCCGCTTGGCCAACGGAATACCGCGGAGCAATGGAACCTTGATAGGAGTTCCAAGCATCGTAAGATCGGGGCGGGCGATCTTATCTGCTCCAGGGATGGAGGTGGCGAAAGGGATACTGCGTAGGAACGCAGAAGTAATTCCGACTTGGGCAGGTTTACCAGAAGGAGTCTGCATCAAGCCGTCGAGTGTTGATTCCAAATCTCGCAAGGTTGCGTAGGCTGGTACGAAAGTAGTGGCTCCGAGATTGCCAACGAAATCTGAGAACGCCTTGAGTCTTCCTTCCGCACCTTGCTGTTGGGGATAAGCGGCATTGAATACTCGCTTGAGTCCGTTCATGAAGGCGAGGTCTAGGAAGCCGAAGCCAACCATCGGGAGGGCAGCCGCGGCCGCAGTGGTCAAAGCTTCTGCATCGCTACGCTTAGAGTAACGCTGGGCTTCGACAACAATAGCGAGAGGCATGAGGAACCCAACCATTCCGAATGGTAGAGTTTCCCAACTGATAAACCTTGCGTTGCCGCTTTTGAAAGACCCGATCTGGATTGACTTACCACGACCGCCGGCCGCTCGGAAAGCTTTGGCTTGCGCGGGATCGTCTGGGCCATTGTTATGAATCATAAAGTCAGGATCGTCTTCGCGATCAGGTCCCCATGCTCCAGCCGAACGGAGAACAGCGAGCAGGATTGCGAAAGCCGCATGGCCGAGAACCACTTTGCCAACTTGGATATTGTAGGCGTTGGTTCCGGGAGTAGGAGCTTCGGTGCGGAACTTAGAACCTTTCTCGGTGAGAGTTCCGGCTCCGACAATCAGACGCTTCAAGCTCCAAGCAGGAATCCAGTTAAGACTTTCGTTAGTCAAACTGCTGGCAGTCTTCAAGAACTTAAAGATTGTGCGGGCCGACCAGTGGTTGGTTCTGGCGAAGGTTTGCAGACCGCTCAACACGCGACCAATCGATCCTTCAAAATCGTTGGTGAAGGTAGAACGCTTGGCATACTGGGACGCAAGGTCGGTCAACTGCTGGCCAGCCTGATCTCGGCCTTGCTCTATAATCTCCTCGACACGCATAGCTTTTTGGAACGGGTTGAGATTAAATCTTTCAGCTTCTTCTTCAGCCTGGGCGATTGCCATATTCCTAGCCTCTGGGGTGTAGTTCAACAAGCGCATGGCTTCGGCATCCAGTTCGGCTGGGTCGGAATACTTCTGTCCTGCCAGGCGGTAAGCTTCGGCAATCTCCATGGATTTCTTTGCGCCGAGTTTATTGAAGGCGTCACCCATCGCCATGGCTTGGCTAACCCACACAGGAGGAGAGAGGAGGGAATCGACAACTTTACCGGTTGCCGTGAAGGGGTTAAGAGGCAAAGAAAACTTCAGGCCAAACGGAAGATTGATTTCTTGGTATGCGTCTTCGACACTTAGCTTACCTTTGCGGACGTTATCAATCTTCTGCTTCATCGCCTGGAACATATTGACGGTGGAATAATCACCGCTGGCCATGTCTTGAGCAGCGGACAAGTCACCCTTGCGGATAACATTCATGGCATCCCACGCAAGACCTTCGCCACCCATCCACTTGGGCAGAGCGACTTGGAAGAGTCTGGCGATACCATTGAATCCTGCCTTGCCAGCCGCCGTGTTGCCGAACAATCCTTCAACGCCGTTGGTCAAAGCCATCAAGCCGACGTCAGTAAGAACTTGAACAGTACCCCCATAGGTGTTGACGCCAAGGGTACTGACAGACGCCAGCAAGTTGAAGGTTTGGAAATCTACAAGCATGTCACCCCATGCGATCGGAGCCGAGGTTTTAATGAACCCGAGCAGATCGTTCAACGCTTGCTGACGTAGCATACCTTCGGGGCGACGAGCAAGATTCTTAACTCTTTTGTCGATCTCGGCTCTCACCTCTGCTGTAATCTCCGGCAACCCAATGGACTGACGGATCATGCTAAACAGTTCGTCATCACGCAGTGCGCCCAAGTTAGTCGCTTCAATCAAACGATCTAGGGCAGAACGAATCTTGCGTGTCTTCTTCTCCGCACGTTTTTCCATTCGCCGTTTGATGCTCTCGAGTTCACGGATACGTTCGAGTCTGATTGTCTCGCGGAGTGCGCCCATGAGATAACGTTTAACCTTCTGCGTATCTTCGTCGGACAGATTAGTATCCTTGAGCATTGCATCTTGGAAGTTCTTACCAAACCGAACAACGTCTCCGTTGCTTTGGCGGATAAGGTTCTTGATATTCACCGACACTCCACTTTGGATATTATCCTTGGAATTGAGTGCCGCCTTAAAGTCGGAAACAGTTAGAGGGAAATCCAACGCTCCGTCGATCAAAGGCTCGAGGGCTTCAACCTGATCTTCCGTGTAGTCTGTACGCAAAGTTGAGATCGCCTGGTCCAAAGCCCTCTGGAAAAAGGGCAAGTTGGCAATACGTCCCTTGAACTTTTCTCCAGCTGTGGGGGGCGCGGGACGTTCGTATTTTTCTTGCAACCCACCAAGTCTCTTGATTTCCTGCCGAATGTTGCGTTCAAAATCTTTCTTAAACAGAGTCATCATCTGAGCTTTGACAGGCTCCTTATCAAGATTAGCCGCTATGTTCGCCAGAGTTTTAGCAAAAGCTATACCGTAATCTCTCGCCGTATTTCCAGTAGGAGCGACGACAACTTTCTTCTTAGCTTTGGTTTGCTTAGATACTTCACGGAATTTTTCTTCGGATTCTTCCAAAGTCCTGACGGGGTACTGCAATTTGTTGACCTGTTGAGTTAGCTTTTCTTGAACAGAGATAGCCGCTGCTTTTCCGTAGTTCTCAATCTCATCTGTGGTAAGCCCCATCTTTTCGTAGTAAGAACGAAGGGCCGAGAAATCTTCAAACAGGACATCAATAGCTTCTGGATCGACTTGGGAAACGATATTAATGTGGGCCAACAATGCTTCTGCCAAGTCATTGATTGCATCTTTGTTGAGACGGATTTCGTCATCGGGACGGCTGGCGGCAGATACTTTACCCAGCCGGCGTTTGAATCTCTGCAAGCTTTCGATAACAACCTGGTCTTGGTTTGCTCGGCGCAAAGCTTCGAGCAGTCCAGAAACGCGTCCCGATGTTGGGGTTTTCGGAGTTAGTTCTTCAAGCTTATCGATAACTTTCTTGACCCCAGGATTAGAGAGAAGTTCATTGACTGCTTTGCCGTTGGCGTTGGCCAGGCTCAAATCAATATCATTCAACTCAGGTAGATAAGGTTCAATCCTATACTTGGCTGCCTGCTCGAGAGTTTTGTTGATGACGAAGTTCATCGCCGTTGGTTTCCCGGCTACGATGTTGAATACCTTGGCCAACTCGACAGAACGTCCAGCCTCAGTAAAGTATTTCTTTGTCAGGAAGATTTGGAGGTTGGCCATATCCTCGGCCGCATCTGGGTCTTCATCTGCCCGGGCGTTTAGATCAGATACAACTTGCAAGGCAATGGCAGTTTCAAGAGAGAAAGGAATCGCTAGGTTGTCGGCCAGCAACAGAGAGACAGTTTGCTCGACGCCGTGAAGCTCGACGAAGTCGCGGGCTTTCTGCATGAGAACTTCTTTGGGCTGTTGTTTGTACTCGGCCGCGTTCCGCATATAGTGTTCAATCTCAGGGTTGGCCTGGAGATCGGCGAGTTTGTTGACGGCTTTGGAGTATTCGATTCTTCCGGCGGGCGAAGCTCCGGCCCCACGGACGGGACCAACTTTAGAGAAGACGTAGGCGTAGCTGGTCGAATTCTGGATTCTGTAGTACAGCAATTTACGTTTTTCAAACGGATAGCTTTCGCCTTCGAAGGTAATTGGCTGGTTCTTATTGATCTTATAAAGAGTATTGATGGTAGATACCAAAGCCTGATTGGGTGTCTTCTCAACCCCAGACACAACCTCATATCCGGGCAACGCAAGATTGTACCGGATAAATGGTTTGGCGGGAGTGGACATCAACCTCAAGTCCACAGTATGAATCCGGGGGTCGGGCTTCAGCCGTTGGTCTAACGGGATCGGATTGTTATTCGAGTCGAACGTAACGGGGTCGGCGGAGCCAATCGCTACGGGTAGAATTACGGCACCCGACCAATTCCTGCGTGCCCTTTCCAAAGCGTGCTGGAAGTTGAGTCCCTTCATCCCATCAATGAAAGCCTCTTGACCTTCGAACTTAACGGCGACAACAATCTCTGTGGAGTATTGAGACTGATCATACATTTGGTTATCCGTTCCGTCAGCCTTAAAGCCAACGTAAGCAAGAGGAGTATTGGCGTAGTTGGTCGACGGGTATGGGCGGGCAAATCGTAGGGCGGCTTTCTCAAAGATCCTGCCAGCCAATTCACGTTGGTTGTTGGCGACAGCTTGGTTGTAGTCGGCTTTCTCCTGTTCGGTTACACGGAGTGAAACAGGAGAACTCCCAACTGCGGCTCTCCGCGGGAAGCGTTGTTTGATATCTATCACGGTGCCGCGACTATCCCTAACAATAGGATCGGCTTGTTTGATCTGGGTATTGGAGAAAACAATGTACGAATCAGACGGAACAAATGTTCTGCCAGCCGCTTCGTCAGCGATCTTACCTTCGAAGTTATTGGTATAGATCACACCATCATATCCCTTTTGGATAAGGATTCTTTGAAGCGCAGATTCTCTGAAGCCACCAGTCTTTCTCAGATTGGCGATGGCGTCATACTCTTCTTGGGTAATGGTGTTAGAGGCGAGCAACTGCGGGGCAATGGAATCAAAATTCCACTTACCGTTTTTTGGATCTTCAAGGCGGATGGGGTTAACCAGTTTGATAGCAGCTCGATAAACATTCTTTCCAGAGCTTTCCGCCTGCTCGAAGCGCGACCCGAAGTGAGCCCCAAACTGCGGACTTTTGGTCGAGCTAGTACTTTCAAATACCTGCTTGGGGTCCGTCGAGAACGCGGGGAACGCGTCGGCAGAAGTTCCATGCCAGACACCAACGAGGTTAAATCCTTCAGCCCTAAGATTGTCGTCTACAATTTTCTGGGCTAGCAGAATGTTCTGAGACAGAACAGCGGCTTTATAAATTGCATTCTCATCCTGTTCAGCAGGAGATTCTCCATCATTGAAAGCCGCAATCTTTTCGCGTAGGGCGAGAACTTCCTTACGCATCTTCATCCACTGTGCGCGTTCGGCTTTTGCCTCTTTACTTTCCTCACCCGTCTCGACATTAATAATAGGGAAAGCCCCACTGCGGTCGTCACCCAGCACATCAATATCGTCAATGACCAACTTCAAGGCATTCAACTGCCATGCCTCAGTGGAGGTATCTTGTTCAAGGGGTTCGGATTCTTCTAAGGAATCGATCCTAGCTTGGACTTCATCCCGGCTAGGTTTGGGTAGAGATTCGATAACCCCAGCAACCGTCACGCCGGCCTTTTTCATGTTGTCGACCTGCCTGTTGACGCTTACGGGGGACTTGGTGAATGGGACGAAAGCTTCCGCGGGCAATACAATTCCACCTTCCTCAAGAGGAGTTTCGATCAAATCTTCTGTAACTTTAAGAGCATTATTGTTAATAACATAAAGGCTGGCTTTGCCATCACGTAGGGCCATTTCCGTGGCTGCTTTGTAAATCATGTACTCTTCTTTTGTAATCAGCCCACCATTGAAAGCGCCGGTTAAAGCATTCAACCATTGGGCTATTGGCATTGTCCTTGCGTTGTCATTCGCGGGCATGACGCCAAGGATTCCGGTTGCAAGGTTTCCTTCGAGGAAGTTATTGATCTGGCGGTAAAGCCGAAGATCTCCGAAATCAAGTGTGGTGGGCTGGCGCAAAGCGTTCGGGGATTCCCCAGTAAAGACTTCCTCTTTAGGAGAGATCTCGCTCACAAGATTCTCTAGATCTTTTCTAACTTCCTCCAAAGCTGATCTCAAAGCCTGAGCATTTGGAGCCTTGGACGTACCTAGCTTAGTCTCTACTCCCGACAACGTATCAATAAAGTTCTTCAACCATTCTAACAATTTCTCAATGAACCCAGGGTTCTCGTCAGCCGTCATCGTTTTGATAAGATTATAAGCCCTTACAGCTTCTTGACGATTTTGACCAATAGCGGAAATTTCTGTAGTTCTCCCAAATGTTCTTAACTGGGTAAGAATTCTTTTGTACTCAAGAGCGACCAAATAAGGATCGTTCATGAGAGTATTGACATTCTTCTGCGCGGCTTCGTTGTTGATGGGGATTCCGTGCTTTATATAATACAGTTCAGCGACAAGACGACGTAACCCCGGGCTCATCATTCTTCCAAGTCGTGTATTCTCCTGCTCAACATCCTCACCGCGTGCCCTTGAATTTCTGAAATCTTCAACGTGAATAATTTCTTCAGCGAGAATTTTAGCGATGTATTCATTCGCTTGTTCTTCGGTTAAATTGAACTGCTCAATAGCTGCAAGAATTCCCTCCGGGTTAATTACGATCTTATCGTCTTCATCGCTTTGCCCCGGGAAAGCCAGACCCGTACCATCGGCTTCGTTGTCAAACTCAACATTGTAGTTACCGTCTGGGTACACTTCTTGAAGAGCCGCGGTAACCTTATTCTCAATTCTGGAAGCCGGCGTTTCGGCTTTTGGGGCAGGCTCAACTTTGATGGCCTGAGTCTTTGCGCCCTCGGCTTTTCCTTTTCCCTGAACTTGTTTATAAACTCTATTTAAATAGTCTTGTGCTTTTGCAAGATTTTCCGGTTTCTGGCTTTTACTGTGATACTCATAAAACCCAGGCAGATTTTTCTTCAGCCAGTTTTTAATTTCTGTAATTTCTTCATAAGTGCGCCCAGCCGGATCGTTTATTTCAAACAATAAATCGAATGCAACGTCATACATCGTTACAATATCTTCCCGTTCCTTTGAGGCTGGTGCCAAGTTCCAGTAAGAATCTGGAATAGGTAAAGGTTCTAAATAAGTTTTTTCTGTTGGTCTTGGTAAATCTTGTACAACTTCGGTCGGCTCTGGCTTGAAGGTGGGCTTGTTAATCGGATTGTTGTTGACGTCCAGCTTATCGAAGCCTGCTTCCATGGTTGCGTTAAGCGCCCGGATACGAGCAGAGTGGCGATCCAAAGCCCACTGATCGGCGTCGGTATCGGAGATGAACATGTACACATCAACAGGGCTGGCCGTGTCTAGACGCCACGCACGATAGATACCTTGGACGGTATCGATAGCTGTGACAGAAGGAGTGAGCATGATAATCGAACGACGACGTCCACCGTTGGCTGGGCCAAACTTATCGTCTAATTCAATACCAACTCCACCCTTGTTTAAAGTCGTGATAAGAACGTCGGCATTCTGTTTGTTGAACAAGTCGATCGATTGTTTATCCTGACCCTTCGGGCCTTTGGCTTCTCCGTGGAGTTCAGCCACAACCGCGGCCGATTTGCGACGGGCGAGTTCTTTGCGGATAAGATCTGCTGTACCTTTTAACCCCAAGATATACTCGTCAGTAACTGGGTTATTGATCTCAGAATCCTTTACATAGGAAACATACAGCACTACTTGTCGACCGAGTGCTACTTCTTTTTCGATCAAGTCGCAGGCGGCATTAACTTTAAACTCTTCTAACGCGCGTCTTTGAGAAATAATTAAGTTAATTTCAGCCCCAGGAGTTTCAGGATTGGGATACTTTTGGCGAATGAAATCCAAACGTTCTTTGGCTTCTTCGGATACTGGAACGTCGACTCGGTTGACGGTTACTCCGCCTTCCAACGAGAACGATCTGGAAGAAAACAATCCGATACTAGACAATCCCTTGAGGAGTTTTGACTGCCTATCGTCGAGTTCTTCTAACGATAACGCGGGGTCTGCAATCCATGTTGAGCGGTTACTCTTGCCAAGCTTGGCCTTAACCTGGCCTAAGCCCTTCATTACCTGGTCGAAGGAGGCTTTGTCGAAAATACCTAGACGCTCATAAGCTTTGAGTTGTTCGGGTTTCTCAAATGGGGTTCCAGATGCAAACAAAACTTTGTCCGCTAGCAAAGATATTTCAAGAGCTAGAGGGGCTTCTTTCTGACCCTTCTCCTGAGCCTTGTGAACACCACGAACGCTTTGATGTTCGTCGAACAAAACCACAGCATCCGGGTTTTCTCTAACTACTTTGGCGACGTCGTCGATGTAATTATAAGTTGTGACAACTACTTTCCCGGGGAAAAGCTCGGTAAGCCCGGGCCCTTCTTTCGCTCCACGGACAACAAGCGGAACACCGAGAGCTTCTGCTGCTGTCGCTATTGACCCCTCAACCTTGCTGTTCAACCAATCAATATTCTTGAATGATGTGGCCGAGCTGATGTAGATAACCTTCTTGCCCTGCTCGGCGTAGTGCTTTGCCGCGCCCATGAGAACGAAACTCTTTCCAGTTCCGGGTCCGTTGGCCAACAAGAATGCCCGTTGCTGAGATTCATCCATCGCTGAGATGGCCGAAACAAGATCATAAATCTGTTCCTTGAACAGAATCTGAAGCGTAGCGGGGCTGATTGTCTTTCTTACATTCGGGTTGATTTGACTGTGGGCTCCGAAGGGGAAGACGAACTTCTTGGGGAGGGCTGGACCTTTGCCCCGAACCCCCACTGCCTCTGTGCCAACAACTCCTCCGGAGTTAGGAAGTTGTCCTGACTCTCCTGCTTCAGCGACTGCATCACCTCCTGCGGGCTTTTGCGTGGGCTGTTTCCCCTCGGGTCTGGTAACGGTACTGGGCTCAGGTTGAGTTGTCCCAGCAGTTTCTGTCGTAATGATTGTGGGGGATACGACACCTTTGGTTCGCTTAGAGAGGTTTTTGACGGCTCGTTCGTCAGAGTTTTTTGCGGCTTCATCTTCTGCTGTTTCATATTTTGCGTCCTTTCGTACTCCATTGGTCAATAGAACGAGCGAATCGCGCAGGTTTTTTTGACCACGTTTTTGTATTACTGAGTCGTTTGATTGTTGTGACTTGTTAAATTCTTCTTGGATCTTTTCAAGCTTGGCTACGGCTGCGCCATATTGCTTTTCATTAAGATCGTTTTTGTAAAACTCGATTTCGTTTTTAGCGTCCGCAATCGAAGCTTCAGGATTGAACATACCGAGCATCGCAGATTCTATGCCGTCGAGAGTATAGATAATTGTGTTGGCTGTTTCCGCATCGCGGGAAACTGTGATCCCATATCCACGTCCGTCGGAGTTATCCCCATTCAAAAGATTCTCGTACAAATCATTGTCGATATATCCGAGTTCACGCGCCAACCTAATTTGCTTGGTGATTTCTTTAACTTGAGCATCGGTAACTGCGTCGCCCTTCCGGAACTTATTTGTAATTTTTGGTTGTGCTGGGACCGGAAGATTTCCAGCGGCTTGTCTCGCCTGATACTCGGCCTTGACTACCTTTTGAAACTCAGCAAACAACTTAGCCCCGCGGCGTTTTATAGTCTGTTCTGACATCCCGGCGGCAGCGGCTGCGCTCTTTAAATTGCGCATTCCAACAGCCCATTCAAAAGAAACGGCATCAATCCCGTTCTTAAGAGATGATCGGAAAGGTATCTTTAACTCTTCTACAATAAGCTTTGCTGATTCTTTATACTCGGAATTCTTTGTTTGCTCACCCAAAGTTTCAGCAACCTGATCCTCTAAGGGCGCTTCGTCTACAGTTTCTTCTTGGGTAACTTCATCCCCGCTTGCGGTGGATTGTTCGCTTTGCCCCTCAATAAACTGTACAGCTCCTCCACCAACTCCAGCCCGTAGGCGAGGGATAGCTAGCTCAAAGAAATCTCCAAGCTCAAACTTAAAGACTGTGCTTAAAGTTACTTTCTTATTTTGTCGCATTAGGTCTTGGGCATTAGCAACAATCGCAGATCTGATCTGGTCTCCCGCGTCGAAACCTTTATACTTATCAAACCGAGGACTATTATTAAAGTAATCTTGTTGCCTATTGCTATAGGCTATGATGACTTCATTAGGCGTCATCAGGAAATCACCCGTCTCACTGATCGCCCCAAGATCTTCAAGGAGAGCAAAAGTATTTGCGTTATTGAGGTCAAATACTTCGCCCAATCCAATTGTGTTGTCTTCTAAAGGATGAGGCTTGGAGTTTGCTAGCCTTACTTGAACCGCACCCCCGGGTTTATTGGAGGCCAAGATGGCTTCACCTCGCTCGATCAACTTGCCGTTTCCGTATTTCTCTCTGGTCTTCTCTTCCTGTTCGTCGGCAGAACGATCATTTTCAGCCGCTACTCTGGCTTTTTCTTTTTCTTTTATACTTTCTGCCTGTACGTTTACCCCCTCCAATTCTTTTTGTTTGGCGACCCGATCCGGTCCGGGGGGAAGTTTATCAATTTCTTCCTGTAATTTAATGGCCTGCTGTTTATTATTATAAACATCTTCTCTTAACTTTTTACGGAAAGCTTTTTGTTCGATTGCTTTTTGATCTTCAGCGGGAACTTCTTCCGGTCTATTTTCAACATTTCCTTCTTCCGGGTATGTTTTTGCAAGATCATTTAATTCATCTAAACTTTTTGCGTCGTAAACAATATCGTACATTTGATCTAATTGTTCCTGAGAATAGCCACCGGACTCTTCGCGCTTTCTTAAAAATTCATCTTTGTCGTTGGGTAATATTTCGGTAGGGTCAGATTCCCCGTACCAAACCCCATCAGAATCTCTGACACCTAGAACTGTATAAACACCAGTATTCTTATCTTCCTTTGCGTAGACATCTCGATTGCCGTTCGCCCATTCCTTAAATCGGTTGGTATCTTCGCTCGGTTTGAATCTCAATGGGGTTTCGTCTTGGCCCATCGAATCAATCATGGATTGAAGCAAGGTTTGAGTTTCTTCCTCGTTAGTGGGAATATCTTTAAACGTGAGGGCTGCTGGCTCGACGTCCACGTACCGGGGCTTGGTCGGTTGAGTCTTGGGTGCTTCGGTTACTGGAGTGACGGGTTGTTCACTCGTAATAGCGGGGGCAACAGTTTCAGAAGGGGCAATAGGTTCTTCGACTTTCTGCGTAAGTTCTTCGGCAATACGTTCGCCTTCGGCGGTGACGTCCATTCCAACTTGTTCTGTTTGTTCGGTCAGTACTTTATGAGTTTCAGGAGAAATTGAGGGATCGACTTTATCCAAAGCAGATTTAAGGCGGACACCTTTTTCAACACTAGTGAACAACTGGGTAAACTGCGGTTCAATGTTATTCCGCAAGGATTCAATCTGAGCCTGTTTGGTTTCATCATCTAAGCCAGGGTCATTGACCACTGCTGAAATCTGATCGCGGTAGGCAACTGCTTTGTATTGGTTGACCAGATATTGAATCTGTCTGTAATTGGATCGGAATCCGAGGGCTCGCATCCCAAGTCCTGCTCCACCGGCCGCGGCAAGAGACTCGGCCATACGGGCAACAGGATCTTGGGCCGTAAGAATGTTCTGAATAACATCGGAAGTAAATTCGCCAGCGGTCATGGCGCCAGCTCCCAAAGCGTAAGTTGCTAAAGCTCCGGCCAAAGGCTTGTTCTTTAATACTGACCCTTTCGCAATATCGGAAGCGAACGCGCGCATACCTCCGTCTTCGATGCCCCTTTGGCTCAACTCTTCCGCCAAGGCCATTGAAATGCCCTCTGATCCAATAGATGCCAATCGGTCGTACCAAGGGAGATCGCGAGGATCATTCTTCAATGATTGGCTTGTCCCTAGTGTTCCGTAGAGAGCGGCTCTAGATAGGGGGGTAGCTGTCTTTTCAGTTCCAGCTGCGGTCTTGGCCAAGCTTTGCGCTAGTTCTTTTCCGAATAACTCTTCAGCTCCGGCGACGGCTTCAGCTTTACCAACAGCGCCAAACGCTTTGGCCGCAAGTCCACCACCCAAAGCAAACTGAGACACGGAGCCAAGGACAGAACCCGCAAGTGTTGACCCGAGATAGTCTTTTCCGACAACCTCGTTAATCGCTTCGGTCAACGCTGCTCGTTTTGCAACTTGATCAAAATCTTTTTCGTCAATCACAATGTCGCCTACTCCGATGAAAGGAAGAAAAGTGTCACCAGTATTCACCGCGAAATTACGAAGTCCTGCTGTTCCGAGGGCTTTACGACGATCGCTTTTAAGATCTTTAAGATATTCCTGCGCTCGGCCAATCGTCATCCCCGCGGTAAATAGAGTTCCTTTCTTGGCCCCAAACTCAATCAAATCCCCGTCCTCTTGCGCTATAGTCTTTCCTTCGTCGAGTTCTTTTTTGTAGTCTGCACCACGAGATAGGGATCTTTGAATGTCATCTGGGTCAGTCAATTCCCCTATGTATTGGCGGGCCGTAAAAGCATGCTGGAGAGATTCAACATCTGCCTCATCGAGACCGGCTGCGTATTGTAAGCCAGCCTGAGTCTGCCGTCCGATGGCTTTTGCGGTACCCCAAAGCTGTTGTAATATGCTCGGATCTTTTCCGGTATCCTTCGCAATCTGCCCCATTTCCTTGGCGTAATCCAAGGTAACTTGATTGCTTTGTTTTTTGAAATACTCTGCGCTGTCCGGGGAACGATTGAAGAAAATGCCAGGGTTTAAAAGCCCCGCACCTTTAGTAGTGGGATTATCGCGAGCCTGCTGGAATACTTTTCCAAGATCCCCCATATTGGGGATCTGAGATAGATTGCCCCCCACTGCTCCGTCATCCGGGTTAAACGTGAGCTCCTGCTCGGGAGGCGTAAGCTCCAGAACTTCATCCTGTATTAGCTCCGGCTGGTTGATCTGCTCGGGAGCTAAAGAGGATGGTTCTTCGATTGGGTTAAGCGGATCGACGGGGGGCATAGTTAAAGCTCATGTATTACTCTGACCTGCCCACAATATTACCGACTCCGGAACCAGTTGTCTCCTTATTTTTTCGAGAAAGTAAGCCATTGTACCCACCCGTTTGGGCGTAATAAGTATCGTAATATTGTTTGATTGTCATAGTCTTTCCTGTCTTAGTATCCTTAATTGTGCTGTTGGGACTACGGGAAAGGGCAATTTGATCCTGCTGGCTAAGAGTCGAAGGCGGTGGTACGGAGGAAGGCTGTTGGGCAACTTGCGCCTGGGGTCGAACGGGAGGGGTTATACTCACGTAATTTAAAGAAGTCGCCGGTTGCTTGGCGTTCGAAGTAGTTTTGTTAGCAGGACCCGGAACGGCCGCTGCTCCCTGAACAAGGAACTGATCAAACATACTCTGGTTAGGAAGTTTCAACCTATTTCTAGCAAACCATTCTTGAACTGCTTTGCGAGAAGCTTTAGTCCTGGACCCAGTTCTAGGATTGATTGTTCCGTCGTCGCTAAAATCCGCGGCCAAGGAAGGGGGCGGATCAGACCAAGTCACTCCGCCCTCAACTTGAACAGCTTGATCTGGGTACATCTTAACCAAAGCCGCTGCCAAATTATCCATAGCAATTTGATCTTTTTCCGCGGAAGTTAACGCGGCATTTTTATTATACTGCAAAACAAACTTCTTCATCTCAGAGGCATAGGCTGGGGACATGCTTCGAGTTTCTTCTGGGTATTTGGCTTCAATCTTGTCGAACGCAGCTTGCGCATCCCCGAGTTCACCAATCGCCCCCAACTGGATCACAGATGAAATAGCGGAATTGTCTTCATCGGCCATTAGTTTTGCGTGAGCTTGGCGGGCATTATTTAGATTTTCTTGGAACATTTTCCTGGCTGCTGGGTCAGTATTGCGGAGTTGATTATAGCTAGCTGACAAACCCGTAAGCGCTGAATCTAACTCAGTAGGAGTCATGGTTTCAAGATTCAACGACATTGGGGCAGAGGCGAGTTCATAAGCCTGGTCTTGCGTATTAAGATTGATGTTTTCTCGCTCCATCGCCCGTTGCGTATTCACGGCTTCTTTAGCCGACTTTGCTACTTTTAAATAGCCAGCCGTGTTCTGCATTATTTGGCTCGCTCTTAGGCTAGCCTGTTGAATTTTATCGGGGTCACCGCTTGAGTATGCCGCTTCAAGTTCACTCTGCATAACGGCCGAGTTCTCCTCCAGCTGTCGTGCGCGGGCATCCTCTTGGGCTTTGAGTAATTCTTTCTCCCTCTCAAAAGAAAACTTACGTTCGGCTAGGTCGTTAGCCAAACTCTTTTGGCCTAAACTCTGCTGGTATTTTGCCAATTGATTTTGATATTGAAGATTTTGATTCTGTAATCTGGCCTGATCGAGATCGGCCTGACGGGCTGCGTTTTCTCGGTTAGCGTTTAACTGGGCATAACCCAAACCAATCTGAGCCTGCGCCTGCTGTTGCTGCTGGAATAGCTGCTGTTTTTTAAGATAGTCTTCGCGAACATCACCAATGATGCCACGAACCTGACTTACGTAATCGGGGGCGTTAGGTGAGAGAGCCATTGTTTATACCGTTCTGCCGTAGTTAGGGATACTTGGTCTTGTCGTGGTTCTTGCCCCCGGTTGATAACCGACAAAGGATCCAGTCTTAATATCAAACTGTCCCGGCAAGGCTTGACTCTGGTACGCGTTGAGCAAGTTCTGGTTGGCAATCTGTTGGTTGATTGAGGCTTGGTTAGCCGCTGTTCCAAATACTTCTCCAACCGCAATCGGAGCCATGGCCTGCATCGCTTGCTGTGCCAACATGGAGGACTTACTCAAAAGATCTGCTCCTTGCTGTTGAACTTGCAAAGATCCCAAGCCTAGGTCGCGAGCGAGAATATTCCGGCCAATTCCAGAACGACCGCCAAGGCCAGTACTAAAACCTAGAGATGCAGCTCCACGCCCAATTTGACTAGCCATATCACGAGAGAGCTGACCGGTAGCGTAGGTAGCTCCAGCCTGCGATAAAGCCCTGGCTCCAGCTTCAGTCTGAGGGGCGAACTGTCTATACTGTTCTGCAAAAGGTTTGTTGGCCTCCATGGCCCTTTTACCCATCTCTTCATAATTAAGATTTAATTCTGTTAAGGTTGGGGCTGGTCCAAGGTAGAATTCAATTGGAGGTAGTTGCGAAGACCCGCCGCCTCCTCCGCCACCGCCACCGCCGATACTACGGGAACTTCTAACGGAACCTCCGCTTGAGAGTCCCTGTTCCCGCCTCAAAGCATTTGCTAAGCCATATGAACCGCTTAAGCCTCCTCCAAATGCATCGCTTGCTGCGCTTGACCTAGATTGCCAATCGTTCCATGATTCATTTGGGAGTTGTTGAATTTGGCCATAGCTCATAGAGCCTGGAGTAAGC
>Ga0209617_10000353_pt1 | contig 19638 bp, 8 predicted proteins | sample LakEriepJuly2011_2_FD_187459 | JGI IMG/M metagenome (GOLD analysis project Ga0209617, IMG submission 187459) | Freshwater microbial communities from dead zone in Lake Erie, Canada - CCB epilimnion July 2011 (SPAdes) (version 2) | ecosystem: Environmental > Aquatic > Freshwater > Lentic >...
GGACTGGCAGTAGAACGCGCTGAAGGAGTTTACATCTACACAACAGATGGCAAACGCTACATGGATTTTATATCCGGCATTGGCGTAAACAACCTCGGCCACGGTCATCCTCGTATCAAGCAAGCGCTGCACGACCAAATTGAAAAACACCTGCACGTCATGGTGTATGGCGAGTATCTGCAAGCGGCACAAACGCGCGCTGCACAAGCGCTCACCTCTGTCCTACCCGATGCTCTCAACTGCTGCTACTTCGTGAACAGTGGCACTGAAGCTATCGAAGCTGCACTGAAACTGGCCAAGCGCGTAACGGGACGCACACAACTCATCGCCTGCAAGGGCGGTTATCACGGCAACACGCATGGCAGCATGAGTGTGAGCTACAATGAAAAAAAGAAATCAGCCTTTCGGCCGCTCATACCGGATGTCGCTTTCATCGGCTTCAATTCAATGGACGATTTATCCGACATCACATCAGTCACCGCTTGTGTGCTTGCTGAAACAATTCAAGGCGATGCAGGAGTCCGTATCCCCGATTTAGCATGGATGCACGCACTGCGTAAACGTTGCGATGAAACAGGTGCCATGTTGATTCTCGACGAAATACAATGCGGCATGGGAAGAACAGGCACACTGTTCGCCTTCGAACACTACGGCATCGTTCCAGACATCCTGGTTTTGGGAAAAGCACTTGGAGGAGGATTGCCCGTGGGATGTTTGGTGGCATCGCGCGAGCGCATGAGCCTTTTCACACACAACCCGATGCTTGGACATATCAGCACCTTTGCCGGACATCCGCTGGTATGCGCCGGCGTCGCAGCATGCCTCGAAGTATTCAACAATGAAAACATCGTTGCACCCATTGAGAAGAGAGGTCAACGCATGGCGGCATTTTTAAGAGGCCTACCGCACGTGAAAGAAGTTCGTCAGCGTGGCTATTACTTCGCCGTTGACATGCCCAGCGAAGACCATGTGCGTCACGTCGTGGAGCATTGTATGGCCAACGGCGTAATTACCTTTTGGTTTCTATCCTGCCCTTGGTCGTTTCGCATTGCGCCACCCCTCACCATCTCTGATGCTGAAATCGATGAGGCACTGGCGGTAATTGAAGAAGCCATCCGCCGCTGCGACTCCTGAGTGTGCATGACGAATTTCAATCGACTATTCCTTTATGCGCATAGCTGCAATTCCGGCTGCAATTAACAGCGTGCCACCGAGGCTGATGGCGAGCATGCGGTTTTGATCAAGCACATGTTCCATCACCCAGCCGAAAGAAAGTGCCGCAATAATTTCCGGCAATACAATGAAGAAGTTGAAGATCCCCATGTAAACGCCAATCTTATCTGCCGGCAGACAGTCGCTGAGCATACTGTAAGGCATCGACAATATGCTCGCCCAAGCAATCCCTACGCAAGCCATCACGGCAAACAACAAGTGCGACTGTTCGACACCATGAATGAATTGAAGAGATATCAGCGCCGCACCGCCGATGGTTAGGCATAACTGGTGTGTGAATTTCTTACCAATACGTCCGGCAAGCACAGGCAACGCCAAAGCAAATAAGAAGGTCGTTAGATTTTGAATACTGTAGGTAAGTCCGGCAATTTCGTTACCCTGTTTGTACAGAGCGCGCAACGCAGGATCAGCGTCCTCTGCCGCAACTCCGCCGAAAATATCTGCACCAACAGCAGGCGTGTAGTAAAACCACATCAGAAATAGTCCGGGCCATGTCAGAAACTGAACGAGTGCCAGCTGCTTCATCTTACGCGGCATGTGCGTAATGGCGTAAGCGATTTCTTCCACGCCGGCACCAAAGCCCTTCTTGCGTTCAATCACTTTTTCACGATCGGGAATTTCCTGTGGCGGATATTCTTTCGTTGTGAGAATCGTGTAAAGCACAAAGAGGAAAAATGCAGCAGCCCCGATGTAGAAGCTAAGTTTTACATTGGTCGGTATTCCCGTATGGCCTTCTGCATCTACTACACCGAGCCAATGCGTAAAAATCCAAGGCAATGCACTGGCGACAACCGAGCCCAAACCAATGAACAGACTCTGCATGCTGAATCCGAATGTGCGCTGATTCTCGGGGAGTTTATCGGCTACAAAGGCACGGAAAGGTTCCATTGAAATATTGATGGACGAATCGAGAATCCAAAGCAACCCTGCCGCCATCCAGAGTTCGCTGCAATTGGGCATCATGATCAGCGCTAATGAACTGAGCACTGCTCCGACAAAGAAATAAGGTCTACGTCGGCCAAAGGTGGGATGCCAGGTACGGTCGCTCATATAACCGATGATGGGCTGAACAATCAATCCCGTGAGCGGAGCCGCGAGCCAAAGCATGGGTATTTCATCCGGCTTTGCGCCCAGAAATTCGTAGATGGAACTCATGTTGGCCATCTGTAAGGCCCAACCAAACTGAATACCCATGAACCCGAAGCTCATGTTCCAGATTTGCCAAAAACCCAGTTGCTTTTTTTCCATAGTTGTCATCATTGACGCGCAATATATCCAAATTCTACAAACTCCAATCGTTTTAGTATTGCTCACCCCATGCCCCCCCGGTTAAAACATACTGAGCAGCACAATGGTCAACACATGCTAATTTTGCAGCATGTCGCAAACACCCTTCTTGGTATCATCACGCATGCCCACCGTTTATGGCGAATTCGTTATGGATGCGTTCGATAGCGGCCGTCCGGAAATGCCGCATCTGGTATTGCGCAATCACGGCAGCGAGTCGCCCATAGTCAATGTACGGATTCATTCGGAATGCCTTACCGGCGACGTCTTCGGCTCTACGCGTTGCGATTGCGGTGAACAACTGGCAACCTCCTTGCGCTACATTGAAGACAATGGCGGCGTGTTGGTCTATCTGCGGCAGGAAGGACGCGGTATCGGACTGGTTAATAAAATGAAGGCCTACAACCTGCAAGACCAGGGCATGGACACCATCGTTGCCAATCATCACCTTGGATTTCACGCTGATTTGCGCGGCTACAACGAGGCCATTTCAATTCTGAAGCACCTAGGCATTACCCGCGTCAACCTCATTACGAACAACCCCGATAAACTGGACGCATTTAAGGGGTCAGGAGTTACCATTGAAAATCGCATTCCCATTCTGATTGACCCGCGTCCGGAAAATCGGACGTATCTCGATACAAAGAAAAATAACCTTGGTCATTTTCTGGGTTAATCATCGGCGCTATTGCTTCACCACTGTGATGCGCTGACAATGGCCATTGGTATGAATCATGTCCACCAAGTAAACGCCGGATATCCACGCCCGCGTTTCCCAGCGCCCCCAGCGGTGCGTGGTCTGATCGGCCACCAATTGTCCTTGCGCATTGAATACACTCCAAGCTAAAGGAGCGGCGCCACTCCAATTCAGGACATCCCCAAATGGCATTGGATAAGGGCTCGCTTCGAGGCGGTCGAGCTCTTCAATATTGACCAATAACTCCACTACTAGCTGTTCCGTGCAGCCGGCATAATCATTCACTACACACGTATATTCACCGGGTGGCGCGATGAGAATCAATCCGGAATCGCCATTGCTCCAATCGATAGCATAGGGTGGAACTCCACCCTCAACATCGAGCTCAATTTGACCAACATTCATTTCCACCTCAATCTCCAGGGGGGCGAACTGCAGTATGGCGATGTTGCCACTAGCAATGCAACCAGCAGCATCCATCCATTGGGTTTGGTATTCCCCCGGTGGCAATGCTTCAAGGAGCAGGTCATCACTCACATGCGACAGCGGCTCTATTCCTCCGGTAAACTGCAACTGTACAGACCCTGTTAACTGCCCGGCACAAATTGTATCGGTATAGCCCTGAATTTCGAAGGGTTCCATTGTTTCGACCTGCAGCGTGGATGCAAAGCTGCAGCCCATTTCATCCATCACGGTATAGCTATAAGCGCCTTGCGGCAGATAGCCTTGAAAATCGTCAAGCCCGATTATGAAGGTATTTCCCTGTGCCTGCGTCGACACAATCACGTAATGCGATGAATCACCATAACAGCCCGGTGTTATAGAACTCTCAGCCATCAGCGGTAAAGGATCCGTCAACACCACAGAGTCGTTTGAAACGCAGCCATAGCCATCTTCAAAAGTGAAATAGTAAACGCCGGAATACAACTCCGTCAGCTGAACCACATCGACAGAACTTCCGTTCACCGAAACATTGACGGGCTCCGCGGCTGACCATTGGATCAGTCCATCCGACAAACCATAACACGCCGGTTGAACGAAATCCAATTCAATGCCCGGCTCAGGAGCCTCCTCGACATGAAAAAGATACTCCTGCTGTACTCCCTGACCATCCGTTACCGAAGCGCCGTAATCACCGGCCACATGCACCGGCAAAATCAGATCGGCAAGGCCATTCGACCACAACACTTCTGCCGCTCCCTCCGGCTCCAAATAGAGCGTATCACCTGAACACAAAATACGATCAATCTTCTGCACAAGATTGGCCGGCACCGTTTCTACCACATGAAGAACCTGATTCAATTCAGGGTTGTAAACAACATCCCGAATACCCGATGGCCAAAGAACCACCACACTGTCCACCGGATTACTATTCGTGCCGAACAACATATACTGGGAGTCCTGTGCCATGAAATTCTCTCCGCATGTTTTTGGGCGCATCAAATTCACGCCGGATATGTAGCAACTGACGTGTGCTCCGATGCCGTCTCTGTTGCTGACGGTTCCCTGCAGACTAACGCCAATCCAAGTGCTTGGCGATACGGTTGACTCAAAAAGCAACGACTGATTGTAGGTGAAGGCATTCACAGCAATATCATTACTACCGTCACCATTGATATCGCCCTTTGCCACCGAATACATGAACTCCGAATCCTCTCCACCCAGGGCGTCGTAATTGGAGACGAACTGAAGCCCTGATTGGTTCTTCAGCAGCACATTCCCTCCCGTGGTGGAAGTGTTGACAACATAAATATCCTCCCACGATTTCCCTTCTGTATCAATGAAAACAGTACCCCAACAAAACTCATTTACCTCCGTGTGCAAAGCCTGTGATTGATTCGTCAGAAGCCCCTGTTCGTTGACCATGAAATAATTTCCATCTTCTGTATTCGAGATGTAAAAATCATAATCTGCGTCATGATCAAAATCGGAAACAGATAACGACATCGCATCCAGCCCGACGCCAAAACCACTTTCATCGCTCCAATCATCGAAACTACCGTCACCGTTATTACGGTAAAGTCTATTGCCTGTTCCCTTGTCGTTTGAAATCAATAAATCCTGATCCAGATCCAGATCATAATCAATCCACATCACCTGATAGGCTGGCATTACTCCGTTGTCAATTTGAAGTTCAGACGCCATTTCCGTAAATGATCCATCACCATTGTTGCGATAGAACCAATTCGTTGGACCGGGAACATTAAAATAGTAATTCGCTACATAAAGATCCAGCCAGCCGTCATTATTGTAATCGCCCCAACTCGCACAGGTGCTGTAAGGATTGGCGTATGAACACTGCAATGCGTCACTGACATCGGTAAACACCCAGTCTCCGTCATTGCGCATCAAAACGGGGCAATCATAACCACGTGTTGCGAAAAAATCCGCGTCGCCGTCATTATCATAATCTACCCAAATCGGGTGGGCAATCAAGCCCTCTATGGCACCAAACAAATACAATTGCTCAAAACCTTCGCCCGTATTGCGGTATGTATATACCCCCATTCCATTGCTGGCATAGGTCAAATCAACGAGCCCATCGCGGTCGAAATCATGCATACTCACGCCACATTCCACAACACCATTAGCGCTTTCAACATAAAGTCCATACGTATCGGTAACATCTGAAAATTGAGCCCACACACTAGACCCTAGAAAGCCTTCGACTGCGCAGAGTAAGCACAGCACACGGGTAAGCAAAGCAGCGGCCCCGTCGAAACGGAAGGTTAAGTTAAGCATTAAGTTAAGGTTTTCGTTGACGACTGCCGAGCAGTTCCATTCACCGTTGCTTAACTATAACGTAACTATATAAAAAGGTTGCCCAGGATTAGTGACTAATGACGAGTGACGAGTGACTAATGTGTCATAGGGCTCTCTTTTCACGCATTAGTCACTTATCACTAGTCATTCGTCACTAGTTACTAGTCACTTTTTAATGAGCGGGCGGACAGTGCGGGTTTGAGCGCTTAGGCCGTGCACATAGTAAACACCGGCGGGCCATGAGGAGCAGTCGAGCGTATGCATTCCGGGACCGTAAAAACCCTCGATGAGCAATTTACCCGAAGCATCGTAGACCTCAACATTCATGGGGTGCAATAAGGTTAGTCTTACAAATGTTTGCACCGGGTTGGGATAAAGACTCAGCGCCTGATTCAACTCTTCCACGGTTAAATCGACAATAGCCTGGGAATCGGATACCGTACACCCATTGGCATCAGTAACCAGCACGCTATAGTTACCTTGACCAACGCTGTCCAAAACAGCAGTCGTATCGCCTGTATTCCAACTTATGGCAAAAGGTTCCTCCCCACCTGAGATGGTCACTTCAATCCACCCGTTGGCACCACCGGATGCGTTCTGAAAATTGGAGATATCCCCTGTAAGCAATGGAAATTCACTCACCGTAACGGTAAGCTCATCGCGGCATTCGTTACCATCCGTAATGGTAAACGTGTAAGTACCTGCGGCCAATGCACTAGGATTGTAGCCCTGCCAATCGTAGCTATAGGGCAACACACCACCGCTACCGAAATAAGACAATGCCGATGCTTCACCTACACACACGCTATCGACACTTCCAATTAAACTTACTCCCGGCAGTTGACCGATGGAAAAATTTGCCTCTGCCTGACAACCGTTATTGTCGGTAACAATGACGGTGTAATCACCGGGCTGCAGCAATCCAGGATTACTGCCATCTGCGAGCGAAAAGACGTAAGGCGCTGTTCCACCGCCAGCTGAAAAATCGCCGGATATCGTTGTCCCGGCGCAAATCAATACCGACTGTGCCTCCGCACTCAACGCGTCCGGTGCAACGACCACAAGGGTTCCTTCAAACACGCAATTCGATTCGTCGGTGAACTCGTAGTGGTAATCACCCGGAGTAAGATCACAGTTACCGGTAACCATCGACGGCCCCGTCCAGGTAATGCCTTCCGGAGCAACTCCATTGGCCAATACTTCCACACAACCATTCGCCGAATCTGAACAATCAGGCGCGGTTGCTGTCTCTGTAATCTCGGGATTCGAGGACGCCTCGATGGTGCGCGTCAGCGTCGCCGCATAGCCGCAACGATTGGTAACGATCAGCTGATAATCGCCCGGAGCATTAATAACAACACTGCCGGCATCCGACCCATTGTACCAACTATAACTACCCTCCAGGCTAGCGCTTAAAGTAACCGTCCCGCCATTTGGGCAAATGGTCTCCTGTGAAGCCATTATAGCCCCGACATAGGAAGCGCCTTCTTCAAAAGCATGAACACGATCAGACTGGAGATTGTAATAGCGTTCAATAGCTCCACTTGGCCATTGTAATTGGAGGGTGTCCACTTGGAGTGCCTCACCCAAACTCAAAATTTCATATTGTGAATCCTGACCGAAAAAACTTTCGCCGCAAAACGTTTGCACCAAATGTTGCTGACCATTCACCCAATAGCGAATCTTCGTTCCAACAGCATCGCGGTTACTATCAGTCCCTGTCAGGGCGAGTTTCAGCCAATGATTTGTCCCCCCATTGTTTTGAAAGAGGAAGAAGCGAAAGGGCAACACAAACACATCTGCAAAATCCCAGTAGCCGTCGTTATTTAAGTCTCCCTTCGCCGATGTAAAACAATTGCCGATATCATTCGGCATGCTCACATTGCTAAAGGTGTGATCTGCGTTTTGTTCGAACAGAAAGTTGATGTTCTGCGCCACAAGGTTGGCTTGTGTGGCCACATGCAGATCGTCCAACCCATCGTGATTAAAATCCATGAACATGCAGCCCCAGGAAAGCGCATTGACCAACACACCTGCTTCGGCAGCTACATCAACGAACATACCCTCATCATTGCGCATCAATTTGTTGCCGGTAGCAATGTTGGTCAGGTAAAGATCCAAATCACCGTCGGCGTCGTAATCGCTCCAGGTAATCCCCATCCCATCCATATTGATCGCCAACCCAATGGAATCACCCACAGGCTCAAAGCCCTCGGGGGTATTTTCAAACATCTCCGTTGGCATGCCTGCATCGTTGACGATGAACAAATCAAGCAAACAATCATTGTTGTAATCGATCCACGTGCTCATGTAGGTAGGGCGATTCAAATTACCGACATTCATTGCCAGAGCAACCTCGCTAAAGGTGCCGTCGCCATTATTGTGCAGCAGCCAATTCACCGCGTAGTAATTGCACACGTAGACATCCAGGAGGCCGTCATTATCATAATCACCCCACGAACTCCCCATGGAATCTGTATCCGCATTCGGCAAATTGAGATTGGCAGTTATCTCCGTAAAATTCCATAGCACGCCCGTTGCCGGCCCATCATTGCGCCACAGCTTGCAGCTCATGTTCGTTCCGCAGGCAAAAAAATCCGAGTCGCCGTCGTTGTCAAAATCCACCCATTGAATGGCTTTGATTTGGGATGAATTCTCGAACGCCTGCACCAACTGAAGCGTTCCTTCTACATTGCGGTAAATCAAAATAGAGAAACCTCCCTGACCCAAGGTTAAATCATCCCAACCATCGTGGTCGTAGTCAAACCAACTCACACCGGGTGAATGGCCGGCGGGATTACCTTCAAGCGTAAAACCGTGCTCAATTTTGGTAAACTGACCGGCAACTACCTGCGTGGTTAACGCCAACAGACTAATGAAAAATAAGCGCATAGTGGAAGTTCTTTCGTTCGTATTGAATATACACGAAATTTAGCTCACCCTAAAGCCAATCAACTGAGCTATCCTACTTTATTTGGGCAATCGGTGGTTCATAACCCGAAACCATGCGTGCGGCAATAGAGAAAGCAGCATCATGGCCGGATACCCTGCCGGTAACTGCGAGGCCCCCTTCATACTGTTGAGCAACTGATAGTGCTTCGACGGCTCCCAGTGATGATCACTGTGGCGAGTGAGTTCAAAAAGCACCGACCGCCCCCAAACGTAATCCGCATTCCAGGAATGCTCCGGCTCAACATCTTCATAACGATGCTCATTAACGAGCGTACGATAGAGTCCATAGTGCTCGATGTAATTGACCGTTTCCAACAACAAAATGCCCATGAGCGCCGACCCTAAAAAACACCACAATGCGTGCTGGCCGAAAATGAAGAGAACAGATCCCACCACAACTGCCTGAATCACCGTCATGCGCAACATCTCATTGCGATACGAAAAAAACGAACGCTTTCCACGACTCAACTCCTTGAGTTGAATGCGCCATGCCGAGCGATACGAATTGATAATCGTACGCATCCAATACCTATAAAGCCACTCGTTCCTTCTGGCAGTCGCCGGATCATCAGACGTTCCAACATTGCGGTGGTGCCCCTTATTATGTTCAATAAAAAAATGCATATAGAGCGAACCTGCCAATAAGAGCTTAGCCATAAAACGCTCGTAGGATTTGGTGCGATGGCCCAACTCATGGGCCACATTAATTCCCAAAACACCACAGAGCAGACCCATCGCCGTGATACGTCCAATCATATCAGACGTTGAAAGCGGTTCGGTCTTCATAATCCATAAAAACCACAACAGCATGCCCCATTGCACCGGTACGGCGAGGTAAATGATCAGATCATAGAGCCAACCGGAGCTCACTCTTTCTTGTTGGGTTACGGATAGGTTATGATGGCGCACACCCGACAGCTGATCCATCAACGGAATAAATCCGAAGGCATACATCAGAGGCAGAAACGTGAGCCATCCTGTATGCGTGAAGCTAACGACCGCCGCCATCGGCAATGAATACGCTAATAAGTAACGAATTGCCCTCATCGTAATTTGTTTTTTAAGACGGATTCTTCTCCTTTAGAAAGCGCAGCAACTCTTCGTCCGACTTTCCCACTAAATGTAACGCTTGTTTGGCTTGACCGGCCCACGTTGAATTCGGATAAAGCTCAATCACCTTATTGTACTGCTTGGTTGCATCCTTGGCACGATGCATATGCGCATCATAGATGAACGCTACAAGATAGGCCGCCTCTGCTTTGCGAGCGATATCCTTCGAAGCATCATGGTAGTTGGCAAACAGCTCGATGGCTTTATCATATTTCCCCAATGCATCGGCAACTTTTCCCGCTTCGAATAAGAAGCCGAGCGCCAGTGAATCCTCCGGATTGCGGTTGTAATAATCCTGATATGCGCGGAGCAAGCGCAATCCCGTAGTTCGATCCAAGACGGTATCCTTGCGCGCACGTTGTTCCATGCTGCGGATTTCAATCAGCGCCGGATCAACGGCAGGCTTCGGCACATCCGCTGTTTCAAGAACTTCCTTCTCCTGTCCAGATGGATGTTCACCCTGTCCGCACGCAAACAAGGATACACTCACCATGAGTGCCGCTATGCATCGCATTAATTTCATTGCCTTCATTTTGGAAACTTCATGCGGTAATTGACATCTACATGACCTCTGGAAATATCATTCAATTTCCCTCTCAACAACGTCCGTTTTAACGGACTGATTTTATCAATGAACAAGACGCCCTCAATATGATCGTATTCGTGCTGCACAACGCGTGCTGCAAAACCGTCAAGTTCCTCCTCGTATAAATCCCAATGCTCATCATAATACTCGATCTTCAGGCGCGGCTTGCGCTTGACCTCCTCTCGCAAATTGGGTATTGATAAACACCCCTCTTCGCAACTCCATTCTTCCCCTGATTCCTCCAGTATAATCGGGTTAATAAATACTCGCTTGAAATCCTCGCACGTCGGATCTCCGTCTTCCCCTTCCGCAACAGGCGTGGCATCAACTACAAAGAGCCGAATTCCTTTTCCGATTTGCGGCGCGGCCAACCCTATGCCATTCGCGTGATACATGGTCTGAAACATGTTGTCGATCAACTGCTTCAACTGGGGGTAGTCTTCGTCAATATCTACGGCGCGCTTTTTTAATACCGGTTCGCCATAGGCTACAATGGGGAGAATCATGGAGCAAAGATAAGGAGGAAGGAGGAAGGAGGAAGGACGAAGGGCGAAGGGCGAAGGCATCTAAGCACCTCGTCCTTCGTCCTTCCTCCTTCGTCCTTAAAAAAAAAGGGCCCCGCTTGCGCGGAGCCCTTTTTCATTTTATCTCGACGAGAAGTGATTATTGCTTTGCAACAATCATGCGTTCTGTCATGATTTGACCGTCTACAGAGAATTCAACATTGTAGATTCCTGAAGCCAATGGCTCAGCGAATGTTACGATGGTGTTCAAAGAACCTTCTACAGTAAAGCGGTTGGTGTACACGATGCGACCCATCGCGTCAGTGATACGTACGAATACGTTATCTGACTCGATACCGGCAACATTCAAGTTCACCATTTCACCGTTGTTCGGGTTAGGATACAAGTTAGCAGCAACGAACGTTGATACTTTCTCGCTTCCATCAACACTACCCTCTTCCAGTTCAGAACCGGCAGCAGTATTGTTCACCAGAATACGATGTACTGGACCATAAGCACCAGGACCGTAACCGAAATTCGGACGAATTTCTACATCCCATGCACCGGCATTTGGCAAGTTAGCCAATACACCCAATGGCAAGTATGGAGAAGCAGCAGTCGTAGTGTATTCAGCGGCAATACCGGTTGAAGTACCATCTGCGCAGCTCACAACAGGAGACATACGGTAAGTGTAGTTAATCGCACCACAAACGAAGGTTGAAGTTGAACCGGCAACAGTTGTGCCTACCAACCAGTTGCTGCGCAACAAGGTAGCAGGACAACGCTGGTTAGAACGAACTTCCAAGTTCGGATGAGCCTGGATAGATACACCTGTGCAACGTGGGTCAGTGCTAATACCGGCCACATTGATTACTTCAGGTGCACCAACGCTGTTGGTCAATGAATAGGTTACATCAACTTCCACATCATAGACACCACCGTAGCGGAGTGCCAAGGCTGCATTTGACAATGTAATCAAACCATTGGTACCTGAAACGCTAGTCGGTGAACCAAGAGTTTCACCTGTTGGCGCAAAGTTGAATGTGTAAGTAACACCCTGTGATGGAGCACCACGGTATGTTGCACGATATGCATCACACAGACGAAGGCCGGCAACAGGAACAGCAGTATTACAACCGCTTCGCATCAAGTTCTGGATGCAAATCGAGAATGCACCACCTGTACCAGGCGTGTTGAAACCAACAGCGATCCAGTACTGTGTACCGGCAGTCAATCCATCCACGTTCAATTGCTCGTAGTCGCTAGCACCTGTGCCGGCATTCTCCGATGCAACCAAAATGTAGTTACCAGCACCGTCACGGCTATACAATGCAATGATATCATCCATAGAAGATGAAGTCACCTTAATCGATACAGCAGTTGACTGAGCCGTGAAGCGATACCAAGTATCACCACCTGAGATTACTGTACTTGCAGTCTCCGGAGAGTTTGTTGCAAGTGCAGTGTTACCTGTGAAGGCATAACAAGTTGGATACGTCAAGTTAGTTGAGTTCTGAACGCTCACAGCGAACTGTGGAATATCGTTCAGAATAACCGGAGGCTGGATGAATACAGTGTAGTCATGACATTCTCCCCAAGTATCATTGATGCAAGCGTCAGCTTGAACCAGTGGTGTGCCGATGTCAGCGCAAATGATACGCATTTTGTGCGCGCCATAGATTACGTTAGACGAAGGAATACCCAATTCAAATGATGCGAATGCACCAGCAGTCAAGCTTGAACCCAAGAACTCGAGGGCATCATCAAAATCACCATCGTTGTTCACATCCAACCATGCACCGAAGTAGTCAAAAGGATAACCTGAGCTTACTTCGATTGAATAGGTAGAACCTTGGTAGAAAGTGCAAGACGTCAAACCGCTGATTGGCGAGAAATTCTCGTAACCATTAGGATCGGTTGTACAACCTGTACCCAAGTGACTCATGATAGCCTGTCCTGCAGGGTTGAAGATTTCAACATCACCAACCTCATCACCGCCTGAGCAAGAGAAAGAGAATGATGGGAAGCAATACACTGCTGTAGCATTGATAACGTTGTTCAACACAACAGAGTTTGTACCCGTACAAGAAGTTACCTGGAAGGTCACGCTGTAGAATCCGGGTGCATTGAATTGCAACTGTGGATTGCGAGATGTGGCGTTTGTACCACCTACATACGTGAACGTAGAAGGAGTAATGTTCCACAAGTAAGTCTCACCGCCCAACTCAGGAGTTGATGCTGACAACGTAACTGTTTGCAACACACCACCGGTTGTCGGAGTATTATCCGAAATAGTGAATGCTGCAACAGGAGGAGCAGAAGCAACACTTACTGTAACGAATGTCTGGTTATTCACTGAGTTGTCGCAAGTTGTTGCGTTATCGGTAACAACCAACTGGTATGTTGTCGGAGCTGATGGAGAAGCCACAGCTGTATCCAAGTTAGTAGCACCATCGATTTCAGCTGAAGGCAACCAGTTGAAGCTGTAATCAGCAGGAGGATTCAGAATCCAACCTTCCGGAGATGTAACCTGCCAAGTACCAACCTCACGGCCGGTCGGAGAACCACCAATGGTACCGTCAATGTTCTCAGCACCCATTACGGTGTTTGAGAAACCACCATGCGTCACCTCTTGAATATCCAACTCAATCTGGCCGGTTGCCTCATTCAAAGCAATCTGACCTGAGTAGCGTGAAGTGAGCGCTTGTCCAAAACGAACACCGTCAAACTTGATGTTGAACACACGGTTTGGAGCAATACCACCTGTCCAGTAACGAATAGAGGACGGCTCACCGCTGTTTGAACGCATATCCAAGTCACCCCAGAAAGGAGCAATGAAGTTGTTCGGAACAGATGGTGAAGGAATCACAACAGCAGTGAAACCTGCGCTGAATAAACCTGTAGCACCGAACTGGATGTTACCGTTGGTAGAAACGTTTACAGTAGTATACGCTGTTCCCAAGAAGTTGAATTCAAATCCAAGCGGAACGTTGAACCAACCACCGTCATCCAGAGAGAAACCTGAACTAAGTGGGGTGTCTTGAATACCGTTTGAACACAAGAACGTAACCGTCTGACCGGACTCCGATTCAGGAGAATATCCCTTGCTTTGAATGAAGAAGTTCGAAGCAGAAGTATTCGAATACAACACAGATGTGCCACCCGGACAAACCGAGTCGAACTCTGCCGTTGGCACTACAACCGGGAAGCTGTAACGTGAAACCGCTGTTGATGCCGAAGCATAGCAGAATCCATCCGTACCAGTAACCGTGAAGTTAGCTGTATTGTTGATGCTAGCCACGACAGTTGAACCTGTTGTGGTATCCAAGAATGGTGAAGCGTTCCAAGTATACGTGTAAGAGGCAGCTGAAGTAGCTACCAGAGTAGAAACGTATGTTGTAGAAGCAGGACCACAATTTGTTGGACTGCTATTGCTGAGGGCAATAGTATCTGCAGCTTGGTAAGTGAAGACAACTTCACGACGTGGACCATCGCAGCTACCGTTGTTGAGGGCAGCCCAGATTGTGTCGTTAGCGCTTAATTCAACAATAGAAGCACCACTTACAAACGTAATAGAATCCGTTGCATCGAATGCAGCACCGGCGCCACCTACCGCTTGCGTGTAGTATACAACCTGCCAGCCCGGAGCCAATGCATCGCTGCAATACCACTCTACGCCTTGAGGACCGCAGAATGTGGTACCATTGGTACCATCTTGCTCAGAGAACAGACCGTAAGCAACGATGTTTGGCAATGCCGGAGCATCGAGAATCTGAACAGGATAGCTCACAGGAGTACCTACACAACCCGATACGTTATCCGTAACCTGGATTGAGTAGTTCTGAGTACCGGCTACAGTTGCAGTCGGATATGCTACGATATCAGCATTACTGCTAGAACCACTAATCTCACCTGCTGGTGACCAAGCGAACGTGTAGTTCACAGGTGGGTTGAACTGCCATGACCATGGGAATGCCGTGTTAATAACACCTGCACGGTTGTTCCAGCGAACTGAACCAACAGGAGCGATGTTACAAACAGGAGCAGTAGTACCAACAGTACCATCACCATTTTGAAGACCAATAGTCTTGTTACCCAAGCCGCCGGTTGAAGTAGCCTCGTAAACGTGGATTTCAACACGACCCAATGTTTCAAACAAATGCAACTGAGCAGTATGCAAACCGTTTGACCAACCGGGAACATTCAAGTATTCCAATACGAATACACGGTTTGGTGAAACACCTTCGGTCCAGTAACGCACCGCACCGCTAAAATCCATGCGCAAGTCAGTGGCTACTACCGCAATGGTATTCACCGGACTTGAAGCGCTTGGGAAACCTGATGCGAACAAGTATTGACCAGAGTTGAAGCTGGCGTAAGGGCCAAAGTTTGCAACGCCGTTTGTACCAACGTTGAGTGTGCTGAACGTTGAACCGAAGTAGTCAAAGCTAAATCCGATAGGAATACCTTCCCAACCAGAGTCATCCAATGGAGCATCGAAACCAAGTGTATTCGGCGTTTGAGGAACCAATTCAGCACCTGCGTCACACAGGTAGACAGCAGAGCCTGGGGCTGTGCGTAGACTGTGATCAATACAGAATGCAGAGAATTCTCCCTGAGCAACACCCGAAGTTACAATCGTAGAATCACCAACGCAAATGATGCTGTCAGCAGACGTCGGAACGATGTTCGGGAATTCGTAAATAGAGAATGCCTTTACTTCAGAGATAGAACAACCCGTAGAGGCATCGAACGCAGTCAATGTCGTATTGGTTGTAGAATCTGAATCAAGGGTCACGTTTGCTCCGCTTGGAGTGAACGTATCGGCAAGACCGTCGTTAACCCACGTGTAAGCATAACCTGCGTTGGCAGAGCTGGCGGTGTAACCCATGCTGTAGGTTGGACCTACACCACAGTTTACATCGTTGTCAGGACCATTGCTGGTAATCGTAATTGCCGGAGGAATGTTGTAATTGATGTCAAACAAGCGGCGTGTAGGCGAAGAGCATACACCGTTGTAGATCTCAACGTAAACAGAGTCACCGTTTGTCAAGCTTGGTGTTGTGTAGCTCAAACCGGTGCCCAACAGGGTACCGCTAGTTGCTGCATCATACCAACGAACAATTTCTCCGCTACCCAAAGAACCACCATAGTTGATCGTTACTGTTTGAGCACCACAAATAGTGAGCGCAGACTGAGCAGCAGAACCATCACCGAGGATGCTACCATAACCCGTAACATCAGCAGTAGCAGGAACGCTTGGAATAGCCAACACCTCAACAGCGATAGTTGCAGGTGAAGCTGAGTTCGAACAACCTGTTGTTTGGTCTGTTACCACCAAGTTAATCGTGTTCGTACCCACTGTGTTCAACGCGTTTGTAGTGCGTGTGAACAAGTTTGTACCACTAGCAGTGCCGTTGATGCTTCCTGATGGAGTCCAAGCTGTCGTGTAGTTACTTGGTGGAGAGAAGCGCCATGCTTCGCCGCTACCTGTACTAACTGTCCAGCTAGCAACAGCGTTCGTTACAGGGTTGGTCGGACGGTTAGGAGCAACAGCACCGATGAGCTTCGTAGCATCCTGCAAACCAACGATAGCGCTGTTTGACAAATTCTTCTCATCGATGAAGATCTCAACGATACCCGTTGTCTCATACAAACGCAGAGTTGCGGTGAACGTTGACGTTGAACCGAAGAAACGGTACGTATCGTACTTCAAATTGAAGATACGGTTTGGAGCGTAACCGGAAGTCCAGTACTTAAGGTTACCCGTAGTTGAGGTACCGGCGTTACCGTCGGCAGCCATCAAGGCGATTACGTTACCGGGGTTGTTACAGTTCGGGAAGAAACGACCGGTAGCAGGTCCTGCAGGGGTGCAAGATGCAGCTGTTCCGGAGAATGCGTACTGTCCAAGTTGACCGGCTGCAACGGTATAACCCGGCACTGCACCGAACATGACCAGACCATTGGTACCGCAAGCCACCGTAGTGAATGATGTTCCGAAATAGTTAAAGCTGAATCCGAGTGGGACACCGGCCCAACCACCATCATCCAAGTTACCGCCTGAAAGTGCAACTGAAGCTGTACCGTTGTTCATCAGGGCAGTTGCAGTTCCGGGAGCCGTATTGGCCACCCATGGAATGCTGGCAACAGAGAAGTTACCTGCGCTCAAACCTGAACCCAAGTCTGAAGTAGAACCTTCGCAGATGGTATCCGGAGTAGCAGACATTGTTGGAGTTGGGAACGGATACACCCCGATAGAGGTGAACACGTCCGTTGCACAACCTGTACCGGCATCCTCAGCGCGTGTTTTCATGGCGCTGGTAGAGCTGATCGTGTAATCACATGTAGTAGCAGTTGCGTTCGAGATTGAACCGCCCTGTACCACACTGAACGTGTAGGTGTAGTTCGGGTCATTGCTTGACGCAGCAGAAACAGACACTGTACCACCGCTTCCGCAGAAGTAAGGAACGTCTGTAGTCACTGTCACAGCAGGAGCTGTTGTAGGAATCGCATAGAGTGTGCGTGTTCCTGTGCAACCATAACTGTCTGTAGCTGTTACAACGTAGTTCTGGTTGGTTGTAGTCGCAACGTTTACAGAAGCACCAGTTGCAGCGCTCAATGTGCTGTTGTTCGACCAAGCATAGGTTGTTACCAAACCTGTAGCTGTATTACTCGCCGTAACGGGAGTAGCGAAGCTACCACAAGGAGCAACTGTATCGTTCGGAGCAAAGTCAACGACTGGGTTTGCAGTCAAGGTATATGCGTTTGCAGCACCTGTTGCGCTTGTACCCGCAGTTGTCGCAACAGTAATGTTACCGGCAGTAATACCGACCGGAGTCACACACGTGATTTGTGTTGTGCTGTTGATGACAACACCCGTAGCATTTGTACCGTTGAACCTTGGCACAGAACCCGCTATAAAGCTAGTACCTGTGAGCACTACCGTTTGACCACCCGAAGCGCACAAAGGCTGGTTGGGAGTAAAACCGGTCACGGTTGGAGGTAATGCCAATGTAGAGAATGAACCTGCTGCGATGTAACCGTTTGTACCGGCTCCACCCGCTGAGGTTGGAATGTGCGACCAAATAGAGAAAACTGAACCATTGCTGGCGCGCACACGCACTTGGTGTGCTGTACCATCGGTCAAGCCCGAAAGCGTCGCAGTAGCGGTCGCAACCGGGTTACCCGAGAAGTTCGTCCAGGCACACTGACCTACAGCACGGTATTGCACTTCATATGAAGTAGCACCCGTTGGGGCTGTCCATGCAATCGTTGCTGCTGAAGAGGTAATCCCTGAAACAGCAGCGAATGTGCGAACAGGAGCAGGCGATGCCTGTGGAGTCCAAGTAAAGGTCTGACCTGAAGCCGGCTTAACCGCTGGATTAAGATTGTTCAGGTACATGGTAGAGTTGTTCGCGTTACCGGTTACGACATTGGCCCATGTACACGTATTGGGCGAACCCGTTACGTTGATGGTCAAGTTGTTGACATCCGTAGCCCAGTTAGCAGCGGTAGTGCCTGTTGTTTTGAAACCAATCTGTGGTGTTCCTGTTCCTGTACCTGCAGTCATGTTACCATACACAAACGAAATGGCACCGGTAGAGGTGTTGAGGCGAATTTGATAGTTCAAACTCTCACCGGTAGCACCGAAACGGTAGAAATTCTGCCATTCGAAAATGTGCTCGTTACCGATGGTCTGGCGCCACGCTGCGGCACCTACTCCGTTTTGGTCGCCGTTAAACGGGCAGATGATCACCGCACCGTTTGTCATCGCCGTAGACAGCGAAGCGTAAGACGTCGTTGTTGTTGGAGCAGTTGTCACATAAAGCGCCAACCATCCGTTCGAGTTCATACGCGCATTGGTATACGTTACGCCGTTAACGGTGAACCCCGGTGTAAGACCGGTGATGTTTACCGATGCGTCGTCCGCAAGAATTGCAGCTCCTACGGCCGTACCCGTCGCGCTGATAGAAGAGTAAGTACCAGCAGATGCGTTAAACGCATAGTTAGCACCGAGCTGTCCCCAAGAGGACACAGAGAACAAAACAGACAACGCGAGCGTAAAACTCGCGAACAAAAATTTCCGAAACAAGTTCGGACCAGTTGTGTAACTGTTTGTCATTTGATTTGGTTTAATTGGTAAATTGTTTGATTTCGTTGTGGGTCGCAATGCATAGCACTAGTGGGGCCTGCATCACTCCCGGTTAAGTGTTTCGGTTAAATCCTTCTCGTCGTGAAGTGTTTTAAAAAATGATTTAAGGTAATTAAGCAATCTCGTTATAATTCGATAACGATTTCACAATAGTAATGACGATTGTGATTCATTATGGATGCCTGTGAAAAAAAAATTTTGGGTAAAGGGGGGAAATTTAGGGATGAGGGGCGAAGGATGAGGGGCGAAGGATGAGGGGCGAAGGATGAGGACTGGGGACTGGGGACTGGGGACTGAGGACTGGGGACTGGGGACTGGGGACTGAGGACTGGGGACTGGGGACTGGGGACTGGGG
>Ga0209617_10000354_pt1 | contig 19631 bp, 13 predicted proteins | sample LakEriepJuly2011_2_FD_187459 | JGI IMG/M metagenome (GOLD analysis project Ga0209617, IMG submission 187459) | Freshwater microbial communities from dead zone in Lake Erie, Canada - CCB epilimnion July 2011 (SPAdes) (version 2) | ecosystem: Environmental > Aquatic > Freshwater > Lentic >...
AATCCGCGGTTGCTCGTGGTGGCGACGGGAGATCGGCCCGCCACCGAACGGAGTCCAGTCGCCTTGCGACGAAGGCTCCGCGGGCGACCCGGTTTCACACTGTGGACCGAACGCATCGGAGCCCTCGAATTACGCTGCTGGGCAGACCGATTGGAGGTGCGGGACGCTGTGGGAGACCTGCGGTTGCGGCTTGAACGGTCTGATCCAGCAAGCCTTCACGGCAGAGCGACCGCCTGGTAGTAGCGCGTGCCAGTGGGTTGGGTATCGGTCCAGGTCGCCAAGCCATCTGGGGCCGCCGAGACAACGATGTCGCGGTCGATCCAGGTTTGCAGATCGTTGCTCGACTGGATTCGGTAGCGCACCGCGGGCTCGCCCCAGACTTTCAGTCGAGCGTTGCCTTGTGCGTCCAACCCGGCCATTTCCATTAGCGGGGCTACTGCGTTCGGTGGGTAGGCGATGATGCGATAATCATCGAAGAGCATGTAGTTGTCGTTCCAGGTGCCCTTGGGATTGGCAGCCCAGACGACATCCACGCTGCCCAGGGAGGGGCGTTGAATTCGGGTGCTCAGCGGGAGTTCGTAAACCACCGGGGTGCCATTGAGCGAGGCTGACAACTTGTTGCGGCCGAAGCTCATGGAAATCTCCAGTTGGTAAACGACGTCGTATTCGAACTGGTACCCCGTGCCGATGAAGCCCTTTTCATCGTCGAGGGCGTAATTGATGGATTGGTCGGGACCGTGGTAGTCGAGGGTGAACAGACGTTGGTCGTTTGGGGTGTAGACACTCCAACGAAAGTCGTCGGCTGCGGCTCCCGATGGGGAATCGTCTCGAATGCTGAAGGTGGCCTGAAACACCACCACGGGCAGCGTGTTGGTATCGGGGACCAACAGAACGGGGCGGAAGAGGTTGGCGCTAAAACTTTTATTCGTGGGCCCCTGATAACCCATGTAGGCGTATTGCCCCGTGAAACCATCGACTTGGTTGGTGAGCAAGCCGTTGCCGCCATGCCCCACCGCGATCCAGCCGTTCTGGCCGCGGCCCAGCGAATCCACCAAATCGAGGGTCGAATCGTAACCCTCAAATCGCTCAAAGCCGGTTTCGAAGAGCACGCGACCACTGCTTCCGGCGCTCTTGGGCTTGCTGGAACCTTGGGCCATCAACAGGGCTGGAATGGTGAGAAACCATCCCGACAACAGGATTCGCAACAGGATTCGCAATAGGATCGCGGTGCTCATGCTCAGGGATGATGCGTGTGTTGGTAGGGGGTTACCGTTCTACGGGCCCACGTGGACCTGGCCGCCCCGAGGGAGCCGGGCTTGGAGCGGCTGACGGTGCAGGCCGGGGAGAGGGTTGGAACGAAGGAGCCGGGCTTGGAGCGGCTGACGGTGCGGGCCGAGGAGAGGGTTGGAACGAAGGAGCCGGGCTAGGCGCAGGTCGCTGTGCTGGAGCCACGTTGGGGGCGGGAGACGGGGCCGGAGCGAACTGCGATGCGGTGGGTGCCGGGCGCGTCTGCACATTGGGAGGAAAGCTCGCCGAGGGCGCAGGCGCAGCAGGCCGGAAAGCCTCCTGACGCGAAGCCGGCGGTGCCGAGGGTGCCGAGAGTGCTGGGGCCACCGAGGGATTTGCCGCAGGCCGGGAAGGGACACTCGCATTCGGAATGAAGATGGGGCGGGAAATCGGAGCCGCAGACTGCGGCGGTGCTGATTGCACCGAGGGGGCCGGGGTTGATGCGTTGGGCGTCGGGTTTGCTGGGATCACCGACGGACGTGAGGTCGTCACCGGAGTGGGGCGGGACCCGGATTCAACTCCGGACCCGGATCGGGCGGTGGGGATTCGGGAAGCGGACCCCGAGCTCGGCGCGCCGAGGGGCGAGGCGGGCTCCGTCGGCACTGCACGCGGAATGGGCACGCTGCGGGATTCCGTTGGACGCGAAGGGGTGACGCTGGGTGTGGGCGTGGTGGGCGTGGTGGGAGGGTTCCCCAAACTCTTCGGTGCCACGGCGTTTGGTGTGCCGCCTCCGCTTCCGGGACGCGTCGTGGGGGGCAGCGTCTGCGTCAATCGTTCCGTCGGACTGCTCGTTGGGAGGGGTGCGGGCCGGCCGGGAGACGAGGCGGGTGCCACGTTGGCAGACGGGATGTTGGCCGGCCGGTTCGGGCTCAGCGAGCCAGCGGCCGATGGAACCGTCATTGGTCGAGAATTCAGCGGTGAGATGCCGATGCGATCTGGCAGGCCGGCGGAGTTTGGGTTGGGAGCCAATCGCGAAACTTCCGGTCGCTTGAGGACCGATTCTGGCGGGCGTGAAGCATGGGTCGGCACCGCCGGGCGGTACACGGCCACCTCAGCGGGCCGGCCTCCCGAGGGGTTGGGTCGCGAGTTGGCGAAGGCTTGAGCGGCCGCCGGGCTGTTGACGTCGCGGAGTTCCGTGCGCCGGATCTCCTCGCGACTGTGCTTCTGGACTTCCTCTCGGGAAATTCCGTTATTGATGATCACCGTGTTGTTGTTGCCACGAATGTTCACGCCCTGACCGCTGGCCACCTGGACGTTGCTATCGCGAACGAAACGCTCGGCTTGATAGCGCGGCAGTCGATGATGATAAAGGTGGTGATCACCGAAACGGTCCCAGGTCGTCGCATACCAGGCCGCTGTGCCGATGCCAAACCCGATACTGACGGCCGTGCTGCCATTGACCCACGAGAAACCCACGTTGGCGCTCCATCGGCATTCCGGAGGCAGCGGAGCCCAGCCGCAGTAGCTCGGGGAGCTGCGCCAAGCGACCCAGGCCGGAGCCCAGTCATAACCCGGATTCCATACCCAACCGAAGCTGGAATGCTGATGCCAGCGGCCATAATGGTACGGAGCCCAGCCCCAAGTGTAGGTCGAGTTCCAATACCAACCCGCATCGGTCCACAGCCACGATCCACCGTCGCAGTAGGGTTGCCATGTCGGGTTTGCCACCGAGGCCGACGGGCGCCAGCACCATCCGTAGCCAGGGACTTCCATCCAACTGCCATAGGGGGAGAGTGATTGATAAAAGACCTGCTGGTTGACAACGGTCTGGGCTACCGGTGCAGGGACAACAATGGTCGAGGAGGGCGGCGGCGGTGGCGGCGTGCCTTCGAAGGTGGTGGTGACCGCCGTCGGAGCCACCGGTGGCGGGGCTAGGTTCGTGGGGATCGACTGGGGAACCGGGGGTGCTGAGGCGTTCAGAAGGGCGGGTGCTGGGCTTTCCGGTTGGATCGCAGCCGCCTTTCGCATCAATACATGGATAATATTGGAGGACACCCCTAGGTCATTCAGATAGACGATCTGGCTGGCTCCGAGGGCGAAGGGTTCCCGGATATTGGTGATATATTCAGCGACCACGCCTTCGTCGAGTCCGCCACGGGTGAGTTGCACCACATCGGCCACTGGGCCGGGCAGGGGCGGCGGAACCAGAACTGCCACCGAGGCCGAGGGGTCTATCGGGGCTGGCGGTTGGGCCACCGGGGCAGGAGTGGGTTGCGGAGGCGGAGGCGGTGGGGTTGATGAGATCACCGGATCCACTCCCGGGGTCGACCGGTTGCCCAAGGCAGCCGGAACCGAGGGGGCTTGGACGATCACAGTCCTCACGGTCGGCGCTGGCGGTGCGGTGTGGACCACGGTCTTCGACCCGGTGTCGCATCCAACGGTAGTTCCCAAACAGAGCAAGATTAGCCCAAGGGTGTTGCGGGATGGACGCATGAACGAGGCATTCATTGTGTTCAGAGCGGTTAGAGACAGGTATTTTGAGGGAAAAGTCGATCCAAGGGTCGCGAGCCTCCCGATGAAGGTTCGTTCTTGGGGTTGGAAAATAATCTAGGAACGTGACTGGACCCCGATGACGGGAAATCCCCTGAGGGACCAACGGAGAAGTCTTGCCGGCCGGGACGGGGTACCTTCGCAAGGAAAGCTGCCGTCAGGGGTCTTGGTATTCACGGTTGTGGGGGTGAGACGTAGTTAATAGGTCCTTATTCAAGGGATCAGAGAGGTGGGGTCTTTATGCCCATGGTCTCGGATTCGGGGTGTGAATTTTGACGTCTGCCGGCGAAGATGGACTCGTCGTTCTTATCGTTGTCGTCGGTGATATCTGTTTTGCGACACACGACGGACACACTCATCAGTCATGAATCGATGCTGTTCTTGGATGGCCCTCCTTTGGGCCTGGTGCGGATGGGGTGCCCTAGTTCTGCTGGGGCAGGGGGCTCCACAGTTGACGGCTATTTCCACCAACCGTGCTCAGCCTGGGGCGCTCATTGCTATCACTGGGCTCAATTTCCTCAATCCTCCCCTGACGGCGGTCACCTTCAACTTTACGCCGGCGACCGTGGAGTCCATCCGATCTCTGGGACTGGGATATAATCAGATTTCGGTGCGGGTCCCCCTGGGGGCTACCATTGGGCCGATCTTTGTTGAAAATGCGTTTGGTCAAACTCAAACACCTTGGAATTTCCAGTTGCCGCCGGTGGTGCAGCGGTTCGCCCGCAACGGTGCCTTCACCGATGCCGACAAGGTGCGCGGTGTTCCCGGAGACTCTGTGGCACTCACTGGTTCCAACTTTCTGGATCCCACCGATCCCAACTACCGCTTGGGTGTGTTCTTTGACGGCATTCGGGCTGGTTGGGACACCGTGACGGAAGGTTCCGTTTCGGTGGTGGTGCCGCCCGGAGCCATGACGGGCCCCATCACCGTGACCAACAATGCCGGTGCGACGACGACCAGTGGCTACTTCTACCTCGCGCCTTGGGTTACGGCCTTCACGTCTCGGGCTCGGGTCGGGGACACACTCACCTTGAGTGGTCGCAGCTTTCGCGCGGTGTCTTCGGTTTCCTTCGGTGGAGTCAGCACAACCAATCTTACGGTGGTGTCCAACATGCTCATGACGGTGGTCGTCCCGTCGGGAGCGCCGGCGGCCGCACCGTTGACTTTGGAGTCGCCGGGAGGGCGCTTCATCACGGTGTCTAATTTTGTACTCGCTCCGCGGATCAATGGGTTTTCGCCATCCAACGGTGCGGCGGGGACTTTGGTGACTGTCAGCGGTTTCGGGTTGTCCCGGGTGACACAGGTGCTCTTCGGCGGAGCTTCGGCGACGCCGGTGTCCGTCACGGCCACGCAAGTGACGGTGAAGGTGCCCGTCGGTGCGGGAACTGGATTTGTGACGGTTTCAGGAAGTTCTGGGACTGATGAGTCCTTAACCTTGTTTCATGCGTCTCCGCAACTGAGCACCGTCAATCCGAACCTCGTGAAGGTCGGAGAGACCGTGACGCTGAGCGGGACCAATCTCTTGGGAGCATCGGCCGTCCTTTTTGGAACCAACCGGCTTGCGGCAAAAGTCTTCACGGTCGTGGACAATCGCCGCATCACGGCCCTGGTGCCGGAGGGCGCCTCTTCAGGATGGGTCTGGGTGGTGACGCCCGGAGGTGAAGCCTCCGGCGGACCGATTTCCATTCAAGGGCCGGTTCCGGTGATCAGTGGGTTTTCTCCGGCCTTGGGCGGGGTGGGTACGGAAGTGCGTATCGTCGGTGTGGACCTAGGTTTGCCGGCAATCGTGCGGTTCAGCGGGGTCGCGGCCTCGGTGGTCAGCGCGACGACCAATGGGTTGACGGCCCGGGTTCCTGTGGGCGCTGTCAGCGGTCGGATCACCGTGGAGACGGCAGCTGGGGCGGCTGTCTCGGTGCAGGATTTCCTCGTGGGAACCACGGCTGATTTTGATGTCTCCCTTGCGTCCTCGGCGGAACCCGTGGTCGTGGGGTCGGAGTTCCGTCTGAGCCTCAAGGTCCGCAATTTGGGGCCGCTGCCGGCCACTAATATCACGGGCAGCCTCAATCTACCGAGTTCGGCAGAGTTTCTGGGAGCGACGCTTGGAGACGGTGGGAGTTTTCAAACCGGCGCCACCGGAGTGAGTTTCATCATCGGCACCTTGCCCGCTAAATCCGAGTGGACCGCGCTCATCCGCGTTCGGATCCCGGTGGAGGCCGTGACGCGCTTCGAGTGGGTGGCCAGCACGCTCACGCCGGATGTGGACGTCACGGACAACCGAGCCGCCGTCTCGGTGACCGCGGTTCCCCTACGTCTGGAACTCACCGGCTTCGGGGATGACCTCTGGGTGTTGAGTTGGTTGTCACTGGCTACTGAGGTGGAGTTGCAGGAATCCACACTCGATTTGCCCCGGCAATGGCGTGGGGTGATCGGAACCCCGTTGAACGACGGTGTTCGTTTTCAGTGGTCCACCAGCGCGACGAACTCGGGTCGACTGTTCCGGTTGAGATCGCGGTGAGTGGTTCTGCTCTGCAGGATTTTCCAGACAGGTTCTTAGCTGGAACGATTCCAGTGAATCATTCTGGCTTAGGCGAAATCGTGTGAGGCAGACGTCTGGAGGTGGTGATCGGGGAGTCGTTCGAGATGTAGGGCGCGCACATGAATCGTGCCGTGACGGCGCTGCACGATGCCCTCCACCAGTAGGAAGGGCTCGGTGCTAATCCGCAGGCGCTCGGTCTCGAAGAGTTCGGGCGAGACGATGGCGTTGGTGATACCGGTTTCGTCTTCCAAGCTCAGGAAACACACGCCCTTGGCGGTGCCGGGGCGTTGACGGCAAATCACCTGCCCGGCCACCCGGATGCGGGCGCCGTCGGGAGCTTCCTGGAGTTGGGCGCTTTGCCAAACATTCTTCAAAGTGCCCCGGCGCAAGGCCATCGGATGAGGGCCTGTGGTGAGCCGGAGTGTGGCGTAGTCGGCGACCAATCGCTCCTCGGGCGACATGGGTTTCAGCGGGGAGGCTGAGCCTTCGAGGCGGTCCACGACGCCACCGTCAGGGAGCCCTCCTCCCAAATCTTCCTGACGCAGCGGGCGTTCGGTCTGCCACAGGGCCGAGCGACGGTCGGTGGCCCAGGCATTGAGTGCGCCAATGGAAGCCAGGGCACGCAGGGCCTCGGGCCCGAGGGAACTTCGTGACTTCAAATCGTCCAGCGAGGCGAAGGGCTTGCGTGTGCGTTCCTGTAGCAGACGGGCGGCCTGGGAGGCGGTGAGGCCCTGGACCAGGCTCAGACCCAGGCGCAGCGACCCGTCGGATTCGACGCGGGTCTCCCAGTCGGAGCGTGCGGCGCAGACCGGTCGCACGGCGACTCCATGGTTTTTGGCGTCCTGCACCACCGTGGCGGGCGCATAGAACCCCATGGGTTGGTTGTTGAGCAGCGCGGCGAAGAATTCTGGGGTTCGGTGTACCTTCAGGTAGGCGCTGGCGTAGGCCAGCAGCGCGAAGCTAATGGCATGCGATTCGGGGAATCCGTAAAGGGCAAAGGAGCCCACGGCCTTGGCAATGGATTCGATGACGTTCGGAGCAACGCCCTTGCGCGCCATGGACTCGCGCAACTTGGCCGTCGCTAGAGCCATCTTCTCATCGGAACGGTGGAAGCTCAGAGCCTTGCGGAGGTTCTCGGCTTCGTCACCGCTGAAGTCAGCCATGACCATGGCAATCTCCAGCATTTGCTCCTGAAAGAGCGGCACGCCCAAGGTGCGCTGGAGGATGGGTTCGAGTCGGGGGTCGAGGTAGGTCACCGACTCGAGTCCGTTGCGGCGACGCAAATAGGGATGGGCCAGGTCGCCTTGAATGGGGCCGGGCCGGATGATGGCTACCTCGATCACTAGGTCGTAGAAGCAGGCGGGTTTCATGCGCGGCAGCGTGGCCATTTGGGCGCGACTCTCGATTTGGAAGACACCGATGGTGTCAGCCCGCTGCATGAGGGCGTAGGTGTCAGGGTCGTCTTTGGGAAGCTGCGACAAATCTACTGGGCGGCCGCGTTGGGTGGTTAAGGTGATAGTGTCTTGTAATACAGCCATCATGCCCAAGCCCAGAAGATCGACCTTGATGATGCCCAAGCCCTCGCAGTCGTCCTTGTCCCACTGGGCCACCACACGGCCGGCCATGGACGCGTTCTCGAGCGGAACGATTCCGGTGAGTTCGCCCTGGCACAGAATCATGCCGCCGGAGTGCTGACCCAGGTGCCGGGGTAGGCGGCGCATGCGGCGGCAAAGTCGGGCGAAGGCGGTGGCCCTAGGGTGCTCGGCGGGCAGGCCTGCTTGGCGCATTTGCTCCTCGAGTTCGAGGGTGTGAGGGAAATCACCACCGGCTTGCAGGCTCGAAAATCGGTCCAGCACATCGGTTGGCAGGTTCAGAGCCTTGCCGATCTCGCGGGCGGCGCTGCGGCCGCGGTAGGTGATGACCGTGCCTGTCATGGCGGCGCTGTGACGGCCGTAGCGTCGGTAGACTTCTTGGATGACCCGTTCGCGGCGCTCACCGCTCGGTAGGTCGATGTCGATGTCGGGCCAGCCCTTGCGGCTTTCCGACAGGAAGCGCTCGAAGAGCACGTTGAACTTGAGCGGATCGACGGCCGTGATCCCTAGACAAAAGCAAACCGCGCTGTTGGCGGCACTGCCGCGTCCTTGCGCCAGAATTCCCTCGTCGCGGCAGAAGCGGACGATGTCGGCGACGATAAGGAAGTATCCGGAGAACCCGAGGCGTCCGATGAGGGTTAATTCCTTCTCTAGCAACCGGCGCACCTTTTCTGGGATCTCGCCGCCGTAGCGCGTGCGTGCGCCGCGGAAGGTCCAGTCGCGTAGCACCCCTTCCATGGTTTCGCCGGGGCCCACTGGGTAGCGAGGGAACTCGTAGCCCAGGTCTTCTAGGGTGAACTCCAGCCGTTCGGCCAGTCGCACGGTCTCGGTCACTGCTTTCGGGAGGTCGCTGAAGAGCCGAGCCATGGCGCTGGCGGGCTTGAGGTGCGCTTCATCGTTGATGCTCAGGTGAGTACCCGCAGCGTCGAGGTGCGTGTGGTGACGGAGGCAGGCGAAGACATCGAGCACTTCCCGGCCCTCGGGGGTGGCCTGGCTGACTCCTCCCGTAGCCAGTAGTGGTATCCGATGTGCAGCGGCCAAATCTTGAAGGGCCTGATTCCAGCGGGTTTCGCCGCGGAGGCGTTGACGCTGAATCTCGACGTAGACGTGTCCTTCACCAAAGGCTTGGAGGAGTCGGCGCAAGGCCGCATCGGCATCTCGTCCAGTGCGGATGGCTCGTAGGGCCGGCCCCTCCCGATCGCCGCTGAGTGCGACGAGGCCCGCGGCGAATTCTGGCAATTCTTCCCAACGGACGGTGGCTTCGTTTTTGGCGGCCCGGAGGTGGGCTTGCGAGAGCAATCGGCACAGGTTGCGGTAGCCTTCACGTGAGCGCACCAGCACCGGGAAGACCGAGCCGTCGTCCATGGCTAATTCAGCGCCGATGATGGGGCGGATGCCGTGTTCGCGGGCGGTGTCGAAGACGCGCGGTGCACCGTAGAGGCCCATGCGATCACACACGGCCAGTGCAGGTAGTCCTAGGCTGGCAGCGGTACGAGCCAGTTCTTCCGGCAACGAGGCCCCTCGCAGGAAGCTAAAGGCGCTGCGGGTGTGCAGTTCGACGTAGGCGGGACTGGAAGCGGTGGCAGCCAATGGATCGATGGGTTCAGTCGAGCAGGGCGTCGACCGTCCATCCATCGGGCTGATGAACCAGACGCAGGACTTGTCCGCGCAGGGTGGTGGCATCCCATTCCTCGCGCTGCCAGGCACCATTCTCCCACCAGCGTCCGGAGGCGCGCCAAGGGCCTAAGGTCACCACCAGTCGGCCGTGGGCAATGGCGCAGTGGATCGATGCGGGTCGTCCGTTGATCGATTCAACAGTGGCTGTGGGGGCGGGTCGAAGCCGTCGCAGGCCGGGAGCCTGAAGAGCGGGACGCGATTGGGATAGGGCAGGGACTCCTTCGAAATCGGGAGGCATTAATCGGAAGGCGTCGATCCCGTGCTGCTGGAGCCTCACCGGCGTACCCACACGATCCGAACCGAGAATGGCGGCGATGCGTCCGAGAGTTTCCTGGAACTGGCGAGGGTCTTTGAGCGTTGTCTCGAACAGGCCGAACTGCCGCTGGACCGGCACAGTGGTCTCCAGCGTGAGTTGCAAACCCACGACCGCACTCTCGCTGCGGACGGTGTCGAGATGGGTTGCTAGTAAGCGTTGAAGCACGGCCGCGTCGCGTGTGGGTTCCGGGACGTTGAGCTGGCGCTCGAGTCGGTTCCCGGATTCGAGTCGCAATGACAAGTCAACGCGTTCGGCCGCACGGCCTGCCAGTGCGAGCCGCGCGCACAGGGTGTCGGTGAAGCGGCGCAGCAGAAACAGCAGGGGCTCGAGCGTTTCTACGGGTTCTTCGAAATCCCAGGATTCGGTCCAGACTTCCGGAGGTCGGACGGTGTTCAGGGGGCGGGTGTTCCGTGTGGAAGCCGCAGCGAGGAGTCCCAGGGCTTCGAGTCCCAGACGGTCGGTCAATGCGCTGGGATCCAGGGCGAGTAGTTGGCCCACGGTGTGCAGACCCCAGCCTGTGAGGATTCGGGCGGTGTCGCTGGACGGTTCGAGTGCGGCCAGTGGGAGGGATGCAATGAATCCGGCGGCGTCGGTAACGATGCGTACGGCCTCACCGGATTGTGCGCCGTGCCGTGCCATGTTTGGAGTCGTAGCGATGCCGATGTGGGCGTGGAGTCCTTGGGTTATGAGGCTCGATCGCAGCTCTTGGGCCCAGGTCTGCAGCGCGTCTGTTTGGGGAGGTTGCAGCCGGCTCAATCCACGTAGGTCTAAGGTGCACAGGCCCGGGGCGGTGGATTCTAGGTGAGGAGAAAATCCGTAGGCACACTGGAGCAAGACGTCGGTGGTGGCTGACTCCCGTGCGGGGGCGCGGTGGCGGATGAGGATGTCGGTGCAGCGTGCCAGTGCCTGAGTTGCGGTCTGTCCCCGTTCCACACCTGCGTCCCGGGCGGGCGGGGTTGTTTCTAAGACGACCGGGGTGGTGCGCGCTGGGTCTACCAGAGCGACGGGTTGTCCCCAGAGTTCGGGTGACAATCGCAGCGCGGCTTGGAGTGCGAATTGGGGGAGGTGAATGACGGCGTACATGGCGCTGGAGCAAGGTCCGAGGAATGGGCTTTTAGGCGCTCTGCTGAGCACTCGCTTCGAGGATTCGACGCCGTTCGGTCTCGAACCGGAGGTCTAGGGTGTCCGGGGTGCGGTCGAGATCTCGATGGTCGAGTCGGGTTCGGGAAACGATGCGGGCGGCGGCCCCGGCTACCAACGGTTGGGGAGTGATGATCAGTAGGGTTCCGCCGTGTTGTTCCATGAGTCGGCTGAATCGGTACCAGAGGGTTCCCGGGATGCGGCGCAGTTCGTGGGCGGCGTTCAGCTTCAGGTCTAGGACCACTAGGGCGATGTTGCGGTCGCGCAGGAGGAGGTCCGTGGTTTGCAGAGCCTCCGCAGTATTTCGACATCGGACCCAGAGCAGGTGGGCCAGGGCTTCCGGTTCGAGGGCGTCGACATCCAGGCTGTCGGCTCCATCGACCAAGGTCAGGAAGCGTCCGGCCGAGGCGGCATGTCGCAGTAGGGAATGGATGAACTGGGCGCTGCCAGAGCCTTCTCCAGGGGCGACCAGTTCGGTGAAGGATCCTTGGGGCAACCCGCCTCCGAGGCCCTGGTCGATGGATTCGATACCGGTGGGCAGGGCCGTGGGAACCGTCCGCTCCGGTGCCACCCCGATCCGAGCCCGTGGCAGGCGTTCGGCAAGAAATTGCCGTAGTTCGATAATCTTGGTGTCGGCGGGCATGGCGGTGACCGAAGTTGGGTCGGGGGATCAGTCTAGGTATCCCCTCAGCCGGTAAAACCCAAATCCTTCGGGGGTGACAAGAATTCACCGCCCCCGGGGACAAAGGCTGTCTGTGGGGTCAGCGAAAGATGGGAGGGTACCAGTCGGGTGTTAGGAGGCTCAAAGACCTCGATTTGCTTCAGATCTGAAGCTGCGGTTCACTGGGTCAATGATGTTTCGGGCAATTCGGGCTGCGCTGGCGGCAGGGGTGGTGGTTTTGGGTCGTGGGTGGGGCTTTGAGGGCTTGGTCCTGCGCGTGCTGAGGAGACTCGAGGGGGAGGGGGAGCTTTCGCGCTGTGTGAGAGGGGGGTGAGTGATCGCCTCCAATGCACGCTTCGGTCCGGTCCCGCTGCTGTTTCCGCATGGGTAGACGCGGGTTGTGGAGGAAACGAAATGTTGTGCGTTGGAGGTGGGGACCGTGATGCTGCAGGGCCGGTTTTTGCCGGTGCACGGAGGTGTTCCGTGGGAAACATTTTTTTATGCCAACCTTGATTGCCAGCTTGGTCGCCGAGCGTGTCGGCGGCTGCGTTGTGGGTGACCCTTCTCTAGAATTAACCGGTTTTGCTCCGGCGGATGGAGCCAAGTCCGGTGATCTCACCTTCGCGGAAAACGAAGCGTACTTTCTGCGGGCTGATCAAAGTGCTGCTTCAGCTATTCTGGTGGCCGGTGATTTTCGGTCGTCTACCGGCAAGACTATTCTGCAAGTCGAGAATGCGCGGGTGGCCTTTGCTCAGGTGTTGCCGCTGTTTTTTCCTGAGCCGGTTTTGCCGGCAGGGATCCATGCGTCGGCGGTGGTGGCAGCTTCGGCACAAGTGGATCCTTCGGCGCATGTGGGGCCTCAGTGCGTCATCGGTGAACGGGTCCGGATCGGGGCTGAGGCGGTCCTCATTGGTCGCAATTTTATCTCGGATGATTGTGTGGTGGGTGACGGATGCCGGCTTTATCCGAATGTGACGCTCTACCCTCGCAGTGCGCTGGGGCGGCGTGTGCGCATTCATGCGGGCTCGGTGATTGGTTCGGATGGCTTTGGCTATGTGTTCGACAAGGGTGAGCACCGTAAGGTGCCGCAGGTGGGGCAGGTGATCATCCATGATGACGTTGAAATCGGTGCCAATGTTACGATCGATCGGGCGGCTCTCGGGGCCACGGTGATCGGCCGTGGTACCAAGATCGATAACCTGGTTCAGATCGCCCACAATGTGACCATCGGTGAGCACTGTATTCTGGTGGCGCAGGTGGGAATCGCGGGCAGCACAAAGATCGGTAATTACGTGACGATCGCAGGTCAGGTGGGGGTGGCGGGTCACTTGCGGATCGCGGATAAGGTGACGATTGCGGCGCAGTCCGGGGTGATGCACCACATTCCGGAGGGACAGAAATGGCTGGGTTCTCCCGCTGGTCCGGATCGTGTGATGAAGCGTCAGTACTTGGCGATGGAGCGTCTGCCGGAGTTGCTGCGCCGTGTGCAGGAGTTGGAGCGGCGGCTCGGGGATGAGGCTTCGTCTTCCGCATAGGGTGTTTGGGCTTGTGGGGGCGGGATGGAGAAATAAGGTGTCTGATCATGAGGATTCCCCGATGTGTTCCCTGCTCGGTCCGGGTATGGGTCGTGGCGTTGGGGATGAGCCTGTCGAGCGGTGCTTCAGGGGCCGTGGCGACCAATGGAGTTCATTGGTCTTACCGGCCGTTGCAGTTACCTGAGGTTCCGGTGGTTTCAAGCCCGTCGGGTCCCGTAACACATCCGATTGATGGGTTTATTTTAGATCGGCTGCATCGGGAGGGGATTCCGCCGACGCCGGAGGCCGATCGGCGCACGCTGCTACGTCGGGTGAGTCTCGATTTAACAGGGTTGCCGCCGACGCCCGCGGAGATGGATGCCTTCTTGAATGATTCGTCGACGGATGCGTATGAGCAGTGTGTGGAACGGTTGCTGGCGTCGCCTCGCCACGGTGAGCGTTGGGCGCGTCATTGGTTGGATGTGGTCCACTACGGTGAGACCCATGGCTACGACAAGGATCAGCCCCGTCCGAACGCGTGGCCGTATCGGGATTATGTGATCCGGGCTCTGAATTCCGATAAACCGTATTCGCGGTTCATCCGGGAACAAATCGCGGGCGATGTGCTCTGGCCGGATACCGAAGAGGGCGTCACGGCCACCGGATTCATCTCGGCTGGGCCGTGGGACTTGATCGGCCATGCCGAGGTCCCGGAGTCGAAGATGGATGGCAAGATTGCTCGCCTGCTCGATCGAGATGATATGGTGGCGACGGTGATGAACACCTTCAACAGCGCTACGGTCCAGTGTGCACGCTGTCACGATCACAAGTTCGATCCGGTTCGCTCGGAGGAGTATTACCAATTGACGGCAGTGTTCGCCGCGCTCGATCGGGCTGACCGGAAGTTCGATGCCGATCCCACTGTGGCGGAGCGTCGGCGATCTCTGGAAGGGCGTAGGGCTGCGTTGCAGCAGGAAAAGAAGCCTCTGGATGAAGCGATGGTTCGTCAGGGTGGGCGGCGGTTCGCTTTGCTCGAACGACGCGTTGCCGCTGCGGAGGCCGGGAGCAAGGAACCTGCGCGGCCGGAGATGGGCTGGCACTCGGCCATCCAATCGAAGGCCGATGTTGTTCAGTGGGTGCAGGTGGATCTGGGGCGGCCCGTTGAGATTCACCGGCTCCTCTACGCCGGTTGCCACGATGACTTCAATGGCATCGGCAAGGGGTTTGGGTTTCCGGTCCGGTACCGGATGGAGTTGTCGGACGATCCCGAATTCAAGGCGGGCGTCCAGCAACTAGAGGATCAGACCGGTGGCGATTTGCCCAATCCCGGGGTGACCCCGCGAGAGGTGAAGGTGCCGGGCTTGCGGGGGCGCTACGTGCGAGTCACGGCCACCCGCCTCGCGGCCCGCATGAACGACTTTATCTTCGCTCTCTCGGAGTTGGAGATCTTGGATGACCAGGGCAGCAATTGGGCTCTCGGCGCGCCGGTGAGCGCGAGTGACAGCATCGAGGCAGCTCCGCGTTGGGGGCGGGACAACCTCACGGATGGGTGGTTTCCTGGTCGGACTCAGTCTGCGACGGGAGAGGCCTTGGATCGGTTGCGGAAGGATCGCAAGGCTCTGGAGGAATTGCCGGCTCTGAGCGCGAGCCTAGCTCGCTTGACTCCAATCCGCACCGAACTGGACCAGGTGACTCGAGAAATCTCAACCCTTCCGCCCCAACGGATGGTCTACGCGGGCACGGTGCACCACGGAGGAGGTGCGTTCCGGGGCACCGGTTCTAACGGGGGGAAGCCTCGGCCTGTCTATTTGCTGGCGCGCGGGGATGTGCGTAAACCCGGCAACGAGGTAATACCGGGCGTGCCTCGATCCTTGGGTTTGAGCCGCGGACTTCAGGTCGATCCCGCCATGCCGGAAGGCCAGCGCCGGGTGGCCTTGGCCGAGTGGATTGCCGATCCAGAGAATGTGCTTACCTGGAGGTCCATCGTGAACCGGGTCTGGCAGCATCATTTCGGCCGCGGTTTGGTTGAGACAGCCAATGATTTCGGTCGCATGGGTACGGCTCCTAGTCACCCAGAGTTGATGGACTGGTTGGCGGTCTGGTTTCGTGACAACGGTCAATCCCTCAAGTCGTTGCACCGCCTGATCGTGACGAGTCGCACTTACCGGCAGAGTTCTGTGGTTCCGAATCCAGAGATCCACCCGGGCGCGGCGCGCGACTCCGACAATCGACTGCTCTGGCGCATGAACCGTCGGAAGCTGGAGGCTGAGGCGATCCGCGATTCCATGCTCTGGGTGGCGGGGCGCCTGGATGAACGCCGCGGTGGGCCGAGTTTCAAGGATTTCGTCGTGGAGCGGCCGGAGCACTCGCCGCACTACGAGTACGGGTTGCACAACCCGGAAGATCCCGAGTCACACCGGCGCTCGGTGTACCGCTTTCTGGTGCGTTCTCAGCCCCAGCCGATGATGGCGGCCTTGGACTGCGCCGATCCGTCGATTTCGGTGGACCGTCGTAACGAGACTCTCAACGCCCTGCAGGCTTTGGCTCTGATGAACCACAAGCTGGCTGTTTCGATGTCCCGTCATTGGGCCGTCCGCTTGGAGCACGAAGCCCCAACGATCCCGGAACGAGTCTCGCTGGGAATGCGCTTAGCCCTTGGCCGCAGACCGACCGCCGAAGAGTCCCAGGCGCTGGTCAGCCATGCCGAACACCATGGCTTGGCCAGCACCTGCCGTTTGCTGCTCAACCTCAACGAATTCGTGTTCGTCGATTGAGCCTGAGGGTCTGTTGCAAAGGGATAGACCTGTCAGACACTCAACTCAGCGGCCGAGGTCGAGGCAGACAGCCTCCTTGGTAGAGCGGGCAAAGATCTTGCCGTTGGCTAATACGGGCGTGGTCCAGCACTTGCCGTCGAGCACGTCGGCGCGGGCCAGTTCTTTGTAAGCCGCGGCGTTGGTGTCGATGAGCACGAGGTGTCCGTCATCCGAGAGAGCTAAGATGCCGCTGCCGGTCAGGATCACGTGGCCGGGTCCGAATCCGGGCTGTTCCCACTTCACGGTTCCCGTGGCGATGTCGACGCACTTCACCGGGCCGTTGCCGTATTCCTTGAACTGGAACATGCCGAAGAGGTGGCCGTCTTTCAGTACGGGCGTCGACCAGTGGTTGGCCAGAGGTTTATTACCGGCGAAACGGTAGGCCTCGGTGGCGGTCCACTGAGATCCGTTCTTGGTCACCTTGGCGGCTCCTGCACCCACGCCGTAACCGGCTGAGCAGTACACCAAGTCACCGGAGACGACCGGCGAGGCCGCCGTGGAGACCTTGTAGGGGAAGTTGTGACGCCAGAGCTCGGTGCCGGTCTTGGGATCTACCGAGACCAGTCCCGATTGGAGGAACCAGACGACCTGACGCACACCATGAATCGTGGCCAATACGGGGGAGGCATGGGTGATCTTCTCGTCACCGGTCTTCCAGATCGGAGCGCCGGTCTTGACGTCCAGGGCCATCAGGCTCTCGCCGGCACCGCCACCAGCCACGAAGACTCGGCCATCTTCGATCACCGGTGATTGAGCGTTCTGCCAGGAGATGTTTCGGCCGGCGTGGTCTTTGGCGAGATCGCTCTTCCAGACTTCTTTGCCGGTCTTGGCGTCGAAGGCTTGCACCACGAGCTTGGCCGAGAAGGTGTACACCCGGCCGCCCTGAACAGCAGGCGTTGAGCGCGGGCCGTCACCGCCTCGGTTCTCTTTGGTGCCGTCATCGCCACCGTCGCCGGTCTTCATGGATCCCAAGGCCGCGGTCCACAGCTCCTTGCCGGTGTTGGCATCGCGGGCAACGAGGGTCTCGAGCAGGGCACCCCCTGAATCCCGGAGTTCTTGGGTGAAGCAGCGGCCGCCAGCCACAGCGAACGAGCTGAAGCCAGCGCTGCTGGGAACCTTCCACAGCACCTTAGGCCCACTGGCGGGCCAGGTCGTGGCGATCTTCTCCGGGGTGGCTCCGTCGTGGTGGGGTCCGCGGTACTCGGTCCAGTCGGCTCCGTGGGAGACGAGTGAGGTGGCGATGAGGGCGGCTAGTGCCAAGGGACGTTGCATGGGCTAAGCCGTGACGGATCTGCGTCGCTCCGTCAAACCCCGAGTGTCCCCCTAGGGCTCCTTCGATCGGTTAACTTATGCCTTCAATCCGCGGGACGGCTGGGCTTTGCTGGGCGTATGGACGCGCTGATCAAGGTTCTTCGCCGGGACGCCACCCTCAGTCCCGCTACGCTGGCGGCGATGCTGAGCCGGTCTGAATCAGAGATTCGGGCCGAGATCTCCCGCCTAGAAGCCGAGGGAATCTTGCTGGGTTATCGGGCCGTGGTGAACGAGGAGAAGCTCGGGCATGACGTAGTCCGGGCAATGATCGAGGTAAAGATCACCCCGGAGCGCGGTGGTGGTTTCGACAAGCTCGCCGAGCGGATTTCCCGCTACGAAGAGGTGCGGTCCTGTCACTTGATGTCCGGCGGCTATGATTTGCTCGTCGAAGTGGAGGGCAGCGACTTGCGCGACGTGGCCGCATTCGTCTCCGAGAAGCTGTCCACCATTCAGGGGGTTCTTTCGACGGCGACCCACTTCGTGCTCCGCGCTTACAAGGAGCAAGGATTGCTGATGAAGCGCGACGCGGTCGAAGAGCGCCTTCAGGTCGCTCCCTGACACGGCCCTGAGCCGTGGCCGGTGGTTGTGTCTTACAATCGGAGGAAGAGTTTCCGGCGGTGCAGAGCGCGGGCGAAGAGGAAGAGCACGAGCAACCCGCCAGCGGCCTGAAGCACCTCGCCCGTTGTGCCGAGTTGGGCCCGCAGTTCTGGAGATAGGAAACGTCCGGCCACTGCTCCATAGCCCACGAAGCTGGAGAGCAGGTAGAGGGTGATGGGGTTGGTGCCGATCCAGACAAAGGGCTGGCACCAGCGTTGTTGGCCCCATCCGTCCACCACCTGGTAAAATCCGGCCAAGAGCAGGAAGCTCCAACCACCGGCGAACAGGACGAAGGAAGAGGTCCAGAGTTTCTTCACGATGGGGAAGGATCCACTCCAAACCCATCCAACGGCGAGGCAGGCTAGTCCCGCCAAGATGAGCCGTAGGGTGCGTTGAGTGGGCTTGAGCGATCCTAGTCGGAGCAAGGAGCCGGCAAACACTCCGAGGAGGCAGGTGGCTATGGCTGGAATGGTGCTGAGGATGCCCTCGGGATCGTAGTAGGTGTCGTACTTCTTTCCGGGAAGGTGCTCGAAGTCGAAGTGGTTTACTACGTTGAGGCCGGGCTCGTATTGCCCCGTTACCCGCTGGGGGGTGCTCCAGTACAGTTGTTGGGCGTTGGTGGTTCCGGTGCGAGCCATGCCTTCTTGCACGGCGGTCGGGATGAGTTGGATGGCCCGTATGGGCACCCAGGCGAAGAGCGCCCAGTAACCGAGCAAAATGCCGGCACAAACTCCCAAGAGCGCCCGGACTGGCAGGAACACCAGCAGGATGCCCGCAGCCGTGGAGGCTACTGCGATGCGGTTGAGGACTCCGAGCCATCGGACTCCATCCAAGCCCTGCGAGAGCCCGCCGGAGTAGAATACGCCGACCAAGAACAGCAGGAGCCCGCGGGAGAGCAGGCGTTTGACCGCTCCAGCCTTGCCGCTCCGCTCCACAGCTTTGCCGGTGGAGAAGGTCAAGGACACACCGGCAATGAAGACAAACAGCGGGAAGATCAGGTCATAAAATCGGAAGCCGGCCCATTCCACATGAGTGAGCTGCTGGCGGATGCCGCTGAGCAAGGGGGAGCCACTGAACTTCTCCAGCGCCCGCAAGATGCCCGCGCCGCCGACGATCCAGAACATGTCGAACCCCCGGAGGGCGTCGAGGGACATGAGGCGCTCGGACGGCGGCGTGGCCGTTGTCGATGAGGGGTTCTGGGCGGGGGGCATGACAGGAAAAGGGGATGCAGGTGGCAATGCGTTCTGAGGTTGGGTTCAGATCCGCAGAAAAATCCGTCGGCCATGGAGGAGCCAAGCCAACCAGACGCAGAACCCGACGGACACGAAGGCGGTGACCACGCCCGTCGTCCCTGGATGCAGTCCGTCCAAGAAGAGGGCGACTTCGCCGCCGGTCAGTCGTTTGGCCAGTTTTCCGAAATCAGCCAGGTTCGAGGCCAGGTAGACGGCGATGGAGTTCATGCCAATCCAAGTGAAGGGCTTGGCCCAACTAGACCATCCCTTCACATCAATGAGTCCGTAGAAAAGAGCCAAGAGCAGGCAACTCCAACCGCCCGCAACACAGACATACGAGGAGGTCCACAAGCCCTTAATGATCGGAAAGGCCAATCCCCACAAATGCCCCGTGGCCAGTAAGGCGACGCCGGCCAGAGTGAGTGTCTTTAGGCGTTGAGCTGCATTTCGGGAGGGGTCTTTAAG
>Ga0209617_10000357_pt1 | contig 19566 bp, 17 predicted proteins | sample LakEriepJuly2011_2_FD_187459 | JGI IMG/M metagenome (GOLD analysis project Ga0209617, IMG submission 187459) | Freshwater microbial communities from dead zone in Lake Erie, Canada - CCB epilimnion July 2011 (SPAdes) (version 2) | ecosystem: Environmental > Aquatic > Freshwater > Lentic >...
TGATGCACCGGGTTTTTATCATAAAGCGCAAATTGGTCCTGGGTTTGCGGAGTGACGATATCAAGACGTCCATTTTTCGGTTGTCCGATAAATGTTTCTTCCGGAAAAGTGCGGTAGTCAAACCGATTCATTTTAAAATTATTCTATATATTATATAGAATATCGTATATTTTAATACTTCATATTTGTATAGATTACGATGGATATTACTTCAGGTTCTAAAAATATCGGATCTTCCGCTTTTGGAAGTTCATCATCAACTTCTAGTGAGAGTGGAGGCGGTGGAATGTTTAGCGGATTTTTCAACTTGTCCATTCAGAAAATGGTTCTTATACTTGCAGTTATCGCGTTTTTTATATCGGTAGGAACAGTAGCTATTTTACTATGGAAGTCGAAGAGTGCACAGACTTGGCCTCCGGAGATATCGAAATGCCCAGATCGTATGGATATCAGCGGAAACACTTGTGTTGATAATTACGGTTTATGGTTGACAAGTTCTACTCCATTATATACACCACAAGCAAGCCAATGTGACAATTATAATAAAGCAAAAGATTTGACTTACAATTCTACTGGATTGACAGCAGAAGATAGCGAAAAATATGTTCCGTGGGAAGGAATCATTGATGGGCAAAAATCACGTGCGAGTTCACTGAAATGTTTGAACTAGTTGCTCGGACTACGATCGTTTCGTCCGATGATTGACATAAAGTGCATTATTTTATGTCAATGTGCGTGCGTGCATGTGTGCGTCGATCCGACTTTACATCCGGTAAGCACCAGGTGCTGCTGAGGATGCTTGCTGTGCAACGGCTGGAAGAGAATCGGATGCTGAACCCACTCCAAATGTTCCGGCCTTCATGTTACTTGTAACACACATCGAGTAGAACAATCGTGATTGGAAATACATCAATGCGTATACCAAAATCATCAAAAATGAGTACATTCCACTCATGAACGTTATTTTTCCCCTAAATAAGAGAACAAGTGACGTGATGAAACCCAAACTAGCCACTGCCAAGAAAATAAAATTCACAACAGTAAGCCAGTAAAAAAGCAAGCAATAATCCTTATCAAGAGGTGCAAACAGTTGTTGAATTGCGTCCATTTTCTGAATATACCGAGTTATAATATATAAAAACAAAAAAAGGTATTCAAATAGTGTCTAAAATATTGAATATTGTAACCGTGATATTTTAATGAACAGAACAGAACAAATAACACGACCGATTACATCCATTAATTATACTCAATTTCTGGGTCGAGAAACGATCTACAATAATATACGCGACTTCTTGGCGTCATTCCAAAAAAACAAGTCCGACCTTACATTCAAACGTGGTATATATATCTATGGTGCACCTGGATCAGGAAAAACCGAATTCGTTATCCGTTTATTAAAAGAGTTGAACTATGATATGGTAAAATACGATGCAGGGGATATACGCAACAAATCGATCATTGATTCCATCACGCAGCATAATATATCAGACAAGAATATCATGTCCATCTTCCAGCGTAAGGTCCAGAAAATCGTCGTAGTGATGGATGAATTGGACGGAATGAATAATGGCGACAAGGGCGGTATTACGTCTTTGATCAAACTGATTCGCCCTAAAAAAACGAAGAAACAGAAACAAGAGGAAATCACGATGAATCCGATTATATGTATTGGAAACTATCACATTGACAAGAAGATCAAGGAACTCATGAAGGTCTGTTATGTATATGAATTGAAAACACCAACACCGGCGCAAATGACACAAATCATCGATATTACAATGGGTGTAAGTATTGAAACCGGAATGCGAAAGAATATTGTCGCATTTGTCCAAGGAAATCTGCGCAAACTCGGCGCTGTATCCGAGATGAGCAAGAAGTCCAATACCATTCTCGCAAATAATATCCTTCATGCAATATTTCAACCCAAAACGTATAACGAAGATATCAAGAAAATCACTGAAAAACTGTTGAATACTGAGTATTCGATATCGGAACATAACGTCCTTATCAATGAGACGGATCGAACGACGATTGGATTATTATGGCACGAAAATGTGATTGATGTCTTGGAGAAAATGCCCATTGCAATCTCTGCGCCATTTTATAAAATGATTCTTGACAATATTTGCCAGGCCGACTACTTTGATCGCATCACATTTCAGAATCAAATATGGTTGTTTAATGAGTTATCGTCCCTTATCAAAACATTCTATAACCATTATCTCTATCATAAATCGTTTCCAAAGAAGGCGCGGTTTCATCCCACCGAGGTGCGTTTTACAAAAGTGCTTACGAAATACAGCACTGAATATAACAATCAACTATTTATACAGAATTTGTGTATGCAACTTTCGATGGACCAGAAAGACTTATTCGCATTTTTTCTGACACTAAAAAAACAATATACGGAGGATGAAATACCGCGTATATTAGAAATGTATGAAATTACAAAATTGGACGTAAACCGTATTTACAGGTATTTAGATAAATACATTGAAAAAAAGGACCACGATTTCATATCAGGGAGTAGTAGTAGTTCGAGTGCAGAGATGGAAGTCATTGGATGTGAATACGGAGGACTCGGCAACAGTGGGTTACATGAAGAACATGATGCCGATACGCTAGAAAATAATGAGTAAATTATCTATTCTATTCTATTCTATTCTATTCTATTCTATGCGTTTGAATAAACCCAAAAAGATATAAGGATTATTTAGAAACATTTTATTTAGTAGTATGGGTGCATCTATTTCTTTGGATTCCAAGTATCGATTGATTTTGAATACTGAAGTGGAATGTATTTCTATCAATGCGCACTCGCCATCAAGAGCAGTTACTGGCGGTGGAGATCATAAAAAGAAACAACATGATAAACGACATCATAGCGGCAGCGGAAGTGGCAGCGAAAGCGAGAGTCACGACAGCAGCAGCGAAAGCGAGAGTCACGACAGCAGCAGCGAAAGCGAGAGTGACGGCGAGAAGACATACACGGTAAAACTAACACCAGAAATTATCGGATATATTCGTAACTACATTCGTAGAAACCAGTTTTTGGATGAGTTTGATTTAATTACGGAAATTGACCTTGATAAATATGAACATGCACCGGGTTCGGCACTTGTATTCAACTCGGACTCGATTGTATTTATGACAAATAATCAGTCTGTAGAGGCAGTTGGTGATTGGGAGTATATTGAAGCTGATAAACCGGCAGTAACATCGAGTAAATCAAAGTCTAAAAGTGGGCGTGGACATGGACGTGACCGTGACCGTGACCGTCGCCACGATGATAGTGACGATGACGATGACGATAATAAATATGAACGAAAACAATCAAAATACAAAACAAAGGACGACGATCTTCCGGTGAACGAGATCGAGAATATTATTACCGAAAAATTTCAAGAATACAATAAGACGAGAGAATTTGTCATTCATGAATCAAAGGGTAGTTTTCTTGTTTTGATTGTCAAGTCGGTCGAAATTGTAAAGGTATAAATAGTTTGTAATATGTCGTGAAAAACGCGACACATTACATTGCCTTGCCTTGCCTTGCCTTGCCTTGCCTTGCCTTGCATTACATTACATATAGATTGTCTCATTCGGGTTTGTATCCGCCCCTTTTGTTTGAAGTAAAATGTCATATTTCGATTGAAGAATATGGTATTCCTCTTTCATTTGAGCAAGTTCTTTACTTCGCTGTTCAATGTCTGTCTGCAATTGTTGAATAATCTGAACCACCTGCTGATTATTTAATGTGACTGGTTGTTGCCCTGGTTGCTGTAAAATAATTTGTCCGCCGCCGCCGCCACCGCCAGCCGCATCAGCCGCAGCCGCATCTTCCGCCATTTTCGCACGTTCTTTTTCCAACTGAATCGTTTGTGCAATAACATCTGGTTTCATTTCAGGACGCCCCGGTGCATAATTCTCCAATAGTTTTTCAAGTTCTACCATGTAAAACTGCCGAAGTGTGTGATCTTTGATGAAATCCATCACCTTTTTCGGCGAATCTCGCACCACCGCAGGATTCGCATTCACCAAGAGTTTACGTTTATCAAACGTATTATGTTCATGTGAAAAAACCAATATCACCTTCATTGGATCCAGTTGCACGAAAGGAACTGTATAATCTTTCAAGAATGCGCGCTCTTCAGCCAAACATGCATCATCATTATACTTATTGTTCTTAAGAAGTTTACGTTTAAACGCAAATGTTCCGGCTGTCGCATGATTTGGTCCATAGGGTCCAAATTTCTTCATTTGCCCAATATGTTTGAAATAAATATAGATTTCACTTGAACCAGCGCATAAAGCGTCGGGATGTGTAACCAGCATATGAACCGCATGAGATACGCGTTGCGGTGGATAATAATCATCGTCATCCATATAGACCAGAATCTCCCCGCGCGACTTTTCGTGCAGTAAATTTCTCTTTTTTCCAAGTGTCATTTTCGTATCGTATTTGAAGTATTTGACGCGAGGATGTGACGCAACGAGGTCTTCGATTGGATCAGTGCCATCATCGATAATAATCCACTCCATTCGATCCTGTGGATAGTCTTGATTATTGAAACATGTGATCATCGCATTTATAAACGGGCGACGATTAAATGTCGGTGTGCAAACACTGACAAATGGGAACGCCTTAAAGTATTCTGGCGTTGATTTTTGAGGAACATCAATAGATGATATCGATTTCTTATTCTTACCCATTCTTAATGTATTATAGTAAGGTCAGTTATTTATGTTCTTTCTTCGTCCGTCCGTCCGTCCGTCCGTCTCCTTAACCGCTCCAGTTTTTAAGTGTAGTAAAGAAATTCATAATACCTTGCCAGTAATGTGTAAGATACAATACGAGCAACATCAAGATCACGATGGCCGCAACATTCAAATCAAGATACTCAAATGCATAAAACATGAGTGTAAGATTAAAGAAGAAGAAGATAATCGGCACATATTGTGAATAAAGTTCCCGATATTGATCCCAGTGAAATAATGGATAAATGAATAATGTTCCGATGAACTGCAAGAGTTGAACAAAATAGGCAATGACCGGAAATACACCGAATCCAAACGCAGTAAATAACGACCATAACGAACCACCAATAAACTCCTTTCTGTTCTCAGTGGGATTCAAAATCATACCGATTACGGTTGTAAAAAACGGTCCTCCCATCAACATAAATGCGCCTAGTAAAATAAGAACAAACGGCATTAAAATAATAAGAAGGGGTGAAATCACCGTGTATAATTCTTTCGGTATATTTTGACATAATTTGATAATATAACCAAATATAGCTCGTAACATTGCGCGGTCAGATGAAAACGAAAAGATAAATGCATTGTTAATCCATTGTTTAAAACGGGCCTTAATAAAACCCCAGTTCAATAGATTCACTTGCGTGACACCTTCATTTACACTATCCTTCACCATGTCGACATCTTCTTTCGTAAGACAGAACCATTTAAAGACATAGGTATCAAGAAGAATTGCAGCTTTCAGATATATTTTTTTAGGAGTTTCAAGTTTGGGGTCATCCGCGATTCCGCCAAATTTATCTTCACACTCGGCTTCACAAGACGTATATTCGTTAGTATAACAATACGGCCACTTGTCTCTGTCTGTAGGAAACAGTGTTTCAAGATTAAGACTATTGTTTCGAATACTTTCTGGTGTGCAATAAAAGAGTATATTTACACAGACAATGGAAATAATAAGCGTTTCAATGAAAAGAGTAAGAACACTCAAACCGAATTCTTTCAACGCATTCACATCGAAGAGTGACGCTGGGTTGACTTTCTGTTTCGTTTTATCCGTAGTTGAATCATCTTCATCTTTTTTTTTATCACCACCGAACATTCCGCCTACTTTGCTAAATGCACTCTCTTCTTCTTCGCCAGTGTCTTCTTCGCCGGTGTCTTTCGTTTCATTATCATCATCCGCCATTGTATAATGATTCAAGTTATATATACGAGAGAATATTATCGATGCGGTTTAGCGCGCATACATTAATCCACAGTTACCAGATACGAATGTGAGAACATTATATCGTTCTTCCAGAATATGAAAATCGTAATTATACAGGTAGATATTTACATTGGGTTTGTTCATACCGATAATCTCTCGAGTGTTCGGATTACAAATCACTTTTACTTCGGCTGTAGTATCTAACGGCGGATAGATCGTCGACAATTCCAACTCGATTTGATTAAATTTGCTCATATTGATTGCCCCGCTAGGTTGAAGATCGTATGGATCCGAATTCAGGCAAAAGTTATAACAGTAAACGCCGGGTTTTGCACTCCCACGTGTGCGCGTATATTTTTCGACATAATTGTAAACACCCGAATCCAGAAGATTCTCTCGATACTTTCCATTCAAAGAGATACCCAGCATCTGTAAAATGTCGCGTTCATTCTCGGATTGAAAGTCGCCGGTAATATGAAGTCCAGTGAGACGTTTATCGCGCGGGTTAATACCAGGTCCAATTCCATTCTTCGGACCATTTTTATCGAAGAAGTAGCGGTCATTCGTGAAATCGGGGTTCAGATTCGTAAGAATATCGGTCGTCATGCGAATATCTTCACTAAACATCGATGGTCGCCAGTCATCGTCAATCGGTGCAGGAATAATGTCATATGGCAGATAATTATACGGCCAGTTTGTATAATTGCTCCACTCATTACGGAGATTCACGTCGCTTCGTTGAAAGAACATTGTCCATGATGATACCATCCCCATCGAATTCTCTATTTTGAGTTTCCTACTTCCAGTCACATCATTGAATGTCCAATCATAATACGACTTAATCAGGTACTTTTGTTGATTCGCGGCAAAGACTTTGGATTCATCATCCGAGAGAAAACAGTATGTCGCCATAAGATGCACATCCGCATTCCAATCTGTGCGAATACTCGGGTATGTATTCTGTGATAAATCAATACTGGGTGGCGGATATAAAAACCGCCACATTTGATGAAGCGGGTTTGTGAAGTCGGGTTGGATGACGGGCCAATAATTGCCTGGATCACCTACATCGCGTATGGTGAATAGTTCCTTCACTGGACGAAGTGTTACATCGATTTGAAGTTGATTATACTGAAGACATACAAGTGGAAACGCCATTTTCGAAGAAAGGGTGAACCATGCATTAATCGGGATATATATTTTACGACCACGAATAGAGGGTTCCGCGCCAGCAATATTACTCGTTCGATATGCATTTGGGTATTGATTTAATCGAGCACCAGAACATCCAGGATTGTATAATTCGGGAACATGTCCAGTCATTTCATTATACAACTCACGCTTTGTCGCGTCGAGATCACGCTCTATAATTGCCATCAAATTATTCCCGGTGAATTTTTGAAGCGTCATACCGCCAACGGAAATCACGATTTCTTTTATCATTTGTGTTCCCAGATTTTCTATCCAACGAAATTCATAAGGAGCCCACATATCTTCGACACGTGCAGGAGGATGAATCGGACTCCAAATCGATGGCAATGTCACACACACATATGTATCCATAAGTAGTTCTGCATACCTCGGAACGTAAAAGGTGAATTTGGATTCTTCCGTTGATCGCAGTTTCTTCTGCCCGTCAAAATCAATTCTAAACTTTTGAAGACCGAAATTCGTATATTTAAGGTATGTGCTTTTAAAAAACGACTTCTTTGGGTTGCCATTTAAGATAACATTTTGATTGCCGGTAGCAATGAGATTCAATAACCCACCAGTCATTTAGTATTTTTAGTTGTTTTCTATTGATTGATACTTCTACTTGTAATAACTTTATATAAAAATATATATGATATATAATTAGAAATGAAAGAATATCGGGTAGAGTTTATATTTATAGGTATTATCATTCTCGGGTTGGCCATATGGAAAATATCCGAGATGGTTAAAACCCGGTGTTATCAAAAACAATCCATAATCTATGAAGGGTTCTTAGCTGCGGAGGCCGCGAACGCTGCCACACGAGATACCAGTAGTGGATTAACAAATGGAAGCAGCGCATTTTTATCAGAAGTGCAAAATATCGTTAAAAAAAATAATACAGAAGTCCTTTCTACAGAGAATTTTACTGTAAATACGCCGGAATATGAAATGACGATACACCAGCGTAAAAAGGCCGCAACTACATTAGATCATCCGGTCACGTCCTCGTCGTCCTCGTCGTCGTTGTCGTCGTCGCTGGCGTCGTTGTCATCGTCGACTCGACCTAATATTGAAGATTACAAAGAAGGTATGGAAAATGCGGATGAAAATACACGGGAGATTATCGATAAGAATATCACATCAATTGCCACAACGGACAGTCAGTCTAAGTTTAAATTGCGCGACTATTACATTAAAACTGCATATAATGCATTTAATCCCGATAAATTCAAGAATTCGAATGTAAGCATGGATGCGTTTCTTTATGTGATTGCACGCGGTTGTCGGTGTATTGATTTTGAAGTATTTTCGGTGGAGAATCAACCTGTCATCGCGTCATCATCGGTGAATTCATTTAATTATAAAGAAACCTATAATCATATTCCAGTATCAGACGCATTCGAAGTGCTCGGTAATTATGTCTTTTCCGGGTCAAGATGTCCAAATCCAGGCGATCCATTTATTATTCATATGCGAATGATGTCGCAAAATATAACAATGTATGACAATCTTGCAAAAATCATATCACAAAGTAAGTCGGTGGCGCGGTATTTGCTTGGTCCGAAATATGGTCGCGAATACCAGTCGAAAGATTTAGGCAACGAGGATCTTCTCAATTTTAATGGAAAAATAATTTTAATTGTAGATGGTTCGAATCCCGTATACCGAAAAACAAAACTATTTGAATTGATCAATATGAGTTCGAACTCGCTTTTTCTTTCCAAATATACGTATTTTGGTGTAAAAAATGTCGGCGACCCACAAATATTCAAAGATGCGAATAAGAAGAATATGTGTCTAGTGCTTCCAGAAAAAGGTGGGCGTCCTATCAACGACGGTCACAACGGTCCCTTTACATGGGGATGTCAAATGGTCGCAATGTGTTTTCAAGAAGAAGCGCGCGATGAGAAACTTAAAGCGTATGAAGATAAGTTTGCATCGGTAGGATACGCGTTTATTCTCAAACCCGAGGACTTACGTTATGTCCCGATTACGATTCCCGCACCAAAACCACCCAACCCGAAGGCCTCTATGGAATCCAAACCGGCCGAAGCAGCCGGAGGTGTCAAGATTACTATATAAATTCGAAACAACTTACGAACATGACTACTATTATTATCTAATCATATGATAGACAATATCATATTATTTACATTCGGGTGACGCCCATGCCCATGCCCCATAAAAATATTCATGAAAAAAACAGTGCAGGCAACGACGACGATGTAACCTACGATGAAAAAGAACTCGAAATTCTGCGTGAAGCAGTCGACTTGGTTGAAAAAAAGAAGGGGGAAGCAATCATTCATGATCCCAAAGTAAAAAAAATTATTTCCATCGTTGAAGATTTTATCGCAGACAAGAAGCTTGTATGTTATGGCGGAACTGCAATCAATAATATTCTACCAGAAGACGCCCAATTTTATAATAAAGACATCGAACTCCCCGACTACGACTTTTATTCAGATAGAGCACTCGATCATGCAAAAGAACTGGCGGATATTTACTATAAAGCCGGATATGAAGACGTTGAAGCCAAATCAGGGGTTCATCATGGAACATACAAGGTCTTCGTGAATTTCACAGGTATTGCCGATATTACGCAGATGGAACCGGCGTTATTCAAAGCAATCTCTCGAGACGCTATTATTAAAAGTAAAATACGTTACGCCCCACCTGATCTTCTCCGAATGGCCATGTATTTAGAATTGTCGCGTCCGGATGGCGATGTTTCGCGTTGGGAAAAGGTGCAAAAACGATTAACCTTATTGAATAATTATTACCCGTTGAAAGGGTATGAATGTGACAAAATAGAATATCAGCGCGGGTTTGAAGGCGCTACAAAGTCAAATACTGGGGAAATTAGTATTTCAAAAAGTAGGTCGAAGTCGCGGTCGAAGTCTACGAGGACGACCCGTTCTACGAAACGTGGCGGCGGAAGTAGTAGTGTAAAGGATTTGAAACGAGATGCGATTAAGGGTGTAATACGAAAGTATCGTCATTTGGGCGCGTATATGAAACACTTGTATTTTGCAGTTCCATCTCATGAGGAAACAATTGGCGATTTCAAATATACGATCGAAGAAGATAAATTGACTCATCGTTATCGATTAATTGCAACATACGAGAGATTATTTGGAAAAGATGACGAATTCATTCTATATTCAATGAAACAGAAAGATTTGGATGTGAACGCGAGTCCGAGCAGGAGCGCGAGCGCGAGCAGGAGCAAGAGCGCGAGAAGGAGCAGGAACCCGAGCAAGAGCGCGAGCGCGAGCAAGAGTCCGAGTCCGAGTCCGAGCAGGAGCAAGAGTCCGAGCAGGAGCAAGAGTCCGAGCAGGAGCAGGAGCAAGAGTCCGACCCCGACCCCGACCCCGAGCGCGAGCGCGAGCAAGAGTCCCGAATACTCTGTAAGTAAATCAAATATTTCTTATTCAAGTAGTCGAGAGAAAGAATTGGCGGAGAGTGATGTGTATAATATTGTTCGTAATGTCTTCATCAAAAATCGCGCAGTATTTTTTGGTGGGTATGCGAATATATTGTATTCACGATATATGCCAAAAAAACAGCGTCGTATCATTCAAAAAATACCCGATTTCGATGTTCTCTCAGAAGAACCGCGCGACCTCTGTGACGCCGTCGTTCGCGAACTCACTGCGAATAAATATACAGGCGTCAAATACACAAAGCACGCAGGTGTCGGCGAAGTCATTTCTGAACATTATGATATCCGTATTGGTGATGAGGTCATCGCATTTTTATACAAACCTCTCGCTTGTCACAGTTACAATACAATACGGATCGACAACGAATCGATTCGTATTGCAACAATTGATACAATGTTGAGTTTTTACTTGGCGTTTATTTACGCTGACCGTGTTTATTATGATATTAACCGTATTTTGTGTATGTCGCAGTTTCTATTCGATGTCCAACAACATAATCGCCTCAAACAGACCGGATTGTTGAAACGGTTCAGTATTAATTGTTACGGAAAACAACCGACATTAGAATCGATGCGATTTGAGAAAACAGAAAAATACGAAGAACTTAAAGGAAAGCGTGGTTCGAGAGAATTCGAAGAGTGGTTCTTGCGATATATTCCATATGAGAACGCTAAAAATAAAGGAAACAAAACCAATTCAGGAGCAAAAACACGGAAACGTAAACAAAAGAAAGAATAACGCAGGTTCGGGTTACTATTCTATCTCAACCCTTCTCCTAGTTTATTCAATAGTTTCATAATGATAAACAATAATACGGCAAACATCGCACTTGTGGCCGTTAAACCTATCATTTTGAAGTTGCCATCTTCGCCGAATAATGTCGGCAAAAAATGAAGCAGTTGTGCGCGGAAAACGGGCATCTGAAAAATAAAATACATTACACCAACCAAGACGGGGATTTGAATATCATAATAAATTGCTTCAATGGTATCGAGTTGATTCGATTGGCGCGCATTGGCGCGAACGATACTTTCCATCGATGTATGATCTTTGATATAATCAAAGTCGCCGCCGCCGCCGCTGCCGCCATCTGCAAAATGAACTGACTTTGGTTGCGGAACATAATTCGGTCGCGCCTGGTCGTCGTGTGTAAATGAGTTCGGGTTCATCGGAATATCTCTCGTAGGGATCATTGTCATCCCATTAGCGCTAGCGCGTTGAACACCCTGCATGACTTCATTCATTACATTCATTGGGACATTTGGAGGTCCTCTTTGTTCTACACCTACATTTGGAGAATAAATAAGAGGTGAACCATTATTTCCGAACCCTGAACTCGGCGTTTGACTACTTAAAGGAAGGTCGTCAATACTTGTTGTGTCGCTCATTGCTAAAGAATATTTATATTTCAGATGTTGATATACATATTCTTATATTGAAGAGAGTGGGATTTAACGCAGAGTGTCTAAAACATCAACATGTCGTTGGCGGTCGGCGCGGGTGCCCCTCCACCCATTATTTTTGTCAGTTCTTGTGTCAAGTAAGCAATCGTCATTTTCTTGCTAGAGAGTTCCAACTCCATCTTTCCTATCATTATTTTTTGGGCGTAGATAATGTCTCGGAATTTTTGATTTTCCGCAAAGAAGTTCGATTTGTTTGTGTTGAGGTCTTGGATCCATTTTTCGTGGGTTTTTGTTTTACAATGTGCAGCAAATAATGGTGCTGAAATGTAGACTTTATCTTTTCGTGTTCCGCATGGGCATCGAATACCATTTGCGAGTGCATTTGTATTGAATGACGGTATTTTATCAACATAGTTGCCTTGGTCGTCGATATTGGGGGAATATACGTCAGGTTCAGTAGCGAGTTCCATGATGTCGGTTAGTCTAGTGATTGTCGTAAGGTCGATCACAGTTCGTTATTGTATAATGTATAATGATTACAATAACGAAATTATTCTTCAATTTTTTAATTCATCTTCACTTCTTTCTTACTTGGATCGCATTTGACTGCGTTTGTCTTATACTGATAACACTTGTCGTCCAACTTATACGTGTCATTCTCTAAATCTTTCAGTGGCGGAGCGCGAAATGTAATGCATGACCGGTCTTTGCATACCTTTCGAAACAATGAAGCAATACCAAGACCAAGAACAATGGAGATAATGATTCGTCCTGTTTCCGTATGAAGTAATCGTTGAAATCCCATGATATTATGTTTGTATACCTACTTTAATATATACTGATATAAATTAGAGTCGTATATCAGTAATTAAGGGTTATTTATACCCCTTATTGAACGGGTATCTTCTTCAATTCACCCTTGACTTTATCACATGGAACCTCCTTTGCTTTAAATGAGAAGCAATTATCCGCGCGGTCTTTAAATTGAAAATTACGCAGGTTGTCGGGTGTGGGGTAGACATAAATAATCTTCGGATTCGGCACTGAAATATAGACATAAAAGAGACCGATCGAGAGACTTATGATGAAAATCGGAATGGAAATGTGGTCAAATAAATTAAACATTGTTGCAATAATATACCTTGAATATGTTATATACTATTGCGATAATAACGCCCTTGATTGCGCTGCCACCGGTCCTCCTATCTGACCTACTGGTTGACTTACAATCCGATTGTCGGCAATCCACTTTGGCATGATCACCGGCATATACAATTCATGATAACTGTATTTCTTCTGCGAGAGATTGAATTCCCGGTCGTTATACATTTGAACTAACGCGCCATTCGCATTTTCGTTCGTCTCCACTTGCGAATAAATGTATTTTGTCTCACGCAACTTCATATACGCCGGTTCAATATCTGTTTGATACAACACGAGAATATCGTCGATGACGCTTCGATTCTTCCATTCTGAATCACGAAATTCTGTCATATACTCCTTAATCCGCGCAACTTTCTCGGAAATAACGCGGGTATACGTTTCGGTATCTTGACGAAGGTCATCGTTGTCGGTAACACTTAGATAGTAACTCCTGAACTCACTATACATTTTCAATTGCTCCTGCAGTTTATGCTGAACTGCGTCAAACTTTTCAAGTAGTTCATTCTCGCTAATGAACATGAACAAGAGATCTAACTTCATACGGATAATCTCATCCTTGGTTGCACGGACCTCGTCGAGAGATTCATTCATCAATGTTTCTAAACTCGCATATTTTCCGCGCGAAACTTCGATATGAAACCCGCATGGTTGAGAGATATTTCCGCATATTGCTTTCAGTTTACCGTCTGTTTCAGTGAAGATTGACCCACCTTCCTGCTTGCAAACAATACACGACGGTTTAATCATCGCAAGACGTTTTGTTTTTTGTTGCGACGAAAGGGAATTCCAGTTGTTAATGGGATCATTTATCAGGCGTTGTCTCCGTTTTTCAAGCGCGGAATTGTATTTTTCCTTAAAGGAATAATATCCGTGAATCGCGTCGTTTATTTTAACACGATCTTCTTCGGGGATAAGTTGGTAAGGGTAAATCAGTCCGCGGAATTCGTTGGGGTCGGCAGCGCGCTGGAGATGCTTTTTAAGTGCGTCTTCTTGTTTGCGTGTCATTTCTAGCAGGACGCGGGTTGCCTTTTTAAGGGTATCGCGGGTATCTCGTTCTCGTTTCTCTTCAGCAATTCTTGAAGCTGCACCACCACCACCGCCGCCGCCATATTGCGTGTTTGCGCGTTCTTGTATTGCTGTATGTAAATTTTGGTATACGGATTCCGACATGTATTGTATCTATTATATTATGGTAAGAATCAAATAATGATAACTAAACGTCGGTTCCACGCAGTTAGATGTATTCACGTTTCCAATAATCCTCATCCGGACTCTTCCACACAGGAAGATTGGTAAGCATCCCCATTCCATTTCCGGCTGGATGTATTCGGCAATCCATCGGGATTCCTTTACTTTGGGCGTAGTGACTTGCATTTACCATTTTGAGTTTCGAGAGAATGTATTCTTGTTGCTGACGCTTCTTTGCTTCTACTTCAACAGGACTTGGTTTACCTTTGTAACGAATATATAAAAATACGCCTAAACATAAAAAAAACCCGAGACCTACTGTAAAGTTAAACGTCTGTGTATGATAATAATCTTTAACCTTATGACACTGTTCGAGAGATTTACTTAAAAAATAACGAACACCTGGTTCAATCAAGGTTGGCGCTGGAGCATTATCATTCATCGCTGTGATTAGTATAAACTGCAAAAATAACGATGGAATAGAAACGCGGGCGAGATGCAACGCGATACAAATAATCCATATATAATGTAGTTACATAACACAAGACCACTACAATACATACATCATGGCTGAATTAAGTTCATCTGTCGCCATCGGGTTTTTTTTGGTTCTATTTGCAGGGTATTGTTATTACAAATACAAGAAAAATGGCGTCTTGAGTGGCGGTGTAACCTTCATGTTTTTTATTGTTCTCATCACTGGTGAATACTTCATCAACCTCGCAATGTCGAAAGATATATGCGGTTTTGATCAAGAAAAAACAGCGCTTATTGCGACTCTCTTACCATGGTTTCTTGTTTTAGGAGCATTAAAAGCTGCCTTGGTCGTATTTCCTGGGTGGTTAACGCCATTTAGTAATACATTCGGTTACATGTTTGTTTCTGTAGCAACCGATTTAAAGCAGGTATTTAATGATATTTTAACACCACAGTTTGATTTAGCGCCGGCGAAGGACGGCGGTCAAAAAGGCGGCAGCGGCGACAGTAGTGGCGGTTTGCAAGATAGCGCGGATATACCTGAAGACAATGTCAAAAATAAACAGGATATTGGTCGCGCTTTAGAACAAATCTATACCGATCAATCGATTCTTCTCAATGAACTCTCTCTTGACAACCTTGACCGCTTCTGGGACAGTTTCAAAGAATCACGCTTAATCCGACCTTCCGCCAAAATAGAGGACTTAGAGAAAATCCGGCAATTTTTAATGATGAAGACAATTGTGGGTGAATTTATATGGTTGGTATTATGTGGTATGTTGGTTGTTAGTATTAGTTATAATTATTTACTAAATATGGGTTGTTCTTTCACGCCTGAACAACAGAAGATACGGGCTCAGGTGCTCAAAGAGACACAGGATGCGGCGAAGAAGAAGGAGGCGGAAGCGAAGAATAAGGTGTCGGTTGTGACAGCGTGAGCACAAGCGAACGAAGCAAAACTAGACAAATACTCGCACTGCAGGCAATGAAATATAATACACTGTTACATAGGATAGAATGCCCAGAATGATTGCAATCAACCAAATCGGTAAAATCGTCTTACTCGAATACCCTATTCCAAATTCACGCAAACTACCGTCTTCATTATAAATAAATGATGGATTCGCATATTGAACTAATGCAAATACTATAATATATAACAGAATTGCCGCGCCGGCTAAATTATTTCGGATCATCGTTTTTAATGTGTTCATCTACTACTAATATAACGATATTACTTTTTATTCAGAGTTTAGTGCTGAATAAAAGGATACGATGACTTGAGCATTTATTATACCATTATTATTCGTCCTCGGCGTCCTCGTCGTCCTTTGACTTCTTTGTCGATTTCTTTTTCTTATTGGATTTCTCTTCTTCGTCGTCGCCGCCGCCGTCACTGCCGATAGCCTTATCTAAACTTTTCCAAATCAATACAACTTGTTTGAAAGAGCAAATGATAACATCCAAAACGGTCTTCGCCTTTTTATCCAGTTCTTTCGTTTCATCTAATTTTTTGATATCCTCCAAAAGTTTCACCATACCGTTGCCTCCATTTATTATTTTTTTAATGTTTTCTTTAATAATTCTTGGTAGGTATTTTATGAGTTCTTTTTGATCTTTTTCAGAAGGTCTAAATATATATGGATGAAATGTCTCATGTGAATATCTTATAAATGCCCCCCAATCATTGTTTCCCTCTTTGTTCCATTTTGTTACCATATCCTTGGCCGAATCCGAAGAAATCACACTTTCTATTGCTTTAATTTCTTTATCTAATTTTGTAGGTTCAATTCCACGCTCTCCCACATCCGCATATTTTTCTACGACTTTTTTAAAGTTTTTTAATATTTTATCTAATCCGCCGTTGATATCTTTCTTGTCAATCTTCGGTGTGATAAATCCCAGTTTTTCACACGCCTTGTCGCCTTTGCTGCCGCCGCCGAAACCAAACCCTTCTCTCTTGCTCGCGAACAGCGTCCCTCCGACCATCACTACGAACGCTGCTAATATCGTTAAATCCTTCTTGCGATAATACAAGTATAATAGAATCACCGAGAGAATAATATAAATGACGACCTTTTGATTCATTTATATTACCCAAATACTATAATAGACGTCTCAATCATCACGTTCAACTTCATGTTGATGGATAAATGCATAGTCGTCATCCCCCGCGTCATCATCTTCGGGAATACCTGATGACATATCCAATTCATGCGCCTCGATTTCGCTCGCGGTCCGGTCCGCCTCCAATGCATCCATCATGTAAATCTCTCGGTTCATATCTGTTACATAATCCCGGCGACCAAGTTGCTGCTCTTTCTGCGCGATCTTCTCCATCTCTTCGCGCTCTTCATCATAATAATCCTGGTCATAGATGACAACACCTGTCTGCGACGTTCCGCGACTCCAGATTCCCATCTTGTGTGTCTTCATCATATTCTCTAGTTGACGTTCACCCACCGACATCGCGCCAATTCTCTCGACAACCCCGTCTTTCTCTTTGTCTTTGACACGTGTTAGTTTCTCCTTAATATTCGCGAGATTGAAGTTGATCGCGGCTTTGTCTTTCTCGATCATACGAAGATAGACGATCATGAGTTCACTAACACGGTGACTAAGTGCTTTCTTATCGCCCATGGCGATGTCCATATCATTAAGAAGTTGGCGTTTATCCATCACGGTTGCCGCATCAGTGGAATACAGGCGTGAATGAGGATCGATATCATCACGCGCTTCATCTTCCTCTTCATGGAAATTGGCTGCGCGAGAAATTGCTCCGGGTGTGTCTGATACTGCTGCTGCTGCTGCTGCTGCTGCTCCTGCTGCTGCCGCACTCGACGTCTTACGACCTTTTTTTGCAAGAGTCGTCGTCGCACCACGACGTATTACACGTGTAGGTTCTGATTGATAAATCGTCACCGGCGTCTCTGTGACGAGTTGCACAAATGTTCGCATGAACGAGAGAAAATAAAACATATACAGGTCGCGAACAATCATACGGTCAAATACAGAATACATGGTGAAGATATTCTTGCGTGTTGAATGTGGAACACGTTCGCCAAGTTCTTTCATGATATCAACTTCTCGCGGTTCTTCACGCGAAACAGCGGCGGCACCTTTACTTTTAACAGACAAGACTGCCGCGGCACCCGCAATTTTCGCATCCTTCTCTTCATCAAAAAATACCTCCGCCATAAAAGGCGTATTGTCCATCATAATCTTAAGGTCGCGGACATGATGTTCCGCGTGACGCAATACCTCCTTGATTACATGGTCATTATAGAACGACTTGAGAGAAGTGTAATGCGAGGAAATAATAACTTTCACGTCTTTCATGTGTGTCTGAGAGAATCCCCAGTGTTTCGGAACATTTGTATCGTCAAAATCAACGCCATTATTGATAATATTGGGGATGACGTCGATCAACTGCGTTAGTGCATTCCGCATAAATTGTATACTCTTTGCAATAGTTTCATCTGTAGACGACATAAGAACAGTGCTGCTCTTATTGATTTCGAAATCTAGAATGGTATCCACGATACGTTCAATCTCTCGAAACTTTCCTTTCGTTTGTTTCCCGTTTTGCTGAATGAATCCAATAACGATTGCACGCAGTTCTTGGTTCTTTGGTTGCAGATAGTTCTTGAGATCACGCATTTCTTGGGTGTCTTCTTGGACAACCGTAGGAGAATTTGACTGAAGATTTGCGAGAATGAGTTGGCGTAAATCTCTCGGAATGATGCATTGATCTAGGTCGCTACGTCCTTCTTTCGCACGTTCAGATGATTTTTCCTTCTCTTCATAACATCTATCCAAATAAAGAATTGCATCTTGGAATCTCTGAAATTGGGTATTCTCTTGTGGGCGTATCGCTGTTTTATACCCAGCGTCCGTCATTTTATACCCATTCACGGCTTTCAATAATCGTTCGAGACTATTCTCATCAAAGATACTAGAATCGGCTTTCAGTTTCTTGATTTTATCTTGTATGATATCATTGGGATTCCAATCTTGAGGGCGTGGCGGGCAAATCTCTCGAAGCGCCGGATGTAAATACATGGAGACTGCGGTGGTTACTGGGTTCGCACTTCCGGCGCCTCCACCTACATCGTCTCCTGCTGCTGCTGCTGTTGCGGTATATTGCTGGTTCATCCTGCAATAATGGATAAACGCACGATATATCGTCTGTTCATCGAATGCATCAGGAATATTTGGATACTGATACCGCGTATTTCGATTGTCGATTATGGTCGTAGCCCGTGTCATGACCGCCATATCTCTCGACGTCATTGTCAAGAACCCAATAATTCGGTTGTGATGATGGATATTCTGTTCGCGCTCCATAAAATAATCGACCACGCGTTTACTCCGGCGATCAACCGGTTCATTGCAACACGCATTTTCCAAGAATGGTTCGCTCGCCATATTTAAGAGAAGCGGACTGCTATTCTTCACGACGGAGTGTATCATTTGTTGAATCGAGAGACTGAAATATTGACACTTGCTTTCGAGGACCGCAAGTTTATCATGCTGACCATGGTATCCGCGCTTCATATCTGTAATCAATTGATTCGTGAAATCGGGCGACACGTTCTGGGGAGTTGGCATATTGTCGAGAGATTTCATCGGAGGCATAAAATTCCCCCAACGCAGCACTGAAAGTTCTTCCGGAACAGCGTCACCTGCACCCTCACGAGATTTCAAATAATCGCGTTTC
>Ga0209617_10000359_pt1 | contig 19533 bp, 18 predicted proteins | sample LakEriepJuly2011_2_FD_187459 | JGI IMG/M metagenome (GOLD analysis project Ga0209617, IMG submission 187459) | Freshwater microbial communities from dead zone in Lake Erie, Canada - CCB epilimnion July 2011 (SPAdes) (version 2) | ecosystem: Environmental > Aquatic > Freshwater > Lentic >...
CTGCAGCTAGCTCTAACTCCATCGATTCACGTTGTTCTGCTGGCAAATCAGCCAAGATCCGGCGATGCAACACACGAACGGCTGCAACAGCGCCCATCACTGAAACCTCTGCTTCTGGCCAAGCAAATACACGCGTTGCACCTAACGCCTTTGAATTCATCGCAATGAAGGCACCACCATATGCACGGCGAGTAATTAATGTAACGCGGGGAACAACAGCTTCACCAAATGCATGCAATAGCTTTGCACCACGTCTTACTGCGCCCTCCCATTCCTGTCCTGCACCAGGTAAGAAGCCTTGAACATCTGCAATGACAATAAGAGGAATTCCAAAAGCATCACAGGTTCTGACAAAGCGCGCTGCTTTCTCTCCAGCAGCTGCATCTAGTACACCGGCGATGTGAGCTGGATTATTTGCTAACACTCCTACAGTTGCACCGCCTAAGCGGCCAATAGTTGTTGTCATATTAGGTGCCCACATTGAAAGTAGCTCAATATATTCTGTCTCTTTATCTAAAATCGCATCAACTAATGGATGCACTTCATAGGTGCGCACCTGTGGTTGCGGAACAAATACTGAAAGATCAATATCGGCCACATCAGGGTTCATAACCCCATGATTTGCAAAGAGTGCGGTTAAGTCGCGCACGTCATCAATTGCCGCTTGTTCAGTAGGAGTAATGATGTGTGCAAGGCCGCTGTTCTTGCGGTGCGCTTCTGGGCCACCCAGCAACGCCATATCAATATCTTCTCCAGTAACACTTTTAACGACATCAGGGCCAGTAACAAAGATGCGTCCCTCAGGAGATAAAACAACGATGTCAGTTAACGCTGGTCCATAAGCACCGCCACCTGCAGTTGGTCCAAGAACAAGTGATAACTGCGGGATTCGACCACTTGCAGAGATCATTGATTGGAAAACTTCACCGAAGGCATCTAATGATGCAACGCCATCACTTAAGCGCGCACCACCTGAGTGCCAGATGCCGATGATTGGAACTTGCGCGCTCATTGCCGCTTTATAAGCAGAGACAATTACTTTTGAGCCTTCAACTCCCAACGCTCCACTTTTAATCGTGGGATCGGAGGCAAAAACAATAACTTTATTTCCTTTAATATCTCCGGTTACAGCAACCATCCCACAATCAGTGCGGGGGAGGAGGAATTCAAACTTTCCATCATCGAGTAATCGAGCGATACGGCTTTCTGGATCGCGTGGATCTAACTGCGGGGTTGGCATTTATATGCTCTTAAATACCAATACGACGTTGTGGCCGCCGAAACCAAAAGAGTCATTAAGGGCTGCGATATCACCGGCAGGTAGAGCACGGGGTTTATCGCGAACAACGTCAACAGTGACGGCTGGATCTAAATCATCGATATTAATTGTGGGTGGAGCTAAACGATCCTGTAGCGTCTTAACGATGAATACCGATTCAATCGCACCTGCACCACCTAATAAGTGCCCAGTCATAGATTTAGTGGCAGAAACTGCAACATGATCAGCATCTGTTCCAAGGGCTGCGCGCAAAGCATTTGCCTCGGCAACATCACCGGCAGGAGTAGAAGTGGCATGGGCGTTTAGGTGAACAATATCTTTAGTAGTTAAACCAGAATCACGAAGTGCAAACTTAACTGCGCGCTGCACGCCAGCTCCATCTGGATCTGGTGCTGCGATGTGATAGCCATCAGAAGTTAAACCTTGGCCAGCTATTTCGCAGTAGATCCTGGCACCACGTGCAACGGCGTGCTCATACTCTTCTAGAACTAATATTCCGCCGCCTTCACCTAAAACAAAGCCATCGCGGTTTAAATCATATGGACGAGAGGCACGCGCTGGCTCATCGTTTCTAGTTGATAGTGCCTTCATTGCAGCAAAACCTGACATCGGCATCACGTGAATCGCTGCCTCAACACCACCACTGACCACAATATCGGCGCGATCATTTCTAATCATTTCTAGTGCGTATCCAATTGCCTCCGCACCCGATGCACAGGCACTTACTGGGGTGTGAACACCAGCGCGGGCTTGTAGTTCAAGACCAACATTTGCTGCAGGTCCATTTGGCATCAACATAGGAACGGTGTGTGGACTAACTAGTCGTGCACCTTTTTCACGCAAGATGTCATATTGATCAAGCAGTGTGGTGACGCCACCAATACCTGATGCAATGACAACGCCTAAGCGCTCTTTATCAATCTCAGGAGAACCAGCATCTTTCCAAGCCTCGCGTGATGCAACGAGTGCAAACTGTTCAGATCTATCTAAGCGCCGTAGCTCAACGCGCTCCATCTGCTCTGCTGGTTCAACTGCTACTCGTGCAGCGAAGTGCACCGGAAGGTTTTGTGCCCACTCCTCAGTCAGGTTTCGAACACCACTTGTGCCAGCAAGAAGGGCTGACCAAGAAGTTGTTACATCCCCACCAATAGGAGTTGTGGCACCAAGTCCAGTGACGACAACGCGACGGCGAGACATGAAAGAAGAGCTCTTACTACTTACTTAGCTGCATTAACGATGAAATTAACTGCATCGCCAACTGTGGCTAGATCAGTAACAGCTTCATCAGGAATCTTCACGCCAAAGCGCTCTTCTGCAGCAACTACAACTTCAACCATGCTCAGTGAATCTACTTCTAGATCATCAGTGAAGTTCTTATCAAGTTCAATTGATGCAGCTGGAATACCGACTACTTCTTCAACGATCTCTTTAAGTCCTGCTAGTACATCTGCTGGTGCAAGTGCCATGTGATGTGTTCCTTTTCTTGAGCGAATAGTTCAATGGATCAACAGGTGGTAATTCTCTATGAAAGGGGTGCTTACTTACGAGTATAGAGGGGCGTAAGTGTCATAAATCTCAGGGCGCAGGCGGAAGTTGCACCACTTGCCCCGCATAAACCAGGCCGGCCCCATAGCCAATGAGCAACGCTAATTTGCCATGCATCTCGGGATGTTTTTCTAGCAAGGCATCCATCGCAAGGGGAATCGATGCAGCTGATGTATTTCCATTTACACGAATGTCATCAGCAACTAAAACAGACTCTGACAACTTCATTTCTTTCACCATTGTTTCAATGATGCGCATATTTGCTTGATGAGGGATAAATACATCAAGATCATTGACGCCTAATCCAGCAGACTCCAAAGCCTTAAGACCAACTTTGCTCATGGAATACACAGCCCAACGAAATACTGTTTGACCTTGTTGGGAAATATTTGGCCAACCTAATTGAGCAACACCTTTTTCAGGGGCGTTTCTAAACTCTGTGTATGCAGGATTTAATAAAATTGCATCGCGTGAATCAGCATCTGATCCCCAAATAGTTGGACCAATCTTTGCTTGCGTGCTTTGTCCGACAACAACTGCACCGGCACCATCTGCAAAGATAAATGCAGTTGCGCGATCATCTGGGTCAGTAAAGTCTGAAAGCTTTTCAACACCCACCACTAATACATTCTTCGATGTTCCACCACGCACTAAATCACTTGCCATACCAACCCCATAGCAAAAGCCAGCACAGGCGGCGCTGATATCAAAAGCTGCCGCCTTGGGATTGCCAAGTTCATTGATGAGTTCAGTTGCAGCACTTGGTGCTTGGTAGGGATAAGAAATAGTAGAGAGAATTAACGTATCGATATCGGCCATTGTTAACTTCGCTCGCTTGAGCGCACTTTCACATGCCGCCTTAGCCATGGTTATTACAGTCTCGTCTGGACCTGCAAAGCGACGGGATTCAATGCCTGTGCGCTGTTGAATCCACTCATCACTTGATTCAATACGATCAACAATTTCAGAGTTAGGCACTAAACGCTTTGGGCGATAGGAACCAACAGAGAGGATTGCACTATTGGTCGTTGGTGATGTTTTGATAATCATGCGTGCCTTCCTGCAAATTCCTTAGCGGCAGATAGATCATCTGCACTTTTAAGGGCGAATGTTTCAATCTCTGGAGCACCGCGCTTGAGCAAGCCAACCAGAGTTCCAGCCGGTGGTAATTCTATGACACCCGTTATGCCGAGTTTTTTCATCCTCTCCATGCATAGATCCCAGCGCACTGGATTAGCTATCTGGTTAACAATACCAGTGAGCACCTGTGCACCATCTGTGACCACTTCACCATCTTTATTAGAAATAACTGAAATTGTTGTTGGGGCAGTTGAGATAGTTGCAGCAAGTGTGCGCAGAGGTTCAACGGCAGGTGTCATAAAAGAAGTGTGAAAAGCGCCGGCAACAGCTAGAGCACGAACACGTGCACCCTCAGGAGGATTTTCTGAAAGTGCGGCAAGGGTGGCTAAATCACCCGCAGCCACAATTTGTCCACCACCATTATCGTTTGCGGCAACTAATTGCAGTTCATTGAGTTTCTTTAAAACGAGTTCACGATCTCCACCTAATACTGCAGACATTCCAGCAGGGGAGAGCGCTGCAGCTTTGGCCATCTCTAGGCCACGTGCTCGCACTAAGCGCAACGCATCTTCATCTGAGATTGCACCACTGATTGCCGCTGCTGCCAGCTCACCCACTGAGTGACCAGATGTGAATGAAAAACTCTTGATGCCAAGTGCGCGAGCTCCTAATAAAGATGCAGCCACAATAAGTGGTTGGGCATTAGCCGTGTCTTTAATTTCATCAGCATCGGCAGTTGTGCCAAGTCTTATTAAATCCACATCAATGCGCATCGACCATTTAGAGAGAAGTTCATGAAAAACGGGATTGCTTACCCAAGAATTAAACATCCCCGGAGTTTGGGAACCCTGTCCCGGAGCAATAATTGCTAACACATTTATTACTTTACTCGAATGGGACGATTACTACCTAGTAGGAGTAGATCATCAGAGTTGTGCAGTATGGGCCGACTTCCTGAAGGGTGTTGATGCTTGCGCAAAAATGTAGTGAATTGCCATGCCGTGGGTTACGAGACCCGTTCTTCAAAAACTTCAGGCAAACCAGCCTCTCGATGATTTACAAATTCTGGGAAATAAATCACAGCATTTGCATGTGCATTTGGACGAAATAGCTTTCGAATGTGTTCACAAGCGATCAAATAGAGAGCCGCTGGTAGTAGATCAACTGAACGCTTGAGAAACCAAGGTGTTCCATTTCTTAACATCCACTTAATGGATTCAGCTTTTGGTTTCTTGACTACAGGTTCAAGGTCAATAGGAGATATTTCCCAGCGCTTACTAAGGATTTCACGAAAGTGGTGAGCCAGTAGCTGATGCCCAAACTTAGATGGGTGCATCCGATCTATATGCCAAACTTTTCTCTCATAAATACCCTCCAGATCACGGGTTCTCAATATTTCTGTCCCAAACTCTGCAGAGATTGCTTGTGTCACTTGATTGACAGCATTAATGCGTCGACGCAAGACAGTACCGAGAGTTTTGGGCATTGGCACAATCAAAGTGGGATCATGTAATTGCAGGAGTAGAACCTCTGAGCCAAGGTCTTTAAGTTGTTTGATTGTGCTACGAAGATTTTGGTGTAGACGCTCAGGTGAAAAGCCGTTTCGTAGAGCATCGTTTCCACCGACTATTACTGCTGTAATTGAGGGGGAATGCAAAATCGCCTTGGGAAGTTGGTCATGAAGAATCTCATCTGACTTTGCACCGGGGCGTGAAAAGTTTACATACACTAAAGGATCCTTAAAATTTTTAGCTAAGTAGTAACTCCAACCGCGAGAGTTTCCATTGCTATCGGTGTCGCCGACGCCAGATGCGGCGCTATCTCCCAAAACTGCGAAGGTTGCGACGCGCTCCACTTAAGCAGCCCGTAACCTTCTTTTAACTTCTTGGCTATCGCCATGAAGCTTGAGCATCAAAGATAACGTTGCACTCCATGGAAAATTCTCTGCTTGATGGAAACAGCGCTGAGGCAGTTTGGGATCCTTGCGCATTTCAAGTACTCGCTCAATTGCATTAGCAAACTCATGTCCAGAATTTCCTGCGATTGCCCCAACTGGCTCTGAGGTATTAATAAGGAGGAATTCACCAACTGCGCTCGTGTTAGAAGCAACGACCGGGGTGCCAGCAGCGAGAGATTCAAGGGCAGCTAGGCAGAATGTTTCAATCGGCCCGGGAGCAAGTGACACATCTGCAGTTGCCAGAATTTCAGCTAGGCGCTCTCGGTCGGCAATATAGCCAAGAAAAGTAACAGGCAAGCCCTTACTTCTTTCACGCAAATCAACATACATGGGACCAATGCCAACATAAATTAATCTCGCATTAATTCCACGTTCAATTAAAACCTTCAGAGCTTCAATCGAACGGGCTGGGTGCTTTTCACGAGACATGCGACCGCAGTGAACAAGGAGAACATCCGCGCCTTGAAGTAAATCTTTTCGGAAATCTTCGTTTCGCAAGTATGGCGAGAACTTATCTAAATCCACACCGAGTGGAACTCTTACAAGATTGGTTGTTTTTATTTCCTCAAACTCTTTGGAAGCAAACTCTGTTGTAGTAATTACATGCTTAAAGCGTGAAGAGAGTCTGCGATTGTGCCAATCTACGATGCGCTTAAGGGAGAAAGGGAAGTAGTTCTTAGCTAATCCACTTAATGTTTCATGGCTAAAAACTACTGCTGCGATGTTTCGCTGACCTGCCCAAGCACCAATCTTTGAGAGAGTGAATCGATCTGAAATCTCTAGTACATCTGGCTTAAGTGTAATTAAAAGCTTCTTAACATCTCGGTTGTTGCGAATGATGCGATAGCCGCCACTGAAAGGAATCTCGATAGAGGGCAATGTAATCCGGGTACCACTTGTTGATTCTTCACAGTAGAAGCCAGTTCCGGGGACGATGTAAGTAAAGGAGTGACCACGCGCCACATACCCAGTGCCTAATTGATGAAGTGTTGTCTTAATTCCACCTGACTTTGGGCCATAGAAATTAGCGATGTGGACTATCTTCATGCGACATTCTCCTTCATACGAAGTTGCCTCACTTGGATTAATTCTCTGTAGTGATTCATTAGCTGCTCATTTACTAGGCCCCACGAGTTATCAATCACTGATGAGCGGGTACGCTCGCGCAAGATTGCTGGCTCATGCTTATTCAAGAGATTGTTAACGTTTTGGTTGAGTGCAACTGAGTCGGCAGTATTAATCAAATATCCAGTCCAACCGTGCTTGACCAGATCTACTGGTCCACCTGAATGAGGTGCAATTACCGGAACACCCGATGCAAGTGCTTCTTGGATGGATTGGCAGAAGGTTTCATGAGCGCCTGTGTGAACAAAGATATCTAGTGATGCGTAGTAACGGGCTAAGTTCTCGCCACTTTGATAACCAACAAAGTGGGCGTTAGGTAGGTGCTTTTCAAGGCGAGCTCGAGCTGGGCCATCGCCTACAATTACTAGTTGAATATCATCGCGGATATCTAAAACTTTGAGATCATCTATTCGTTTTTCATTTGCAAGGCGGCCAACGTAGCCAACTATTTTGCGATCAGGGCGTGAACCCAGAAGTTCGCAGCGCAAATCAATATTGCGCTTTTCTGGAGAGAACTTCACCGCATCGACGCCACGTTGCCACAGGTGCACATTCTTTACTCCACTTTGTTCTAAATCCTTGCATGACCAAGTGGAGGGCGCCAATGTGCGATCACTGGAAGAGTGAATCTTTGCAACCCACTTCTTCAAAGAGTTATGTGCAACTGTTAAACCGTAATGACGGGCAAAGCCTGCAACGTCGGTTTGATAAATGGATAAAGTGGGAATGTTGAGATTCTGGGCAATCTTGGTTGCATATTTGCCAAGAAAGATCGGAGAAGCTAAATGAATGACATCTGGTGCAAAGCCATCAATTAAAGGCTCTAGCGCCCTTTGCGGAAAGCCAAGTGGAATCAAGCCTTTCATTTCAAGACTTGGAACACGTTTGATACGAAAGCCGGCATATTCGCGGGGAGCATCAATACTTTCAGGGGCAATGACTAAGGCTTGATGGCCTTCGCTTTTTAGATGCTCTAGAACCCGCAAAACAGAGTTAGTGACACCGTTGATCTGAGGCAAAAATGACTCTGTAACGATTGCAATGCGCATTTTCGGACTCATGGATCACAGGGTCGGTTACCCCAAAAGACTCAAGTAATACTTGAGGTTACGTGTCGGCAAATCAAGCGTGAAATCTGAGATTTCGGTTAGCCTTTTTTGTTACTGGCCAGTAACCTTGTCTCTATGAGGATTGCAGTCTGCATCAAACAGGTCCCAGATTCATGGGCTGAGAAGAAGATGGTTGGTGGATTACTAGATCGCGCTAACGTTGATGCTGTTCTCAATGACTTAGATGAATATGCCGTTGAAGAAGCACTTCGAATTGCAGAAGCACATGGTGGCAATGAAGAAGGTGGCGCGAACACGGTCACTGTTATTTCAATGGGGCCAGAGCGTGCGACAGAAGCTGTTCGCAAAGCCTTATCTATGGGTGCAAATGATGCGATTCTCATTAGCGATTCAGTCTTAGCTGGCGCTGATGCTGTTGTGACCGCTGAAGTTTTAGCAAATGTCATCACAAAAGGTGAGTTCGACATCGTTATCTGTGGAACTGAATCAACAGATGCCCGAATGAGCGTTGTTCCAGCGATGATGAGTGAAAAGCTGGGATGTGCTCAATTAACTTTTGCTTCAAAGGTTTCAGTAGATCCAGCAGCTAAGAAAGTCTCGATTACACGAGTTACCGAGGCTGGCGTGGATGAAGTCCATGGAGAGTTTCCTTGTGTCATCAGTGTTGTTGAAAAGATTAATGAGCCGCGCTACCCATCATTCAAGGGCATTATGGCGGCGAAGAAAAAAACTATTGATATCCGCAACTTTGCAAGTACTGGTGCGCAGTTCACAAAATCGTGGTCAGCAGTAGTTGATTCTGCTCCACGTCCACCACGTGCTGGTGGCGTTGTTGTTACCGATGATGGAACTGCGGGCCAAAAACTTGTTGATTTCTTGAGTGAGAAGAAATTGATATGAGCACTGTTTTAATCCTGGCTGATTTCGCTAGCGAAAAGGCAACTAAAGCAACAGTTGAAATTGCAACAGCTGGCGCTGTCATTGGTGAGGTAACAGCATTGGTCCTAGCACCTGTTGGCAAAGGGGGAGCCTATGCAGCCTCCGTAAATCAAGGTCCAGTCACAAAAGTACTTGTCATTGAATCAGATGACTTTGCACGCCATGGCGTTGCAGCTTCTGCAGATGCGCTCGCACATGTCATTGGACAAATCTCTCCTTCAGCAGTTCTCGTGGTTTCACACGCCTTTGGTAAAGAAGTTGCTGGTCGTGTGGCAATGAAGTTAAAGATTGGCATTATTACTGATGCTGTTGATGTTGCTACAGATTGCACCGCAACTCAGTTAGTTTTTGGTGGATCAACAACTGTTCACTCAAAGGTCAACGAAGGCACAGCGATTATTACTGTGCGTCCTAACACCATCACTGCAAACTTTGCCGCGGCAACCCCTGCAATAGAAAATACAACTGCACCAATATCTGATCACTCAAAGAAAGCAACGATTACTTCATCACAGCCACCAATTAAAGGTGGTCGTCCAGAGTTAACTGAGGCCAACATTGTTGTCTCAGGTGGCCGTGGAACAAATGGGGATTTTGCAACAGTTGAAGCTTTTGCAGATTCATTAGGCGCAGCCGTCGGTGCATCACGCGCAGCAACAGATGCAGGTTGGTATCCACACTCACACCAAGTAGGACAAACTGGAAAAACTGTTAGCCCACAGCTCTATGTTGCATGTGGAATCTCAGGGGCAATTCAGCACCGTGCTGGCATGCAAACAAGCAAGAACATCGTGGTGGTTAATAAAGATCCAGAAGCGCCACTGTTTGAATTAGCTGATTTTGGTGTTGTGGGAGATCTCTTTGCCGTGCTGCCTCCTGCCACTGAAGGTGTTAAAGCCCTCAAAGCCTAAGATTGGACCTATGTCCTCTATCTACCTAGACCATGCGGCCACAACGCCCATGGTTGAAGAAGCGCTAATTGCTATGACTGCGCAATTAGCACGCTTAGGTAATCCTTCAAGTTTACATACACACGGACGTGCAACACGAAAGACTTTAGAAGATGCAAGAGAAGTTATTGCAAAAGAAGTTGGTTGCTTGCCCAGTGAAGTTATTTTCACCGCATCAGGAACAGAAGCAAATAACACCGCGCTTAAAGGTTTGTATTGGCAGGGGCGCGATAAAGGCAAGCGCGTTGTGGTTATCAGTGCCATTGAGCACCATGCAATCCTTGATCCAGCACATTGGCTAGAAGTGCATGAGGCCGCTGAAATTGTTCAAATCCCAGTTAACGCTAATGGCGTAATAGATATTGAATTTCTTACCCAATTAGTTGCTACTAGGGGCGATGAGATTGCAGTAATTAGTGTGATGCATTCAAATAATGAAACTGGAGTTATTCAACCGATTGCAAAAGTTGTTGAAATTGCTGGAGAGATTCCAGTTCACACAGATGCCGCACAAAGCTTTAAGAAAGTTCCACTTTCATTTGCAGATCTTGGCGTTTATGCAATGTCATTGAGTGCCCATAAAGTTGGAGGACCTCTAGGAATTGGGGCACTCATTTTGCGCAGAGCAGTTGAAATCCCAGCATTGCTGCACGGTGGGGGACAAGAGCGTGAAATTAGAAGTGGAACTTTAAATGCACCGGCAATTGTTGCTTTTGCTGCAGCTGCCAAAAGCAAGTATTACGATGCAAAGAATGTCAGCACACTACGCGACTCCTTCATTGCAGGAATTACATCTGCACTGCCTGAAGTAATTATTAATGGTGTGCAATCAGATCGCCTACCGGGAATCGTGAATGTCACTTTTCCTGGAACACAAAGTGACACTTTGTTACTGCTCATGGATGCACAACACATTTCCTGTTCAACAGGATCGGCTTGTAGTGCAGGCGTGCATGAAGCCAGCCACGTTCTACTCGCCATGGGACATAGCGAAATAAGTGCTCAGTCTTCACTTCGCTTTTCTTTCGGTGCCACAAGCACTAATGCAGACGTTGATTTCGCACTGTCAGTGTTGCCTGATGTAATTACCCGTGGAAGGGCGGCAAATCTTTCATGAAGTTAATTGCAGCAATGAGCGGTGGAGTTGATTCTGCAGTGGCTGCTGCCCGCGCAGTTGAAGCTGGCCATGATGTTATTGGTGTTCACTTAGCACTCTCTGCAAACCCTCAGAAGTATCGCTCTGGTGCTAGAGGCTGTTGCACCATTGAAGATTCACACGATGCCCGCCGCGCCGCCGATGTCATAGGAATTCCTTTTTATATCTGGGATATGGCTGAAGAGTTTCATGATGGTGTGGTTGAAGATTTCTTAGCTGAGTACGCAGCCGGGCGAACACCTAACCCATGTCTGCGTTGTAATGAAAAGATTAAATTTGCAGCCGTACTAGATCGTGCACGCGCCATGGGATTTGATGGTGTTGTTACAGGTCACTATGCAAGAACGCAAATCTCTGATTCTGGAAAGACACTTCACCGTGCAGTTGATCACTCAAAAGATCAGTCATATGTTTTATCGGTTTTAACTGTTGAGCAAATTGAAGGAGCGATTTTTCCACTAGGGGATACAACGAAAGTTGATATTCGCAAAGAAGCAGAAGCGCGCGGCTTAGCTGTTGCACAAAAACCGGACAGTCACGATATTTGTTTTGTTCCATCTGGTGATAACGCAGGATGGTTACGCGATCGTTTGGGAAGTGAAGTAGGTCCTATCGTTGATCAAGATGGCGTGAAGATCGGCGAACACAAAGGTGCTTACACATACACAATCGGCCAACGCAAGGGCTTAGGGCTAACAGTTCCAACTGCTGATGGTTCACCGCGATTTGTTTTAAAGATTGAGCCTGTGAGCAATACCGTTGTTGTTGGAGCGCGTGAAGATTTAGCAGTATCAACTATGCGTGGTGAGAGGGCTGTGTGGTGTGGGCCAGGTGTAACCGGACAACCACAACGCGGCTTTGTTCAAGTGCGTGCGCACGGTGCAGCGCTTCCTTGTTCTTACTTCTTTGATGGAACATTGCTCACTGCTCAACTAGATGAACCTCTTTTAGGGCTAGCAACTGGCCAAGCAATGGTTATTTATGATGGTGATCGCGTCGTAGGTTCAGCAACAATTTGTGAGACTGAGTAATGAGTAATCAAGCCCGCCACCGCATGAGTGAGCTCATGGGGCAAATTCGTGATCATCAATTTAAATACTATGTTCTAGATGCACCAACAGTTACTGATGCAGAATTTGATGCATTATTAAAAGAGTTATCTGCGCTAGAGGCTAAGCATCCAGAACTTCGTGAGGCAGATTCACCAACACAGCACGTGGGTGGAGGCTTTGCTACTCAATTTGAGCAACGTGATCATATTGAAAAGATGATGAGCTTAGATAACGTCTTTGACACTGAGGAGCTTTCATCGTGGTTTGATCGAGTTGAAAAGGAAGTTCCTAAACCTTCCTACTTATGCGAACTCAAAGTTGATGGCTTAGCAATCAACTTGACCTATGAAAAAGGTCAGTTAGTGCGCGGACTCACTCGTGGTAATGGTGTTACAGGTGAAGATGTGACACTGAACGTTAAAACAATTAAGAACCTACCTCACACTCTCACAGGCGATAAAACTCCAGGTTTGATTGAAGTGCGTGGAGAAGTGTTTTTTCCTATTGCAGCCTTCAATGAACTCAATGAATCGCTGGAGGAATCTGGTAAAGCTCTCTTTGCCAATCCACGAAATGGTGCAGCTGGATCTTTGCGTCAAAAGGATCCACGAGTAACTGCGTCGCGACCTCTCTCCGTAGTTGTTCATGGGGTAGGAGCGAAAGAGGGTATTTCATTTGAGTCACAAAGTGATGCCTATGAAGTTCTAGCATCACTTGGCCTGCCAACAAGTGATCGCTTTAAGGTGTGTAAGAGCCGGGCTGAAGTTGAGAAATTTGTTAAGTATTACGAAGAACATCGTCATGATGTTGAGCATGAAATAGATGGCGTAGTTATAAAGGTCGATTCAATGAGTGAGCAGGTGCAGTTGGGCTTTACTTCCCGTGCGCCTAAGTGGGCTATTGCATTTAAATATCCACCTGAAGAGGTAACTACCAAACTTCTAGATATCAAGGTGAGTATTGGTCGCACGGGCCGCGTAACACCATTTGCTTTTATGGAACCAGTCAAAGTTGCAGGTTCAACTGTTACTAACGCAACTCTTCATAACGCGGAAGAAATTGTTCGCAAAGGCGTGTTGATTGGCGATGTAGTTGTTATTCGCAAAGCTGGCGATGTTATTCCAGAAGTTCTAGGCCCAGTCATTGAACGACGCACGGGTACTGAGCGCGCTTTTGTTATGCCAACAAATTGCCCAGAGTGTGGTTCAAAGCTGCGCGCAATGTCTGAGGCTGATGTGGATATCCGCTGCCCAAATACGCAAAGTTGTCCTGCCCAGTTGCGTGAGCGCATTTACTACATTGGTTCACGTGCTGCTCTAGATATTGATGTACTGGGCTATGAAGCTGCAGTGGCATTGCTTGAATCAAAAATAATTGTGGATGAATCAGATCTCTTTGCTTTAAATGAGGAGAAACTGGCAAAGAGTGAGTTCTTTACGAAAAAAGATGGAACAGCTGGTGCAAATGTCACAAAGCTTCTTGCCGCACTAGAGCAAGCAAAAAAGCAACCGCTCTGGAGAACTTTGGTCGCACTCTCTATCAGGCACGTTGGCCCGACTGCTGCGCAAGCGCTAGCTACAAATTTTGCATCTATTGCCAAGATTTCAACTTCCTCTGCTGAAGAGCTAGCTGCAGTAGATGGCGTCGGGTCAACAATTGCGCAGTCAATAGTTGAATGGTTTGCCATTGATTGGCACCGCGAAATTATTCGAAAGTGGAGCGCCGCTGGCGTTACAGTCGTGCAACAAGAAGTCGCCGTATTGCCACAAACTCTGGCTGGCTTAACTTTTGTCGTCACTGGGGGGTTGGAATCTTTCACCCGCGATGGCATCTCTGAAACCATCACAGGCCATGGTGGCAAAGCTGCTAGCGCTGTATCAAAGAAGACTGATTACGTATTGGTGGGTACTGACCCTGGATCAAAGTTAGCTAAAGCACAAGAACTTGGCGTACCAGTCATTGATGAGGCCCGCTTTAAGCAATTACTTAATGGTTTGGCATAGTAGGATTTCAACCATGATGAACTTAGCAAACGAGGCCGTGCGAGAACTTCCAATGCCCCCTTACGCATTTGGCATTCTTGGCTTTGCCGTTCTTTCACTGCTTCTGTATTTAACTCTTCGCCTAGACCGGGACTAATTTGTCCCGCGTTGGAATTTACGGCGGAACCTTTGACCCCATTCACTTGGGTCATCTGCACGTAGTTACCCAACTATTTAAAAAAGATCTCATTGATCAATTACTTCTTATACCCGCTGGTCAACCTTTGCTTCGAAGTTCGGAGCCAACTGCCTCACCAGAACAGCGCCGAAAGATGTGTGAGTTAGCAGTTTCAACGTTGTCAGAGGAAATCAAGAACAAAGTCAGTGTTAATCCCATTGAAATTCTGCGCCAGGGCCCTAGCTATGCAATTGATACCGTTGAAGCGGTGAGTCAAACATTTCCAGATGATCAGATTTACTTGATTGTCGGTGCAGATGCTTTTTCAAAGATGGATCAATGGCATAGGGCCCAAGAGTTGGAAAAAATGGTCTCAGTGATATGCATTAATCGCCCAGGTTATCCAGCAATTGGAATTGATATTGAGGCCCTTGATACTGCGGCAACAACCATTCGACAGGGATTGAGCGCTGATGTGCCGGAAATTGTGGCGGGATTTATAAGAGAGAATGGGCTCTATGACAATCAGTAGCAAAACCCGCGAGATAACCCAAGTAGCCGCCCATGCCATTATCAAAAAGATTGGCACGGACTTAATCGCTATTGATTTATCAGATCAATTAGTTTTAAGTGAAGTTTTTTTAATTGCAACAGGCCAGAACTCAGCACAGGTTGATTCAATTGCAGATGAAGTGGAACGTAAGCTTCAAGCAATAGGAGAGAAGCCAGCACGCCGTGAAAAAGGTGCTGAATGGATTTTGCTGGATTACTCAGATTTAGTTGTGCATATTCAAAGCGTTGAGCTTCGCAAGTACTACATGCTGGATCGACTTTGGAATGATTGCCCAACGATTGAACTAGACGCCGTGAAGGAAGCTGCATTAAATGGTAGGTAATCGAATAGTAATTTGGCGCCATGGACAAACAGACTGGAACAAGATCAACCGTTTTCAAGGCCATTCTGATATTCCACTCAACGAAGTGGGAAAAGTACAAGTAACCAGAGCAGCCCAAGTTTTAGCAGGCATGAATCCAACTCAGATTATTTCAAGTGATTTGGGTCGTGCTATTGAAACTGCACAAGCCCTTGCAGATTTAACTGGGTTAAGTTTTAGTACACGTGAAACATTACGTGAAACCAATGGTGGTTTGTGGGAAGGTAAAACTGGTTCACAAAATCGCGCCGAAGATTTTCATAACTTTATTCGCTGGATTGATGGCGATGATAGTCCTGCTGGCACAACAGGAGAGCGACGCAGTGAAGTTGCATCTCGAGCAGTTGGTGAAATATTGAAAGCGCTAGAAGGAAAGACAGAACAACTCCTAGTTGTTGCAACACATGGTGGAACTGCTAGATGCGTCCTTGGAGAATTGCTACAGCTTCCACTTTCTCATTGGGGTGTATTAGGCGGACTTTCAAATGCATCGTGGTCTGTCCTACAAAGAAATCCCCGCCAGTGGAATTTAGTAGAACACAACGCTGGATCTATTCCAGAACCTGTCTATGGCGAAGAAAGTGGAGCAACTTTCGTTTAAAACTACCGTGCATGTATGCGGTAAGGTCTGCACTTGAAGTAAATGGGGCTATAGCGCAGCTGGTAGCGCACCTGCATGGCATGCAGGGGGTCAGGGGTTCAAATCCCCTTAGCTCCACGTATGAACAACAACGTGAACGATGAGCGCGAGCACGCGGCATACGACTTTGCCTACGTGCAGGAAAAATGGCTGCCCATTTGGGATCAAGTACAGCCATTTAAATCGGGACATGCAGATGACACACGTGAGAAGAAATATGTTTTGGATATGTTTCCTTATCCATCCGGTGATCTTCATATGGGCCATGCTGAGGCCTACGCATTAGGTGATGTGATTGCCCGTTACTGGGTTCAAAAAGGTTTTAACGTTATGCACCCAATTGCTTGGGATGCTTTTGGTTTACCTGCTGAAAATGCTGCAATCAAACGTAACTCTGATCCACGCATCTGGACATATGAAAATATTGCAGTGCAAAAAGCCTCAATGCGACGCTTTGCATGTTCTTTTGACTGGGACCGCGTATTTAATACATGCGATCCTGAATACTATAAATGGAATCAATGGTTATTTCTAAAGCTACACGAGCGGGGCCTTGCATATCGTAAAGATTCAGCAGTGAACTGGTGTCCTGGATGCCAAACTGTTTTAGCTAATGAACAAGTTGTTGCTGGTCTATGTGAGCGATGTGATTCAGCTGTTACCAAGAAGAAGTTGAACCAGTGGTATTTCAAGATCACTGACTATGCCGATCGTCTACTCGATGACATGGCTCAATTAGAAGGTAAATGGCCTGAAAAAGTTTTGATGATGCAGCGTAACTGGATTGGACGCTCAACCGGTGCCAATGTTTCATTTGTTATTGAAGGCCGCAAAGAGCCAGTAACTATCTACACAACCCGTCCAGATACTTTGTATGGTGCAACATTTATGGTTGTTGCTGCCGATAGTGAGCTAGCTGGCGAGTTAGTTGTTGGAACAGGTGTTGAAGCAGAATTCAATTCCTACCTTGAAAAGATTAAAGCTGATAGTGATATTGACCGCCTGGCTACAGATCGTCCAAAGAGCGGTGTATTTCTTAATCGCTATGCAATTAACCCAGTTAATGGTGCAAAGTTGCCGATCTGGGCCAGTGATTATGTTCTAGCTGATTACGGCACAGGTGCCATCATGGCTGTTCCAGCCCACGATCAGCGAGATTTAGATTTTGCTAGAGCCTTTAAGTTGCCTGTAGTTGTAGTTGTTGAAACTGGGGAAGAAGATCCCAATGCAAGTGGAGTTGCAACAACTGGTGATGGAAAACTAGTTAATTCAGGCGCACTCAATGGTCTTAATAAGACAGATGCAATCGCTGCTATTAACAGTCAATTAGAAAAAGATGGTCTTGGAAAGTCTGCCCGTAACTACCGTTTGCGCGATTGGTTAGTCTCGCGCCAGCGTTACTGGGGAACTCCTATTCCAATTATTCACTGCTCATCATGTGGTGAAGTTCCTGTTCCTGCGGATCAACTTCCACTTACTTTGCCAGATGCTAAAGGTTTAGATTTAAAGCCAAAGGGAACATCACCGCTGGGTGCTGCAACTGATTGGGTCAATGTTGCATGTCCTAAGTGTGGGGCTGCATCAAAGCGAGATACCGACACAATGGATACCTTCGTGGATTCATCTTGGTATTACCTGCGTTATCCATCTTCTACTGTGCACGATCAACCGTTTTTAAAGAAAGATATAGAGACCTGGTTACCTGTTGATCAATATGTTGGCGGCGTAACACACGCAATTTTACACCTTCTCTACAGCCGCTTCTTTACAAAGGTTTTAAATGACATGGGCATGGTTAATTTCAATGAACCATTCACACGTCTGCTTAACCAAGGAATGGTTGTCATGGATGGTTCTGCAATGTCAAAGAGTCGTGGCAATCTTGTTGCACTCTCTGATGAGCTTGAAAAGCATGGCGTTGATGCAATTCGCTTGTCTATGGTTTTTGCTGGTCCACCAGAAGATGACGTTGATTGGTCTGATGTTTCACCATCAGGTTCGGTTAAGTTCTTAACACGTGCTTGGCGTTTATCTGGAGACATCACGAGTGCTCCAGGGGTAGATTTTTCTAAGGGAGATGTCTCACTTCGTAAGGCAACACACAAGGCTTTAAACGATGCAGGATTTGCAGTTGAGTCATTCCGATTTAACGTTGCAGTTGCTCGCATCATGGAGCTAGTAAATGCAACGCGTAAGGCGATTGATTCTGGTTGCGGTGGCTCTGATCCTGCAGCTCGTGAAGCCGTTGAAGCAATTGCAATCATGGTTTCACTGGTTGCACCATTTACAGCTGAAGAAATGTGGGAGCGCTTAGGACATAAGCCTGCTGTAGCACTTGCGGGCTGGCCGCTCGTGGATGAAAAACTACTTGTGGCAGATTCAGTGGAAGCTATTATTCAAATAAATGGCAAGATTAAAGAGCGCATTGATGTCTCACCAACGATTACTGATGCAGAACTTGAGGCGTTAGCCCTTACACATCCAACAATCGTTGCTGAACTGGGCACAAACGCACCGAAAAAGGTCATTGCGCGCGCGCCAAAACTAGTTAATATCGTCGCTTAATACTCGCGCGAGTAGTTCCACAATGTGAAAGGCCATGTCAATGAGGACAATCCTAGATGCCATCGGAAATACGCCTTTAATAAATATTGAAGGCATTTGGGTCAAGATGGAATATATGAACCCATCCGGTTCTATTAAAGCGCGCATTGCAAAATACATGATTGAACGTGCAGAAGAAGAAGGCTTGTTAAAGCCTGGTGACACAATCGTTGAAGCGAGTAGCGGTAATACAGGAAATGCAATGAGTATGGTTGCTGCGGTTAAGGGTTACAAGATGCTGGTAATCATGCCCGATGGAATGAGTCCAGAGCGCACAGCAATCTCTGAAGCATTTGGCGCAGAAGTTCACACTATGGGAGATTTTCATGTGAATGATGCGCTAGAAGAAGCACGCCGTCGTGGTGCAATGCCAGGATTTTTTTCACCCCAACAGTTTGATAATGAATGGAACGTGGAAGAAAACCGTCAGTGGCTTGGTCAAGAGATTTTGCGACAGATGCCAGTACTGCCAGATCTATTGGTGAGTGGAGTTGGAACCGGGGGAACAGTTATTGGTGTGGGACAAGCCTTCAAAGCTGCCAACCCCAACTGCAAAGTAATTGCTCTCGAGCCATCTGAATCCTGCACAATTTTGTGTGGAGAAGTGTCAAAGCATTTAATTGAAGGAATCGCTGATGGCTTTATTCCAGGCATTGTTACTCGCCACCATCATGAATTAGATGGAGTTATTGATGTGGGCTCTGAGGAGTCAATTGCCGAGATGCGCCGCATAGCCAGAGTGCATGGAATTTTCGTAGGCCCATCTTCAGGAGCACATATGATCGCAGCAAAGAGATTGAAGGAGCAGTACGGTGTTGAAAACGTCGTTACTTTCTTCTGTGATGAGGGCGAGAAGTACATCAACGACTACTGGATTAAGAAGTAAATATCCACACCCTTTAGCCTCATAGGGGCAGTGATTTTACTTTGCCCTGAACTATTGGGGCAGGCAATACTTATGGCCACCCAGCGGTGCAAACTCTGCAGGCGCTGGCTAGACTCGGTTCAGAGGTTTTACGGACAGATATAGATGGTGCCATT
>Ga0209617_10000360_pt1 | contig 19521 bp, 16 predicted proteins | sample LakEriepJuly2011_2_FD_187459 | JGI IMG/M metagenome (GOLD analysis project Ga0209617, IMG submission 187459) | Freshwater microbial communities from dead zone in Lake Erie, Canada - CCB epilimnion July 2011 (SPAdes) (version 2) | ecosystem: Environmental > Aquatic > Freshwater > Lentic >...
CCCGCCGCAGTCCGGGCGACGACGGCGGCCACCAGAAGGTGCTCAAGGTTGGCCAGGAAAAAATCGACCGCCTGATGGACCTGATCGGCGAGATGGTCGTGGCCAAGAACGCCCTGCCCTACCTCGCCCAGCGCGCCGAAACGCACTTCCAGCAGCGCGAACTGGCCCGCGAAATCAAGGCCCAGTACGCCGTCATCAACCGCATCGCCGAAGACATGCAGCACGCCATCATGCAGGTGCGCATGCTGCCCGTGGGCACGGTGTTCCAGCGCTTCGGCCGGCTGGTGCGCGACATCTCGCGCAAGCTGGGCAAAGAGGTCGAGCTGGTCGTGGAAGGCGAAGACACCGAGGCCGACAAGAACGTCATCGAGTCGCTGGCGGACCCGCTCATCCACATCATCCGCAACAGCCTGGACCACGGCATCGAGCTGCCCGAGGCGCGCCGCAAGGCTGGCAAACCGGCGCACGGCACCATCCGCGTGGCCGCGCGCCAGGAGTCCGACCGCGTGGTCATCGAGATCGACGACGACGGCGCGGGCGTGGACCCGAACCGCATCCGCCGCAAGGCCATCGAGCGGGGCCTGATCCCCGAGGACAAGGCTGCCACACTGACCGACACCGAGGCCGTGCAGCTGATTTTCCTGCCGGGCTTCTCCACCGCCGACACCATCTCCGACCTGTCGGGGCGCGGCGTGGGCATGGACGTGGTGCGCACGGCGGTCGAGCGCATCAATGGGCACGTCGAGCTCAGCAGCCAGTTCGGCAAGGGCACCCGCCTGCGCCTGTCGCTGCCGCTGTCGATGGCCGTCACCAACGTGATGATCATCGAGGCCGGCGGGCGCCGCTTCGGTGTGCCGATGGACCTCATCGTCGAGACCGTGCGCGTGCACGCCGACGACATCCACCACTTCAAGCAGGCCCAGACCACCGTGCTGCGCGGGCGCATCGTGCCGCTGCGCGCACTGCACGGCCTGCTGGCGCTCGACGACACACCCCACCTCAACGAAGAGGGCGAACACGCGGTGCTGGTGGTGCGCTTTGGCAGCGAGAACGTCGGCCTGCTGGTCGACCAGTTCCACGGCGCCACCGACATCATCCTCAAGCCGCTGGAAGGCGTGCTGGCCGGGCTCACCGGTTTCGCAGGCACCGCCCTCATGGGCGATGGCAGCGTGCTGATGGTCCTCAACCCCAAGGAGCTGGTCTGATGGGCATCCGTTACCTCAAGAAATACGCGGCGCTTGAAGACATTGTCACGGTCGAGGACGCAGAAACGCTGTTCGGCTGGCTCAAGCAACAGGCCAAACCGGCCGTAAACCTGAGCAAGTGCGTGCATGTGCACGCGGCCGTCCTGCAGGTCTTGCTGCTGGTCAAGCCGCAGGTGCATGGGCATGCCGCCGACCCGTGGCTCGCTCAAGCCTTGGGCTGCGCGCCGGGACAGGCCAGCGACTGAGCATTGAAAGGCAGCGATCGTGAAATCCGTTTTTCTGGTGGACGACTCCAGCACCATGCTGATGAGCCTCAAGAGCACCCTCGAGATCAGCGGGTTCAAGGTGGACACGGCCTGCGACGGCGAGCAGGCGCTTCACAAAATCCAGGCGGGCCTCAAGCCTGACCTCATCATCACCGACATCAACATGCCCAAGATGGACGGGCTGCTGCTCATCAAAGAGGCGCGCAAGATCTTGCGCTTCACGCCCATCCTGGCGCTGACCACCGAGAGTCAAGCCACCAAGCGGGATGAGGCCAAGAAGCTCGGGGCGTCGGGTTGGCTGATCAAGCCCGTGGTGGGCAGCGAGTTGGTGCGCATCGTCAAGCAGGTGCTGCCCGGCGCCTGACGCGCCGCGCCACGACCGCCGCACTTGGACAGAAGGACGCCTCATGGATGCCACTTCACCTCCCACCATGGACGCGCTCGGGCAAGCTGCCCGGACTCACGGCAGCGTGCCGCCCGTGCCCCCCTCCAGCGATGAGGCCGCGCAGTACATGCGCAAACGGCGGTTGGCGCGATGGCTCAGCCGCGGCTGCGTGCTGGGACTGGTGGCGGTCGTGTTGGCGGGGCTCCACGCTTTTGCCCCTGGCGCCCTCTCCCTGGCCGGCGAGCTGACCGCCGTGGGCTGCACCTTGCTCGGCCTGGTGGCCGCCGACTTCCGCATCTACCGCAGCGATGCCCCGGAAACCGTGACCGAGGTGGTCAGCCAGGACCTCGCACGGCTGGAGCAGTGTTTCGCCATCCTGCAAAAACAAGTGGGTGTGACCATCCAAACCTCCGAGCACGCCGTGCTGGAGATGGTCGAGCGCCTGCACCGTGTGCACCAGCGCAGCAGCGAATTGCACCACCATGTCATGGAAGCGGTCGGGCGGTCCAGGCACATCTCCGAGGCGTCCCAGCACGAAGCCGATGGCAACCGTGCGACGGTGGCCACACTGGCCTCGTCGCAGGAGGCCTTCATCACGGCCCGCAAGCTCAACCAACAGCGCATCGGGCTGGTCGTGGACCAGGTGCGGCGCCTGACGCCATTGGCCGCCTTGATCAGCGACATCTCCCGCCAGACCAACCTGTTGTCCATCAATGCCTCCATCGAGGCCGCACGCGCTGGGACGGAAGGCGCGGGCTTCAAGGTGGTGGCCGCGGAGGTCAGGCGTTTGTCCTCACAGACCGCCGAAGCCGCACAGAAAATCAGCGAAGGCATCCACGATGTGGCCCGCACCATCGAGGGCGAGCTGGTGCAAGCCAACCAGCTGGACTCCGAAGGCAGCGCGGCCCACCAGCTCACCGCGGTGGCCTCGCACATCGCGCAAATCAGTGCCAGTCTGGACGAGGTCGTCCCCTACCTGTCACAGCTGTCGCAGAACATGCACGCGGGCATCGAGGTCATCACCACAGACATCATCGACGCCATGGGCCACATGCAATTCCAGGACGTCAACCGGCAGCTGCTGGAGCAGGTGGAGTCGGCGCTCGGCAGCCTCTCAGAGCACAGCGCCGCGCTGTACGCCCTGGTGGGCGGCGACGCCCCTCCGCCACCGCTGGCGCTCGAAGAGTTGATGGAACGCTGGGCAGCCGGCTACGTCTCGGAGGCGCAGCGCATCGCGCACAACGAGGTGCGCCGCGCGGTGGGCACCCAGCAAGGCCGCAAGGGACGCATCGGGCACACCGCATCGAACCCGGCACAGCCAGGCGCCAGCCATGCACCGGCAGCTCAGACGGCCGAGGTCGAACTGGCCAGCCCGGAAGTGCCCCGCATCGAGTTGTTCTGAGGCTCGGTCAGCGGGATTTCAAGCTGCCAGGTTCGACAAGAAGCCGGTGGCGCCGCCGTGCAGGCAACGCGGCTTGTAGGCGCTCACACGCCGCGCGATGGCCGCGATGTGGTCGGGCGTGGTGCCGCAGCAGCCTCCGGCGATGTTGAGGAAGCCCGACTTGGCGAACTCCTCGACCAGCGCACCCGTGATCTCCGGCGTTTCGTCAAAGCCGGTGTCGCTCATGGGGTTGGGCAAACCGGCATTGGGGTAGCAGCTGATGAAGGTGTCGCCCGCGATCTTGGCGAGTTCCTCCACGTAGGGGCGCATCAGCGTGGCGCCGAGTGCGCAGTTCAGGCCGATGGCGAGTGGGTGGGCATGGCGCACCGAGTGCCAGAAGGCACTGACGGTCTGGCCCGACAGGATGCGTCCAGAGGCGTCGGTCACGGTGCCCGAGATGATGATGGGCAGGCGCTCGCCGGTGTCTTCGAACAACTCATCGAGCGCGAAGATAGCGGCCTTGGCGTTGAGCGTGTCAAAAATGGTTTCGACCAGGAAGACGTCACAGCCGCCGTCCATCAGGGCCTTGGCCTGCTCGTAGTAGGCCTGGCGCAGGGTGTCGAAATCGACGTTGCGCGCACCCGGGTCGTTCACGTCGGGGCTGATGCTGGCCGTCTTGGGCGTGGGGCCGATGGCGCCGGCCACGAAGCGGGGCTTGTCGGGCGTGCTGTATTTGTCGCAGGCCTCACGGGCCATGCGCGCGGCCACGAGGTTCATCTCGATGGCCAGCTCAGGCAGGTCGTAGTCGTCCTGGGCGACGGTGGTGGCGCCGAAGGTGTTGGTCTCGATGAGGTCGGCTCCGGCGGCCAGGTACTGCTCGTGGATTTCGCGGATGACCTCGGGCTTGGTGAGCTGCAGCAGCTCGTTGTTGCCCTTGAGGTCCTTGCCGTGATCGGCGAAACGCGTGCCACGGTAGTCGGCCTCGCCCAGCTTGTAGCGCTGGATCATGGTGCCCATGGCGCCGTCCAGCACCACGATGCGCTGGCGCATGATTTCGGGCAGCTGCGCGGCGCGGGTGTAGGGGCGGCGCGCCACGGGGGCGCTGGCATGGGCGTTGGCGGTGTTCATGGGCCTGATTTTACGGCCGCCACCCCGCCCAGCATGGCAGCAGGGGCGTCAGATCAGGTCGCCGTCGTTGTCCGGGCGCTGGCCGTCGGTGTCGTCGTGCTCGAACTGGCTGTCTCGGAATTGCGTTTGCCGCGCCGGCACGCCATCGCCCATCACCCACAGCTGCAGGTGGCGTGCGGGCATGGGCTTGGCGAACAGGAATCCCTGCAACTGGTCGCAGCCCATGCGCTTGAGCACATCTTGCTGCGCGACGGTTTCCACGCCCTCGGCCACCACCTTCAGCCCCAAAGCGTGGGCCAGCTTGATGACCGCACGCACGATGGCCTGGGCGTCTTCCTGGCTGGCCACGTCCTGCACGAAACTGCGGTCGATCTTGAGTTGACGCGCGGGCAGCTTGCGCAGGTAGCTCAGCGAGGAATAGCCGGTGCCGAAGTCATCGATCGACAAGGAGACCCCGAGCTGCGCCAGGCGCTCGAACACTCGCAGCGAGGCCTGAGGGTCTTCCATTGCAGCCGACTCGGTGATCTCGAACGTCACACGGCCGCCGGCGATGTCGTGGCGCGCCAGCGAGCCTTGAACGCGCTCGACCAGGTCGGTCTGACGCAGCTGGTGGACAGACAGGTTGATGGCCACGTGCATGCGCAGGCCGGTGTCTTGCCAGATGCGCAGCTGGCGGCAGGCCTCGTCCGTCACCCACTGGCCCAAGGCGCCGATGAGGCCGAAGCGCTCGGCCACCGGCACGAACACGACGGGGCTGACAGCACCGCGCTCCGGGTGGTGCCAGCGCAGCAGCGCCTCGACGCCACGGATGCGACCGCTGCGGCTGTCGATCTTGGGCTGGTAATGCAGCTCCAGGCCGGTGTTGGTCTCCAGGGCGCGGCGCAGGTCGCGCTGCAACTCGATGGCCTCCAGCGTGCCCTGGTCCATGGTGTCGGCGAAGAAGCAATGGATGTTGCCGCCCGCCCGCTTGGCCGCGAGCATGGCCGCATCGGCACGGGCGATCAGGCGCGCGCGAGGGCCATGATCGGGGTAGAGCACGATGCCAATGGAGCACGACAGCAGGACCTCACGGCCTTGCACCAGGTAAGGCCTCTGCAAGGCCTGACGGATGCGGTCCGCAACCAAGGCGGCCGAGGCATGATCGGGGTCACCGTCCACCAGCATGATGAACTCGTCGGCGCCCATGCGGGCCAAGGTGTCGGTGGAGCGTCCCAGGCCGATCAGGCGCTGGGCCACCTCGCGCAAAAGCGCGTCACCCGCCTCGTAGCCGTACGACTCGTTGATGGGCTTGAAGCCGTCGATGTCGATGTAGAGCAATGCCAGCCGACGCTGGTGCGACTCAGCACGCAAAGCCGCAGCGTCCAGGCGGTCTTCCAATTGCAGGCGGCTGGCCAAGCCGGTGAGTGCGTCCTGGGATGAGGCGATCCGCGAGAGGTCCGGCGGCGAGACGGCCGAAGGCCCTGACGCCGGCGCCGGCGCCTGCTGCAGGTTGGCAGCCACCGGGTCGGCTTCGTTGCGCCCGCGCGACTGCATCCACAGCCGCAATGCGCCCATCAGTGCGGCCACGGCCACCAGGGCCAGCAGCAGCCACCACCAGGGTGCCGTCGGGTCGGTGATCATGAGGCTGCGCTCATGGTGTGGAAGCCTCCAGATCCGACCATGCGGTCAGGCTGTCATCGTCGTCTGCAGAAGCTGCGCGGCGGGAAAGCGCCACGCCCTCCTCCTGCTCAACGTGAACCTGGGTCGGTGGCACAGGTTTGCCGCGCTGACTCAGCCAATTGAGCAGGGTGTGCTCGGCCATCGGCCGCGCGAACAGGAAACCTTGCAGCTCGTCGCAATGCAACTGCGCGAGGATGTCGGCCTGATCCTGCGTCTCCACGCCCTCGGCCACGACCTTCAGCCCCAGCGCGTGGGCCAGGCGCACCACGGCTTCGACGATGGCCTGGGCGTCCAGGCTGCTGTCGAGGTCGCGCACAAAGCTGCGGTCGATCTTGAGCTGGCGGGCGGGCAAGCGCCGCAGGTAGCTCAGCGACGAGTAGCCGGTGCCAAAATCGTCGATGGACAAGCGCACGCCAATCTGGTCGAGCATGTCGAACACCCGCATCGAAGCCTCGATGTCTTCCATCGCCACCGACTCGGTGATCTCCATGATGAGCATGCGCGCTGGCACGCGGTGGCGCTTCAGCGCCTCGCGCACGCGTTGCTCCAGGTCAGGCTGGCGCAGCTGGTGCACAGAGACGTTGACAGCCACTGGGATGTCCAGGCCCGCCTCATGCCAGAGGCGCACATGGCGGCAGGCTTCGTCGAGCACCCACAGACCCAGTTCGCCGATCAGGCCAAACCGCTCGGCCACCGGGATGAACTCGGCCGGGCTGACCATGCCCCGCTTCGGGTGGTGCCAGCGCAGCAGGGCCTCGACGCCGGCCAGCTCACCCGTGGTGGCACGCAGCTTGGGCTGGAAGTACAGCTGGAGCTCCTGGCGATCGACGGCGTGGCGCAGATCACGCTGCATCTCCACCTGCGCAGCGCTGGCGCGGTCCATGCCGCGCTCGTACAGGCAATAGACACCACCGCCGGCGCGGCGAGCCGTGAGCATCGCGTCGTTGGAGTGCGCAATGAGTTGCTCGGCCGAGGCGCTGTCGGGATAGCGCGCGATGCCGATGGAGCTGCTGACCACGATGTCTTGGTCCTGGATCAGGCAAGGCACGTGGATGGCGTCCTGCAGGCGCTGCGCCAGCACGGTCATCGCGTGCTCGTCGGGCGCACCGTGACATGCCAACAAGAACTCGTCGGTGTCGGAGCGGGCCAGCACATCGCCCTCGCGGACCATGCCCTGAAGACGCAGCGACAGCGTGTGGATGAGCTTGTCGCCCAGGTTGTGGCCATAGGTCGCGGCGAAGGCATGGAAGCCGTCGATGTTCATGCGCAGCACACACAGGTGCAAGGCCGACTCGCGCGGCGCGTCGATCACGCTGCGCAGTTGTTGCTCAAAGCCCAGGCGGTTGGGCAGGCCGGTGACCGCATCGCGCTGGGACGCCTCTTCCAGCGCCTCTTGCGCCTCCTTGAGGGAGTCGCTCAGCGCCCGCGTTTTGGCGAGTGCCCGGGCATCCTGGATGGTGCCCATGTGGGTCATCACCATGAGGATGAGCACGGCCACGGTGAGCAGCAACTGCAGGTCGTCGCCCGAAAGCTGGTCGGCACTCAGACACACGGCATTGAGCTTGAGGCCAATGCTGTCGACCTGCAGCGCCATGCCCGCCCAGACGATGGAGCCCACGACCACGGCCACCCCCAGATGGCGGGCTTGGTGCGGCTCGCGTGACAGGTCGTGGCGCATCAACCAGGAGCCCAAGCCACAGCCCAGCAGCAAGACGAGCACGGCACCACTGAGGGTGCCACCATCCCAGGTCAGACCAGGCTGGATCATGATCGACGAGGCGTTCACGAACAGCAGCATGCACAGGCCCATGGCCACCAACAGTGCACCCATGACGCGCAGCTTGAGCGACATCATCGCGTGGGTCTGCAACCACAAGGCCATGGCGCTGACCACCACCGCAGGCAACCACGACGCCATCACCACATCACGCACGTAGCCGATCTTGATGGGCACCTTCAGGGCCACCAGGCAGAGGAAGCTGCCCGCCCAGATGCCGGTGCCCACAACCAGCGCACCACCGAGCCACCAGGCCACAGCGGCTTCACGGTCGTTGGCGCGCACGCGGCGAACGACCATGCTTTGCAACGAGATGGCGTACACCATGAGCAACCAGGCTGGCGCCAGTGCCGAGCCCTGCAGGTGCGAAGCCATGAGAGGAATGGACATGCGCGCTCCTTGATACAACCCCCTTGTCGGGAGGCCGGCGCCGAAACGGTCCACGCTTCGGGGCGTGATCGTTTATCGGCGGGAGTGCGCTTGAACTTGAGGTGACGGAGGCGACGTGAAGCGCGAAAAGCGTTCAGTGCATCACGACCGGCTGCTGCGCCATCCCGGCGTAGCGCTCCAGGTAGGCGTCGAATTCCTCGACGCTGGGCGAGGACTCGATGAGCGCCTCGACCCCTTCCTTGAACTGTTCGGCCAGGGCGCCCTCGATGAAGAGCTCCTTGCGTGCGAACTTGTCCACGATTTCGTAGCCACCCCGGGTCAGGGCGGGCACCAGGTCCTGTGCCACAGCGACAGCGCCCCGCGCAGGTTGATCCTGGGTGGGCATCTCGATCTGGACGACCGCGTAGCTGTCGGAGTTGTAAAGCATGTGCATTGACGACACTCCAGAGTCTTTCAGACTGACTTCCGTCAGGGCCGTGAGCCGTTGGACCAATTCCATGATGACGGCTTCATCGGCCCCGTCACTCCCCGACTTGAGGGCTGATTGCCATCCCTCAAGGCCCCGCGTGTGGGAATGCACGTGCTGTCAGCCAGGCGCCCCCTCGATTGGGTGGCTCGCTGGCGCTCTGGGTGTCGCGCTCAGGGCTTGAGGAAGCTCAGCGTGACTTCGCCAAAGGTGATGCCGAACTTGCGCATGGCGGCCTTGTTGATCATGGTGCGGCCGTCCATCTGGTACATCCAGTCGTCGAACTGGAACTCGATGACACGCCCGTCCACCGGCACCTGCAGGGTGTATCGCCAGCGCAGCGCGTTGCCGGCCGACTCGCCCACGGCCACCCCCACCACGTCATCGGCCCGTCCTTCGAATCGACCGCCCCCCAGGTCGGTCAGGCGCCAAACGCGGCGCTCACGGGTGCCATCGCTGTAGGTGAAATCTTCCTCAAGGACGCCCTGTTGGCCCTCCCACCGACCGACCATGGCCACGCTGAAGCGCTTGACGACGCGGCCATCCCGATCGGTGAACATGCCTTGGGCGCTCACCGGGCCGTTGAAATAGGCGCGGAAATCCAGCTTGGGCTGCTGCTGGGCGTAGTCGCTGGGCTGGGGCGCACTGGCGCAGCCCGCGCCCATGACCGCGCTCAAAGCGACGGCGGCGGCGGTGAGTGTGCGTGTGACGTGGCTGGACAAACAGTGCGACATGGGAACTCCTGAGTGGGTTGGGTCGGCCTGGTGCTTCGGGGTCAGGCCAACGCCGGGTGGTGGCGCCAGCGCCAGCAAGCGCCCATGGCGACCAACTTGAACAAGCAAGGCAGGCCACCATAGGCCAGCGTGAGCGCCATCAGCGCGTTGGGGTCTTGCGCACCGGGGTGGTAGCCCAGGGCTTGCAATGTCGGCAAGGCCAGGCCTGCGGCGAGCGCGAGGTTCAACTTGGTGGCCCATTGCCACCAGCCGGCGTACGCCCCTTCGGCCTGACCGGCATGGCCCGCGCGCTGCACAACGCCGGTCAACAGCGTGCCCGGCGCGGTGAGGTCGGCGCCCAAGGCCCAGCCTCCGGCCAGGCAAATGGCGATGTAAGCACCGCGGTCGCCCTCCCCCAACCAGAGCACCCCGGCAAAGCTGGCCAATGCCATCGCCATGCCCAGGGCCCAGCTGCGCATGGCCCCGATGCGCGCGATGCAGCGCACCCACCAAGGCACGCTGAGCGCTGCCATCAAGAAATACAGGCCCAGGAACAGCGGCGCGGCGTCCATGGCTTTGAGGCGGTCCTGGATGAAGAACAGCACCAAGGTCGCCGGGATGGCACTGGCCACGCCATTGACAAGGAAGAGCGCCATGAGGCGGCGGAAACCGCTGCCGCGCCAGGGCAAGGCCAGGGGTGCACGGGCAGGCATGGGCTGCGTGGGCTCATCGCTCGCCGCGACAGGCGCTGGCCCGCGCAGCAAGGCCCACACGCCCAGCACCAGGGTGCTTGCCAACACGGCAGACGTCCACGCCATGCCCGCCTGGGTGGCCAGCACGTTGGCCGCCAGCACGCCGAACAGGCCAAAGCCTTCTCGCCACGCCACCAAGCGAGCGCGCTGGCCCACGTCACCGCCCAACCGGGTACCCCAAGCCAGGTGCGCCACACTGAGCAGGCTGTACGCGAGGAAGGTGACCACGAGGGTCAGCGCGCACCAGGCCAGCAGGGCGCCTTCCTGTCGCATGGGCGCCCATGCCATCGGTGGGAAGAACAGTGCCACGAAGCCCAGCGCCAGCACGGCCGCCGCGGTCAGCACGGCCAAACGCCGTTGTCCCGGATGGGCCAGCAGATGGTCCACCCAACGGCCGAGCAACGGGTCGATGAGGGCATCGGCCAGGCGCGTCAACAGCAGCACCGCACCGAGCGCGCCGAGCGAGACACCCAGTGTTTGGCCATAGTGCGCAGGCAGCACCACGTACAGCGGCATGGCCACAAAAGCCAAGGGCAGGCCCAGGAGGCCATACAGCGCGCTGCTCCGTGCGCTGCGATTGTTGCTGTCGCGGTCGCCAGACATCCGCGTCAGACCGACCTGCCAGCGGCAGGCTTGCGCAGGGTGTACTGCACGACGTTGGTGTTGCCCATGTCGAAGGCGGCCTCGCAGTAGCCGAGGTAGAACTCCCAGATGCGCTGGAAGCGCTCGTCAAAGCCCAGACCCTGCACTTGCTGGATGTGGGCGTGGAAGTCGGTGCGCCAGCGGCGCAAGGTCTCGGCATAGTCTGGTCCGAAGGCCAAGGCGTTGGTGACCTCCAGGCCGGCCTTGCGGGCCTCTTCGCGGAAGGCACGGTCACAGGGCAGCAGGCCACCCGGGAAGATGTACTGCTGGATGAAGTCGGTGGACTTCACATAGCGCTCGAACAGCGCGTCGTCGATGGTGATGGTCTGGATGCAGGCCTGGCCGCCATCCTTCAGGCATCGGTTCAGCGTGGCGAAGTACCCCGCCCAATACTCACGGCCCACCGCCTCGAACATCTCGATGGAGACGATGGCATCGAAGGGCGCATCGGCGATGTCGCGGTAGTCCTGCAGGCGCAGGTCGGCACGCTCGGCCAGGCCCGCATCGGCCATGCGCTTTTGGGCCCAGGCAAGCTGCTCGGTGGACAATGTCACGCCGGTAACGTGAGCGCCGTGCTCAGCTGCGGCGATCTCGGCCAGGCCGCCCCAGCCGCAACCGATCTCCAGCACGCGGCGCGAGGTGCCATCGGCCACCACGCCGGCTTCGTTCAACGCGCGTTTGACCTTGGCGCGCTGCGCCTCGACCATCGGCTTGCCCATGTCGCCTTCGAACCAGGCGCTGGAGTAGCTCATGGTGCGGTCCAGCCAGAGGCGGTAGAAGTCGTTGCCCAGGTCGTAATGGGCCTGGATGTTCTTGCGGCTGTTGGACTTGGAGTTGCGGTTGAGCAGGTGGCGGATGCGATAGGCCAGACGGCCCCACCAGTGGCCGTAAATGGCCTCTTCGATGATGTTGCGGTTGGCAATGAACAGCTTGAGCAGCGCGGCCAGGTCCGGCGTGGACCACTGACCATCGATGTAGGCCTCGGCGAAGCCAATGTCGCCCGACTTCAGCACCGACGCGCACATGCCCCAATCGTGCAAACGCAGCACCGCGCGCGGTGCGGGCACGTCCACGGCCACAGCATGGCCGAAGTGCGCCGTGCCGCCATGCGGGAACTGCACGTCGAGCGAACCCACCTGCAAGCGCTGCAACAGCCTGAGCACCACGCGGGCAGCGGCGGGTGCATCCTGGGGCAGGGCCTGGAGCTCATCCGAGGACAGCGACGAAGCAGAAGTCATGCGGTTCATGGTGTGGCGGGCCCATGGGGGCCTGTGACGGAGCGAGCCGGAGGCTCGGGTTTGCTGAAGAAGGGCACGCGCTTGACCCACAAGCGCAGGGCCTGCCAGTGGATGCGCGCGACCACGCCCAGGGTCAACAAGGGCCAGCCCAGCTTGGCGCGGCGCAGCGATGCAGCGTCCATGGGATGCAATACGCCGCTGAGCGCGGTTTGGATGAGGGGGCCATCGGCGTCGTCGTGGTCCACCCGGGCGATGAGCCGCTCGCCCTGTGGCGTCGGAGCGCGCATGAAGCGGAAGCGGTATTGCCCTGTCACCTGGCAGAACGGCGAAACATGGAAGACCTTGTCGGCGCGGACCTCCTGCCCCCAGGCCAGGCCTGAACCACCACCCAGCACATAGCAATGGCGCTCACCGAAGGTGTTGTTGACCTCGGCCACCACCGCGTGCAGCTGGCCATCGGCACGGTGCACGTACCAGAAACTCACGGGCTTGAAGCTGTGGCCCAGCACACGCGGGTAGGTCTGCAACCAGACCTCGCCGTCGGCCAGGTCGGCCTGCCAGACACCGGCGCTGCGCAGCAGCCCATCCAGCCACGCCAACGCGTCGCCGCGGCCATCGCCATGGTCGGCATCGTGGAAACTCAGCCAGCCACGGGCGTTGCGGTGCACCTCGGCCACGGGCTGGCGGCCCAATGCACGCAGGGGCAAGAACCAGAAGCAGTTGGGATAGGCAAAGGCGTGGTGTGCCGGCTTGAGACGGGTGTGGCGCACCTGCCCAAAGCCGATCTGCGGCCTGGCTGAGCCCGACGCGTCGCTCATGCGGCCAACCCCTGGCCCGGCGCGCTCAAGGGGTTCATGCCCTCGGTTCGGGTCAGCAAGCCCTTGGCAGCGGCCAGCCCTGATTTCAGGCCGTCCTCGTGGAAGCCGTAGCCCGCCCAGGCACCGGCAAACCACAGGTGACGCTGCCCCTGCAGCGAGGGCAGACGCTCCTGTGCTTCGATCGCGGCTTGGTCAAAAACCGGGTGGTCGTAATCGAACTCGGCCAGCACAGTCTCGGGCGCCGGTTCGCGCAAGGGGTTGAGCGACACCACCACGGGTTGCGACCACGGCAGCGGCTGCAAACGGTTGATGAGGTAGTGCAGGCAGACGGCACGCGCCTCACCGGCCAGATCGGTTGCGCGCTCGTAGTTCCAAGCCGCCCAGGCCTTCTCTCGGCGGGGCAGCACGGCGGTGTCGGTGTGCAGCACGGCGCGGTTGGGGTGGTAGCGGATGGCCCCCAGCACACTGCGCTCGCCCTCGGTGGCGGCGGCACCCAAGAGGCGAAGGGCCTGGTCGGGGTGACAGGCCAGCACGACCTCGTCGAAGCGCTCGGCACCGCGGGCGCTGTGCACCATCACACCGGCATCACCGCCCTCGCCCAGCGGCACCACGCTTTGCACTGGGCAGGCCAGGCGCGCATCCGACAAACGCTCGACGATGCGGCGCACGTACTCGCGCGAGCCACCGGCCACCGTGAACCATTGCGGCCGGTTGGCCACCTGCAGCAGCCCGTGGTTGTGGCAGAAGCGGATGAGTGTGGCCATCGGGAAACGCATCATCTGCTGCACCGGACAAGACCAGATGCACGCCACCATGGGCAACAGATAACCTTCCTGGAAGGCCGGGCCGAAGCCCTGCTCGCGCAGGAAATCGCCGATGGGTTGTCGCAATTCGACCTCGCTGCCCCGCAAGGCCATGGCCGTGGTCAAGCGGTTGAAGCGCATCAGGTCGCCCAGCATGCGCCAGAAGGCCGGCGAGACCAGGTTGCCGCGCTGCGCGAACACCGTGTTCAGCGAGGACCCGCACCACTCCAGACCCGGGCGCAAGCCACCCAGGCCGCTGGCACCGGGCGGGATCTGCACCGAGAACGACATGTCGGACGCGGCCGTGGGCACGCCCAGCTCGGCGAACAGGCCGATCAGGTTCGGGTAGGTGCGCTCGTTGAACACCAGGAAGCCAGTGTCCACGCCATGCGTGACTTCGCGCCCGGCGTCGTCGCGCAAAGTCACATCGACCGTGTTCGCATGGCCACCGAAGTGGCGCCCGGCCTCGAACAGCGTGACGCGGCGCTGGCCGGGCGCGATGCTCAGGTGGTGGGCGGCGCCCAAGCCGCTGATGCCAGCGCCGATGACGGCAATGCGCTTCATGGTGTGCTCCGGTGAGACCAAGGGTCGGGGCTCACTGCGCGAGGGCCTTCTCGACGTCGCGCACCAGGTCGCGGTCATCGGGCGAGGTCATGCTGCTGTAGGCGTCGATGACACGGCCATCGCGCGCCACCAGGTACTTGTAAAAGTTCCACTTCGGTCGCGTGCCAGAGGCCTTGGTCAGCTCGGCGAACAAGGGGTTGGCCTCGGCACCGGTCACGTGGCTCTTGGCGAACATCGGGAATTTGACGCTGTAGGTGTTGGCACAGAACTCGGCAATTTCCTTGTTGGTGGCCTTCTCTTGCTCACCGAAATCGCCCGAGGGGAAGCCCAGCACCACCAGGCCGCGGTCTTTGTACTTGGCATGCAGCGCCTCCAGGCCCTTGTACTGGCCGGTGAAGCCGCAATAGCTGGCCGTGTTGACCACCAACAGGACCTTGCCACTGTACTGGCACAGCGACTGGGGCTTTTCGTCTTGCAGGCGCGGGAAGGTCTTGTTGAGCAACACCGGGCAGGCTGAAGCGGCAGCCGTTGCCGAGGGCGCGGCGTCGCCGGCCGCAGCGTGCACCCATGGGGAGGCCCCCATGCCGACCGCGGCCATGAGCCACGTCAAGAATTGAACACGCTTTGTCGTCATGATTGCCTCGTTTGTCTTGGTCAAATCAAAGTAGCTGACCTATATTAGCCAGTGAACACGCTGTGAACAAGTTTTTGTCCAGGTCAAAAACGACTCAAACCCGACACAGCGAAACGCGCACAGACCGCGGGTCAGCTGAAACCTGGCCCGGATTCGTCCATGTGTGACCTTACGCAGATCGGGCGCCGCTGGATGCATCCCATCACACCCGCCACCCACAGGAACGACATGCCACGCACCTTGATGATGTCGATCGCTGCCGTCGAGCGTGACACGGGCCTGAGCAAAGACACCCTGCGCGTGTGGGAAAAGCGTTATGGATTCCCGAACCCCGTGCGCGATGCGCAAGGCGAGCGCTGCTACCCGCTCGACCAATTGGAGCGGCTGCGCCTGATCAAGCGCCTGCTCGACGTCGGCCACCGCCCGGGGCGGGTCGTGGCACTGCCCGTGGCCGACCTGCAAACTCTGGCCGAGCACAGCGCCGACGCGCTGGTGCAACCCCACTCGCCGGCCGCGCAGCCAAGCGCACCGTTTGCCGCAGCCTTCTTGCCCGCCACCCCACGCGATGGGGTGCCGGCTGCTGACGCAAATTGGGTGGCCGACGCACTCAGCTGTGTCGATGCCCACGACGTGGCAGGCCTCAAGCGCCTCCTGGCCAAGGCCTTGGTCCACCAGGGCCTGGCCCGCTTCATTGCCGACGTGGTCGCCCCCCTTTTGCAAGCCATGGGCGATGGCTGGCTGCGGGGCCGCTTCCAGGTGCCTCAGGAACATTGGGTCAGCCACTGCCTGCAACAAAGCCTGCACAGCGCCATCCTCACCCTGCCACCGGCGCAGCCAGAACACGCCCCGCGGGTGCTGCTGAGCACCTTCCCCGGCGAGCCCCACACCCTGGGTTTGCTGATGGTCGAAGCCTGGCTCACCCTGCTGGAGGCTCAGCCGATCAACCTGGGGCCACAGACGCCCCTGTGGGACCTCGTCCACGCCGCGGCCAACCACCACGCCGACGTCGTCGCCCTCAGCTTTTCCACCTCGGCACCGGCCACCCTGGTGCAAGACACCCTGCTGGAATTCCGCGCCAAGCTGCCGCCGCACATTGCCCTGTGGGCGGGCGGGCGCCACCCCCTGCTGCAGCGGCGGCCGCCCCCCGGCGTGCTGACCATGGACGGCATGGACACCTTGCGCTCCGCTGTGGACACCTGGCGCAGACACCACCCACGCCAAGCCCCGTGACTCAGGCGAGCACCGCCCCACCGCGTCACGAGACTGTCAAACACTTGACATCCAAAACGTCATCAAAGTCGTATAGCCTGCATGGATCACGCTGGTCGGGGTGCATGGACCCGGCCAGTCACATTGCGACCGCTGACATCAGGAGAAGGTCATGCTCTACCCCGAACTGTTCAAGCAAATGGAATCCGTCCGCTGGAACATGGACACCGACATCCCCTGGGACCAGTTCGACGCCAGCCAGCTGACCGACGAGCAGGCGCAGACCATCAAGATGAACGCCATCACCGAGTGGGCCGCCCTGCCCGCCACGGAGATGTTCCTGCGTGACAACCGCGACGACAGCGACTTCTCCGCCTTCATGAGCGTGTGGTTCTTCGAAGAACAAAAGCACTCGCTGGTCATGATGGAGTACCTGCGTCGCTTCCGCCCCGACCTGCTGCCCACCGAAGAAGAGCTGCACGAAGTGCGCTTCGAGTTCGACCCGGCCCCGGCGCTCGAAACCCTGATGCTGCACTTCTGCGGCGAGATCCGCCTGCACCACTGGTACCGCCGTGCGGCCGAATGGCACACCGAGCCGGTCATCAAGGCGATTTACGACACCCTGGCCCGCGACGAAGCCCGCCACGGCGGAGCCTACCTGCGCTACATGAAACGCGCCATGAACAAATTTGGCGACGAGGCCCGCGCAGCCTTCGCCAAGGTCGGCGTGCTGATGGCCAGCGCCCGTCGCACGGCCCAAGCGCTGCACCCCACCAACCTGCACGTCAACGAAGCGCTCTTCCCGCGCGACACCGTGCAGTCCCGCCTGCCCAACCCGGAGTGGCTGGAAAAGTGGCTGGACACGCAGATCCAGTTCGACAGCGTCTGGGAAAACAAGGTGGTGGAGCGCATCCTGCACAACCTCAGCTCGCTGATGGGCCAGAGCTTCGCCAGCGTGCAGGAGCTCAACCGCTTCCGCAAGCAGATGCTGAAGTCGATCGAAGCGGGCATGGAGGGCAGCACGCCGGCCGCCCCCGCTGCCACCGCCAAGGCCTGATCCGGCGATCCAGGCCCTCGCCTCAGACCACCGACGTCCAGGCTTGCACCTGCGCACGCCCCGCGAACAGCGGGTGCGCCTGGGCCTCGTCCAGCGTCAACACCGGCGTGACGCAGGCGTCTGACGACTCGAACCGGTGCGCCCAGTAGGCCAGCGGCTGTGATGCCACCAGCGCAGCCACTTCGGCCTTGAGCGCAGTGCAATCGGGCGTGCCTGGCAAAGCGCCACGCTGCCAATGTCGGTTGACCCAGTCAGGGCGCTCGAACACCTCGCAGGCGGCCTTCCAGAACTTGAACTCCAGGGCGCCCACCGCGAGGTGGCGGCCGTCGGCCGTCGCGTACAGGTTGTAGCAGGGCAGGCCGCCGTTGAGCATGTCCTCGCCCGCCCGCGGCCGGTGCCCGAGGATGGGCGCCAACAGCGAGGCCGTGGCTTTGGGCATGACCAAGTGCGCGTGCAAACCGTGCGTCATGCTGACGTCGATGTGCCGCCCCTTGGCCGTGCGTTGCGCCTCGATGACCGCCGCCAGGATGGCGATGGTGGCCATCGAGCTGCCCGCAGCCAGGTCGCCCCATTGCACATTGGACAAGGCCAGCTCGCCCGTGGTGGCGCGCACTTGATCGAGCACGCCGGACAAGGCCATGAAGTTCAGGTCATGGCCCGCCTTGTTCGCCCACTCGCCCGCCTGCCCGTAGCCCGTGATGGAGACCATCACCAGCTTGGGGTTGAGGGCGTGCAGGCGGGCGGCGTCCAGCCCCATGCCCTGCAGCACGCCGGGGCGGAAGCTGTCGACCATCACGTCGGCGGTGGCCAGCCAGTCGCGCAGCGTGGCGATGTCGGCCTCGTTGCGGAAGTCGATCTTGCGGCACTCCTTGCCGTGGTTGAGCGCCTCGAACAGCGAGCCCAGCGGACGTGCCGGGTCGCCCTCGGGCGGCTCGACCTTGACCACCTCTGCACCCAGGTCGGCCAGCATGCGGGTGCTGAACGGCCCCGGCAGGTTGCGCGTGAGGTCGATCACGCGCAGGCCTGTCAGCAGGCCGCCGAGTGGGCCTCTGAATGGGCCGCGCGCCACGCCATCGGCGGCGCCGCTCACACCACGTCCTCGAAACGGCCGCCTTCTTGCGCCATCTTCACGATGACGGCAGCGGGCTCGAAGCGCGGGCCGTAGGCCTTGGCCAGCTCACGCGCACGCTCGACGAAGCGCTTGGCACCGACGGCGTTGATGAACTGCAGCGCGCCGCCCTGGTTGGGCGCGAAGCCCCAGCCGAAGATCGAGCCGATGTTGGTGTCGGCCACCGAACGCACGACCTTCTCTTCAAAGCAGCGTGCGGCCTCGTTGGCCTGCACGTACAGCAGGCGGTCGACCAGCTCTTGCTGGGTGGGCTGATTCGCCACCGGCGGGTAGAGCTTGGTCAGCTCGGGCCACAGGGTCTTCTCTTTGCCGTTGTAGTCGTACAGGCCCTTGCCGGTCTTCTTGCCCACGCGGTTGTGCGTGCCACCAACGTTCAGCAGCACGGCCTGACCGGGGTGGTCGGGCAGCGGCTTGCCTTCGGCCAACAGGTCCTTCTTGGTCTGCTCGGCGATGTGCAGGGCCAGGCTCAGCGAGACCTCGTCCTGCAGGGCCAGCGGCGGCATGGGCATGCCGGCCTTCAGACCTGCGACCTCGATGGAGCGCGGGTGCACGCCTTCGCCCAGCATGGCCAGGCCCTCCATCACGTAGGTGCCGAACACGCGCGAGGTGTAGAAGCCGCGGGCGTCGTTGACCACGATCGGCGTCTTGCCGATCTGCAGCACGTAGTCGAAGCCACGCGCCAGGGTCTCGTCAGACGTCTTCTCGCCCACGATGATCTCGACCAGCGGCATCTTGTCCACGGGTGAGAAGAAGTGCAGGCCGATGAAGTTGGCCGGGCGGCTCGACGCCGTGGCCAGGCCGGTGATGGGCAGCGTCGAGGTGTTCGAGGCGTACACCGCGTCGGCGGCGATGATGGCTTCGGACTTCTTCGTGCAGACGGCCTTGATGTCGCGGTCTTCGAACACCGCTTCGATCACCAGGTCGCAGCCTTGCAGGTCTTCATAAGACGTGGTCGGCTTGATGCGGGCCAGCAGCGCGTCGCGCTTGTCGGCCGTGCTGCGACCACGCGAGATGGCCTTGTCGAGCAGGCCTTGCGAGTAGCCCTTGCCCTTCTCGGCGTTCTCGATCGTGGTGTCGAGCAGCACGACGTCGATGCCGACCTTGGCCGACACGTACGCGATGCCCGCGCCCATCATGCCGGCGCCCAGGATGCCGACCTTCTTGACCTTGCTTTCGGCAAAGCCCTTGGGGCGCGACTGGCCCTTCTTGATGGCGTTGAGCTGGTGCCACAGCGTGCCGATCATGTTCTTGCTGGTCTGCGAAACGACGCACGCGGCGAAGTAACGCGACTCCACCTGCGAGCCG
>Ga0209617_10000362_pt1 | contig 19512 bp, 15 predicted proteins | sample LakEriepJuly2011_2_FD_187459 | JGI IMG/M metagenome (GOLD analysis project Ga0209617, IMG submission 187459) | Freshwater microbial communities from dead zone in Lake Erie, Canada - CCB epilimnion July 2011 (SPAdes) (version 2) | ecosystem: Environmental > Aquatic > Freshwater > Lentic >...
CGATGAAAGGTTTGGTTTGACAAATCAGATGCGCAGATGTGCAGTGTCTATTCCATCCAACATTGCTGAGGGTTGGGGTAGAAAACGCACCGGGAGTTATGTTCAATTTTTAAGCATTGCATCCGGATCGCTGGCTGAATTGACCACTCAATTGGAGATTTCGTTTCGTCTGGGTTTTTGTAACAAGAACCGAAAAGATGAATTGGAAAACAGGATGAATGAAATTGGAAAAATGCTTTTCGTTTTGATACAAAAATTGGAGAAAACACAGATTAAATAAACGATTAGAGAAATGCGATTACAGAGAATTACAGACTATTTCAAATTCGTGGCCTCACGAGTCTATAATCCTGCAATCCTATAATCCTACAATCCTTTAAACGATAACAATGAATCTCAAACTCAAAATATGGAGGCAAAAGTCCTCCTCTGACAAAGGTGGAATCGTTCCATACAACGTCAATAACGTATCCCCCGACATGTCATTCCTGGAAATGATTGACGTACTCAACGATGACCTCGTGAAGAAGGGAGAAGATCCGATTGCGTTTGATCACGATTGCCGTGAAGGTATTTGCGGTATGTGCAGCATGTTTATCAACGGTGAAGCCCATGGCCCTAACCGCGGCGTAACGACGTGTCAATTGCACATGCGTTCGTTCAAGGATGGTGATACCGTTTATGTTGAACCATGGCGCAGCGAAGGATTTCCGGTGATCAAAGATCTCATGGTGAATCGTGGAGCATTCGACCGCATTCAACAAGCAGGAGGATTCGTTTCCGTTAATACCAGCGGCCGTACCATGGACGCCAACGCTATTCCAATTCCGAAGGAAGACGCAGACAAGGCATTCGATGCCGCAACCTGCATCGGCTGCGGTGCTTGCGTGGCAACATGTCCAAACGGAAGTGCGATGTTGTTTGTCGGTGCTAAAGTTTCTCAGTTTGCACTATTGCCGCAAGGACAGGTGGAGCGCAAGGATCGCGTGCTCAACATGGTTAAGCAAATGGACGAAGAAGGTTTCGGTAATTGCTCCAATATCGGTGCTTGCGAAGTCCAGTGTCCAAAGAGTATTTCGATCGAGGTGATTGCACGGATGAATCGTGAATACCTCGCCGCGAACATTAAGCCAGAAAATTAATCCGCGGCGCTATGCTTAGTAAAGTGACTTCCATCTTGATGTTGATTCTTGTGGTCGTCGCAGGAACGACCGCATCGGGCCAATCGTTCCGACATGTCATCGCTGATGATGAGCAATCGAATTTCTTTGAAATAATCGAAGCTGCGGAAGCGTATTTCGAAGACTACATTCCCGATCGAGAAGCTCGTTATCAGGATAACGAATACATCCGATTCAAGCGCTGGCATTGGTACTGGCAATCGCGCGTAACGGATGACGGCCGGTTTCCGGATCTTATCGCTCAGCATAGAACGTATCAAGAACTACAGCAATCCGCTTCGCGTGATGAGACTTCGCCTTGGGTCAACATCAATCAAACGTATGGTGATGGTGGCTACAATGGCATGGGACGCACAACGGCCATTGCATTTCATCCCACCGATCCGTTAACTTTTTTCGTTGGCGCTCCCATTGGTGGTATATGGAAAACTACTGATGGAGGCCAAACGTACAGTGCTCTGGGTGATTCATTGCCGTACGTGAGTGTTGGAAATATCTGCACGCATCCCACAGATCCGAATATCATTTACATCTCTGTGGGTGACCACAATGGCTGGTGGAACTACGGTCTGGGTATCTACAAGTCGGTTGATGGCGGCCAAACCTGGCAACCCACCGCCAATACATCGCTCTTTACTCAAAGTGTTGCTTACCTGCGCATGGTAATCAATCCGGCAAATCCGGATGAAATCTTTGTCGCGCAAACCAACGGTTTGTTCCGCACGCAAGACGGCGGCCAATCGTGGGATGTCGTGCGCAGCGGTTCCTATCGCGATGTTGCATTGATGCCGGGCGTCGATGGCGCGCTGTATTGTGCTACCGATGATTATTGGGGCAGCAGTGAAGTGTATGCTTCCGTTGACCATGGAGAAACGTGGTCGCAGATTACCGAGTTCAATGCACAAGCGAACTACCTCCAGATTTCGGTGAGTCCTTCTGAACAAGGTTATTTGGGAATCAAGTCAAGTGTTGACGGCAATACAGATTACTACGCAACCTATGATGGCGGAGTGAATGTAAACCTCATGGATATGATGCCTGATGACGGTATCTTGTTTACATCGCCCCAAAACGCCAACAGAATTTATTGCGGATTCATGGTCACGCATCAGTCGCTGAATGGTGGTCTTGATTGGGATCAACTTACGGACTGGTATTACACGGGCGTTCATTCGGAAGTGCATGCTGACAATCGTTTTGTCGCTTATCATCCGTTGACCAATGAAATCTATTTCTGTAATGACGGCGGTATTTATCGCTTCAATGAAGCGACGATGGAATGGACGGAGCTTACCGCCGGCCTCATTATTACACAGTACTACCGCATCGCCGTTTCGCAAACCGATGATACCTTCATGATTGGCGGAACACAGGATAATGGTGGTCGTAAGCGCATCGGATTTGATGAGTGGGCCGCAACTAATGGCGGCGACGGCATGGAGGTGGCGATCAATTTTGATGACGATCAGATTATTTACACGACATATATCTATGGTCGACTCTACCGTTCGTATGACCAGTGGAATGAGGATGTGTACACTGAAATCACCCCGTCCGGTGCAGGAGATGGTGATTGGGTCGCGCCTTATGTGCTCGACCCGCAAGATCCTGCTGTAGTGGTAGCCGGCTACGCTGATGTCTTCCGTTCGGATGACAATGGCGAAACCTGGCAACAAATCAGCAGTGATTTGACCGGTGATGTATCAAAGAAAATCAAAGCCATTGCCGTGGCACCTTCCGATCAATACACCATTTACGCGGGTCGCGGATCGGTCTTGTACATTACGCATGATGCAGGCGAAAATTGGGATACAGAGATTGTTGTTTTGGGCGCCGGTAATTCTGCTGAAGTGAGCAGTATTATGGTGCATCCTACGGACGCGATGAAATTGTGGGTGACAATGTCCGGCTATGCGAATACGCGCAAAATCTTCTATTCAGAAAATGGTGGCGTCTCGTTTACAAACGTTTCCTACAACCTTCCCAATGTGCCTTGCAACGCTTCTGTATTGGATCGCGGGTCTGCAACCTATGATCTCTATGTAGGAACAGATGTCGGCGTTTTTGTGTTGGATGCAGCTGCTAATAACTGGATCTATTACGGAGCCGGATTGCCGAATACCATGGTGAGTGATCTTGAAATTCAATACACCACACGTAAACTGCGCATTGGCACTTTCGGTCGCGGTATTTGGGAAAATGATTTGTACAGTGCTCCGGGTGTGCCAAGCACGGTTCCAACCATGCTAACAGAAGGAACTGCATTTCAGGTGTTGTCGAATCCCGTTCAAGATGCCTTGAAGGTGGATGTGCATGCGTCGCAAAGCATGCACGGCTCTTGGCAAATCTTCAATCTGCAAGGACAGATTCTGTTGGAAATTACCAGAACGCTTGCAACAGGACATTATCAAATTCAACTCGACGTGCGAGCATTGGCTTCAGGAAATTATATCCTGACCTACGGTTCGGAAAGCGGCAACGCAGAGGGCGTCCGCTTTACGAAGCATTAATCATTCTCCTCGTTGTCGGGTTTAAAGATGTCATTCATGATGTCGCTGAATTCAATGCTGCTATCCAAAACGGTTTTCCCGATGACAGAGTATTCGGCAAGACCGTGCAGCACGAATTCCATCATCATGAGCCGATCTTCATCTCCGATACCCGGACAGTATTTATCGACGATCTCATGTAGCGTGGGAATACTGTAGAGTGTGTTCGCGTATTCATCGCGCGACCAATCGTTGAGTAACTGAATATTCGTGCTGTTGATGTGTTCAACAATAGCAGCATATGGGCTTTGTAATTTCTTGCGCTTGATGGTCTCCGGTCCTGGAAACAGTTGCGGGAACTTCTTGCGAATGGCGAGTCCCAACAGGCGCATAGCCACAAACTGAGGACCTTCTTGCTCGCCTTCATACACGAGTTCTATTTTGCCGGTTACTGCGGGAACAATGGCCATGAGGTCGCTGATGCGCGCATGTGTTTTTTTCTCTTTGTTGATGAGGCATCGACGTTCGGCTGAGCTCACTAGATTTTCCAACGCAGTAATGGTTAGACGCGCCGACACACCGCTCTTGGCATCTACGTATTCGTTTTCGCGTGCTTCGAAAGCGACCATTTCAATGAGTTCACGAATGAAGGGCGGCACCGTAACGCGTTTCATTTGATCTTTGGTCAGCTTCGCTTCTTGCTCGGTGATTTGCATTCCGAGCTCGATACTCTTCGGATAGTGCGTCAGAATCTGACTCTGAATGCGGTCTTTGAGCGGCGTGATGATGCTACCACGGTTGGTGTAATCCTCCGGATTCGCCGTAAACACGAATTGAATGTCCAACGGTAAGCGCAGTTGGAATCCCCTGATTTGAATGTCGCCTTCCTGCAGAATGTTGAATAGCGATACTTGAATGCGAGCTTGTAAATCGGGAAGCTCATTGATCACGAAAATGCAGCGATGGCTCCTCGGGATAAGTCCAAAGTGAATCACGCGCTCATCGTTATAAGGAAGTTTAAGGTTGGCCGCTTTAATCGGGTCGACATCGCCGATAAGGTCAGCGACACTCACATCCGGCGTGGCCAGTTTTTCGACATAGCGTTCCGAGCGATGCATCCAACGAATGGGCGTTAAATCACCATGTGCCTCAATCAAGTCATGGGCATGACGGCTTAAGGGTTGCAATGGGTCATCATTGAGCTCTGTTCCTTCAATGCATGGAATCCATTCATCGAGCAGGTTGGTGAGTGTTCGGGCGATACGTGTTTTTGCTTGACCGCGCAAACCCAGCAAGTTGATACTGTGACCACTCAGCACTGCGCGTTGAATATCCGGAAGCACGGTTTCATCATAACCCACGATACCCGTGAAAGGATTGACGCCCCGCTCCATACAATGAATGAGGTTATGGCGCATTTCCTCTTTGAGCGGCCTTGCAACGTAATTGCTTTGGCGCAGTTCGCCGAGTGTTTTTATCGTGGGTTGTTTTTTCATGTCGATGGATTAAAAGCGTTTTTTGCGATTGCGTTCGTAATCACTCAAGATGCTATCGCCAAGCGCGTTGAGTCCGGTATAGAGTGCTTTGCCGCCATTGGCAGCCGTAAAGTCTTCAATGAATTGTCGTAGGTATGGATCATCGGCAATCATAAACGTCGTGATCGGAATCTTGCGCTTGCGGCAGGCACGCGCCAGATTGAAACATTTCCCGGTGATATAAGGATCCAGTCCGAATGAGTTTTTGTAGTACTGACCGTTCTCTTTTAGGCACGAAGGTTTGCCATCGGTAATCATGAAGATTTGCTTGTTACCGGCCCGACGGCGGCGCAGCAGTTCCATGGCAAGCTCCAATCCTGCCACCGTGTTGGTGTGGTAGGGTCCAACCTGTAAATAGGGCAGGTCGCGCACCCTGACGGGCCAAGCGTCATCGCCGAATACCACAATGTCCAGTGAATCCTTCGGATAACGCGTCATGATTAATTCAGCGAGTGCCATGGCCACTTTCTTCGCCGGTGTAATGCGGTCTTCCCCATAAAGGATCATGCTGTGCGAAATGTCAATCATCAGCACCGTCGATGCTTGGCTGAGATGCTCCAACTCAAACACCTCCAGATCACTTTCCAGCAGCATGAAGTCGTTAATTCCATGGTTGATTTGCGCGTTGCGCAGCGACTCACTCATCAGAATCTGATCTGATTTGTCGCCGTATGAAAATGGCCTGCGCAACTCGGTGGCCTCATCTCCAACACCGGATTTCTTGGTCACGTGTTTTCCGCTTTGCGCCTTTTTCATTTTCCCAAAAAGCTGATCCAAGTTGCGCTGACGCATGGCTTGCTCAGTTTTGGAGGTAAGGCCGGTACCTTGTCCCTTGCCTTGCCCTTTTCCACGCTCAAACTGCTCGCGCAGGTAGCCCTTGCGCTTGAGCTCCTGTTCGAAATCGTCGCGCGTGTAGGTGTCGCTGAACAGGGGCCGCTGGCGATCGATTTCTTCCATGAAATCTAAAGCTTCCCCCGGGTCGCCATTGGTGTAATTGAGCAACTCGACGAAAAGGGGCAGCAAGCGGTCAAACGGCGTGCGCTTGTCTTCTTCCGGTATGTATGTGTGGAATTCTACGCCGATCATGCCTCAAGAACAACTCAGTCCCGTAAAGGTTGGTTGGAATTGAATAATGACTGTACGACGAAAATCAGTTGGCAGCGGGATGGGCAGAATCCTTGGCCGTAGTGTCTTCACTGATGATGAGCGGTGCGAGCTGTTTTTCCTCGAGTTTCTTGTAGAAATCACTCGTCTCCATGGATGGAAGCAAGAATAACGAGAAGTTATAGATGGGCTCGTAGAAGTAGGAATGTTGCTTTTGTTGGTGGGGCAACCAGCCGTATTTGCGGTCCAAAGCATTGAACAACACGAAGAGGATACTCAGGAAGAGGAGCGTCTTGGAAAGCGAGAAGAAAGCACCGCCAATCTGGTTCCAGCGTTCGGCACCGCCTGCACTTACCGTTTTTGTGATGAGTTTTCCAAGGAAAAACAACCCCACGAAAACCAGAACAAGCACCACGATGAAGGATACAATGGGTAGGTTTTCACCCCCCATTTCGAATTTCTCACGGAGAAAAGTCGACATCCAGTCGCTCATATGCACACCGGCATACAGTCCGACAAACAAGGCCAGCATGGAGAATACTTCCATCACAAAGCCGTTGCGCCAGCCACGCCAAATGGCCAGTCCGATGGGGATGAGCAGGATGAGATCGAGATAAGAGACCATTGTTAGCAAGGTACCCTCAGGTAGTCTTCTTTTGCCGTGGGCTTTTATGCGTTATCCACCACGCAACGTGAATATTCAGCGCTTCCCGGCCCGAGCCCTTGTGCGAATGGTCTCGGCCAATGCCTCTCCGTCGGCATGGGAACCGTCCATAGCAATCCCTTCATGAATGAACGAGCTGTACATGGCTGCCCCTTCCTTATCGAGCAGTATCGTGGGCACGCCCATTAATGCTGACTCGATGGCCGTACCCGAGGTGCGGGTAAGATGAATGGAGGCGATGGCGAGCGTTTCTGGAAGGCTCAGTGGGTCGAAGGTCATGGGATGAATAAATGCCATGACTTGCTCATCTTCCAGGAGTGTTTTGAGCTCTGTCGCTCTGGACTGCATGTTGGGGTGGAGTCGAAGTATCCAGGAATATTCAGCCCCCAGCACTTTCATGGCATTGATTACCTGCGGCAAGATCAAGGTCTGAAACGGTTGGAGGCTATACACCACGACGGGTTTCAATTGCGCCGGCGCATCGGTCCTTGATGCCAGGAATTGCAGCCAGGGATGATCGATCACTTCAGCATGATGCTTGACACCATCCATCGACGACCATTGGCGAATGCTCTCAGCAGAGGCCTTGTCCCAACACCAAAAGACGGATGGAAGAAGCGCGTAGGAACCGGAAGCAGGAACTTTATAAAATTGACCATAGGCCAAGTGATGATTGCCCTGACCACCATGCTGAATGTCGATAGAGGTGACGCCCAGACGGTGAGCCGCCAGATTCATGCCGAAGAACGCTTTGCTGTCGAGGTAATAGCAAAGTGAGATGGCTTCCTTGGCGTGAGTCTTTTTTAGAATCGTTTTGAAAATGAAGGCGTGTTTTTCAATTGAGGTCACGGCTTCTTGCAAAAAGGCAATCGTCAGGCGTTTTCCAATCGGAGAGTAACGCTGAAGTTCTTCGCAGAAGGCATCGAAGCCGCTGAGATGACAAGAAAACCCTTTTTTGCGGTAATAACGCGCAAAGAGGTTCTGGACATAATCAAAGGAGCCTAGCGGAATTTGATGCTCAATGCCCTCGAGTGCATGTTTGCTTGTAAATACGATGTATGCATTGTGATATTCAGGCTTGGTAATTCGCAGTGGATCGAAAAAACGATGCAGTGTTTTCCCTTTATAGTTTTCAATATAGCCAGGTGCAGAGGCAAAAACGGCTCTCGACTTTTTCAAAGGAGTGAGCCTGAACTTCACGTAATTTCTCAGGTAAACGATGCGCTGCTGAAGACTAATACCGCCTGCAATGTTTGGGCTTTTAGCGTGTTGCTGTGGTTGATTGGAATTGGTTTTTTTGCTTCTCTCGTGCTCGACCCACAATTCAACATAGAGATACGTTCGAATGACCGGCCATAGGTCGATGCCATTGATGGACCATTCATGCACAGGATACTTCTGCTCCAGCCCAAGGATGACTTTTATGCGCTCATTTTCGCCGAAGTTGTAGGAGGGCTGAGCCATGCGTGCTTAAACGTGCTTCCAATCCAAAATGGTCGAGAACAAGGCTGCACGCTTGGCATCGCGTGGCGTGCGATCGGCAAGAACATCAAAGGAGATGAATGAGTCGAGTGATTCGATTTGAAATGGATCGTGCTGTGTGCTGGCAATGCCCAGTGTGATGTGAAATTTACCCGACCTGAGCATGCGGGCGGGAATGGTTACATGCGACGTAAAGGTGTCTTCACGTTCGGTGTCTATTTCAGCATAACCGGCTTCTTTACTGTCGGTTTCAATCAGCTTGATTTCCTCATTGTTGCGAACAATTAAGTGGAAAAACACACCTCTGACAGAAGAGTTTTTTCTGACGGTGAGTTCGATGGTAATCGGTTCGTCGGCCGTAAAGAGATAACGTTCGTCACCGGAAGCATTCAAGCATCGGGCTTTCTCAAGGAAAACACTTTTATCGGATTGAGGAGCAATGAAAGTTCTCGAGGTTTCCATGCTGTCGTAACCGGAGAGGTATTGGTCTACGATGAGCGGCGCGGGACCATCACTTTTTATCTGCCCTTGCTGCATGTAAATTGCCCTGTTACAAAGGGTTTTGATGGCCTGCATATTGTGGCTGACAAACAGAACGGTGCGGCCCTGTCCTTTGCTCACTTCACCCATCTTCCCCAAACACTTCTTCTGAAACTCAGCATCTCCTACGGCCAAAACTTCATCGACAATCAAAATTTCACTCTCCAAATGTGCGGCAACAGCGAAGGCTAGTCGCACGTACATTCCACTACTGTAGCGCTTTACGGGTGTGTCGATATAACGTGCTACTCCGCTGAACGCAATGATTTCATCCAACTTGGATGCAATCTCTTTTTTGCGCATCCCCAGAATGGCACCGTTCAAAAAGATATTTTCTTTTCCGGTAAGTTCCGGATGAAAGCCGGTACCCACTTCCAGCAAACTGGCGATGCGTCCTTTTACGCGTATGCGCCCGCTTGTGGGTTGAGTGACTTGAGACAAGATTTTGAGCAACGTTGATTTTCCCGCGCCGTTGCGACCGATGATACCGACAGCCTCACCTTCTTTGACTGTAAAGTTGATGTCGCGCAGGGCATAGATATAGTCACTTTCACCGACTGATGCCCTGTCGTTTGATTCTCCAATACGCAAGTAAGGATCTTCCTTGCCGCGCATCACATGCCACCAGCGGTTGAAGTCATGGGCAAGCGACTTTGTGCTGACAAGCCCAAGCTTGTACATCTTGCTTACATCTTCAACCTGAAGCACGTTATTTCGTTCGGATGCACTCATACCGTATCCATGAATCCTTTTTCTACTTTATTGAATAAAATGACCGATATGAAAAACAACACGGTGGTAATCGCAAAACTATAAAGCAACATCATGGGCTGAAAGGAACCGGAACCGAGAAAAGCGTAACGGAATCCTTCGATGATGGCCGTCATCGGGTTGTACTGAATATACTGCTGCCAGTCGGCCGGCAGGTTCGACGAAGCATATACTACCGGAGTGGCATACATCATTAGCTGAACACCAAACCCAATGAGATGCGATAAGTCTCTGTACTTCGTTGTCAATGAGGATACGATGAGACCCATAGACAAGCCCAGAAACGCCATGATGATCAGGAAGACAGGCGTGAGCCACGCAACCCAATTGACTTGAAAAGTGATTTTACCCTGCCAAATGAAATAAGCCCAGGTAAAGGCGAAAAACAGGAATTGAACCGAGAAGCGCAAGAAGTTTGATATGATGACTGAAACGGGCATGATAAGGCGCGGGAAGTAGACCTTACCAAAGATGTTCGCATTGGCAATAAAGGTATTAGCGCTGGAGTTCAAGCAGGTCGAGAAGTAATTCCATAGAATAACACCCGACATATAGAACAGCAAACGTGGCGTTCCATCTGTGCTCAGATTCGCAATCATGCCGAAAATCACGGCATAAACAGAAGAAGTGAGCAGCGGCTGAATGAAAAACCATATTGGGCCCAGAATCGTTTGCTTGAAAGAGGCCTTGTAGTCACGCATGACTAGCAGCATAAGCAAGTCACGATACCTCCACAATTCGCGGAAATTCAATCTGAATAAGGGTGACTTGGATTCAATAACAAGATCCCAATCCTGTTGTGTGTCAGGGGCCATGCTCATATGCGTCGTAAAAGTAGGGATTTCGATCGATTAGGTCAAATGCAATCCACTATCCTGGATGTCGGACAGGACATGGGCCAGATCCTCAGGCGTATCAATTGCGGGCGTTTCAATGGTCGTAATGCCGACTTGGATGGCATAACCGTTCTCCAGCCAGCGCAGTTGTTCGAGCGACTCGGCTAACTCAAGCGACGAAGGAGCGAGGGAACAGACTTCTTCCAATACGGCTGATCGAAAGGCATACAATCCGAGATGCTTGTAATACACCTGTCCGTTTAACCAATCGGCCACCGGAATATCCCTGCGATAGGGAATGGGCTGTCTGCTGAAATAAAGTGCAGCGCCCGATTTACTCAACACCACTTTTACTTTCGAAGGGTCTGTTAGTTGTGCTGCACTTGTTATGGGTTTTGCTAACGTCGCAATGGCTGCTCCGGGACGTGCGATAAGCTCCATAAGCTGCTCAATTTGTGCCGGCTCAACAAACGGCTCATCGCCTTGAATATTGATTACTGCATCAGCATCGATTCCGCTTAGATGCAAAGCCTCCCTGCAACGATCGGTGCCACTCACGTGATGCGCACCGGTCATGATGGCGCGATATCCCAACGACTCAACGTGTTCACGAATGCGCTCATCGTCGGTAGCCACCAGCACCGCGGTGAGTCCTTTGCATGCTGAAACCCGCTCAACCACACGCTGAATCATACTCTTGCCGGCAATGTCGACAAGCGGCTTTCCGGGAAAACGCGTGCTTGCATAACGGGCAGGAATGATGGCTACAATCTTCATGAAACAAAACTACAGCGTAAGTGTGTATTGGAGCATCACGAGTCGGGGCTGTTCAATGGCCAACGGACGGATGGCATACTCGCGATTCAGTAAGTTGTTGACCACAACAGCAAGGCGATGTTTGCCCATCAGGGTATAACCCAACCTGCAGTCAAACACCACATCACCGGTCGTGTGCTCAGCGCGCCACTGCGTAAGTCCGGGATTGAATCCGGATGAAGGAACCGTTTCAAGATCGGTGAAAATCTTATCGATGTTTTGCATGTGGCTATTGTATCGCGCGCTGAAACCCGCGGTGATATTGCCTCTTCGCCAAGCGATGTCTGCACGCACCAAATGCTGCATACGGTATTTCAAAATATGCCCTGTAGTATCGCTGCTTGAGCTTAGGTAGCTGACCGAAGAAAGATTCTCTACTCCCTCGTTCGGTGTGTAGTAATCGAGATCAGGGGAAAGACTTACCGGCTGTGTGAAAGTATAGCCTGCAAGCAACTGGAAATTATTCAATCCTATATCACCACCTCCCATGATAGAGAACTCCGCGCCGCGAATGCGAGCGTTGCCGGTATTCAAACTCTTGAATCCAAAACTCTTGTTGATGTCTGTAAGACTCATAATCGGAAGCCATTGTCCAAAGGTGAACTCGATGAAATTTTCGTATTGCTGCTGAAACACTGCAACGTCGGCATAGCCCATGAATTGACCAATGCGAAAGCCTTGTTTCAGTCCGACTTCCATGTTATCGGATGTTTCAGCGATCAATTCAGGATTCGCAAAAATGTTGATGGCACCTACGCCGGTAACAATGAATTTCTCGGCGATGGACGGGAAGCGAAAGCCCTGACCATAAGAGGCACGCACAAAGGTGGCCTGACCAAGCGCGTAATTGGCTCCTGCGCGAAATACCGGTTTCGCGTCCTCTTCATCATTGATGCGAAAAATTTCGTAGCGCACGCCGCCGGAGAGATTCAGCTTATCCCATAGTTTTTTATCGACCTGAAAAAATGCTGCATAGTTCTCTGCTGTATTTCGACCATTTGTATTTCCTCCCGTGAAAAGCTCTCCTCTCGCTTTGGTGAAAATTCCAACTGCACCGAATGTCGTGGTGAGATTCAGATCGCGCTCTTTACCCCACTGATGCTGGTATTGATATTCGCCATAATACTGATCGCTGAAATTTCCTTGATTGTTGTCGTTGTTGTTGTCGAGCGATTGCCAGCGTGTGCGCAATGAGTGCTTCTGCCCGCCGGGTGTGTAATAGGTCACGTATGGGTCAATGGTGCCCAACAACTGTTTGGTGCGTGTCGCGCTTCCATCGTAGGCCGCATATAAATTGGTTTGTGCGTTGTCCCAAATCAATGTCGAGAGCGAATTGCTGACATTCCAATTGCTGTTCAGTCCATAACTCAATCCTGAAATTTTGGTTGAACGGTACCGCAGATTTACATTCAACCGTGCACGCGAATTAGCGGCGTAACGATCGACGGTAAACGGATTGTAACCATTGGTGAAGGTGCCGTCGACACTATCGCGTATGGGCCCTAAGTGGCCATCATCGCCCACGATGTTTCCCGCCAACGTCACATCTAACGCACCGAATTTTTGGAGATGTAGAAAATTAATGCCGCTGCGCTGCAAATGCCCTTGCCAATAAACTGAACCCTTACTTTGAGGTTTGCTGAATATGCCATGATAGGCTGTAACCACCGTGCGGGCTGTGTCGGCAGGATAAGCAGTGCGCAAATTGATGACACCACTCAATGCTGCGCTTCCATAGAGTACGCTGCTTGCGCCTTTAATGACTTCTATTTGAGATACGTTTTCTACGGGCAGGTAATCCCACGCCGGACGACCCGCGTCGCCGCTGAGCACCGGCATATCGTCTACCAGAATCTGAACCCTGCTTCCGGCACCAAAAGAATATCCACTGCCACTGCGGATTTGCGGCTCTTTATCCACGATGCTGACACCGGGAGTCTGTTGCAACGCCTCATTGGCCGACACCACATTTTTATCGCGCAGGAGTTCAGGCTGCAGCACTTCCATGCTAACCGTCACCTCACTGACCTTCTGTTCGAATTTACCGGCAGAAACCACCACTACATTGAACTCATTGGGCTGTACTTGCAGACGGACTTCGAACACACCTCCGAAATTGGCCGGTTGCAACTGCACCGTGCGCGTGAGGTATCCGACATACGAAAAGACGAGGGAATCCCCGCTTTGCGCCGCCAGTTCAAAACGCCCGGTTAAATCACATGAAGTGCCACTTCCGGTAGCCAGGTTTCGTACAACCACACCGGGCAACGCTTCGTTGCCGCGACTATCCATGACAATTCCGGTCAGGGTGGTGCGCTGACCTGAAGCGGCCAATGAAAGCAAGGTAAAAACAAGGACTAAGAAACGCATAGTTCGTGGTTGGTATGGTTCACTGCAAGGATAAGCGAACGGCGGCATATTGCCAAGCTTTGTAAAATTGATGTGCGAGTCGTTTTGCCCGGCGGTTGCACCGTAATTTCGCCTCGTGCAGTCAACTCCCCGTATTCGATATACACTCTGTAAGGATGAACGCCTGTCGCGGCGCAAACTCATTGAAGCGCTCCACCAGGAGGGCAAGCCGCTGAAAACGCCCGCTATTATCCTCCTCTACCGAATGACGGAAGTGCCATGTGAATTTCCCGCACAAGCTATGTTTAGCGTCAGCAAACGGATTTTCAAACGCGCGCACGATCGTAACCGTGTGAAACGCCTGCTTCGAGAAGCCTACCGTAAACAAAAACACATTGTTTATACTTCGCTTCAAGCAATCGATAAGCAAGCGACATTGCATTTTATTTTTACCGGGAAACAACTTCCCAATCAGGCCTACGTTTTTGGAAAACTCACGGATTTGTTGAGCCGCTTTTCCGGCGAACTCAAACAACTCCCGAAAGAAGATTCAGGAAGAGATTAATTGTCATGATGAAACGATTTTTAGCTACGCCTTTACGCCGATTTGCGGCAGTTGCCGTTATGGCAACTGCACTGTTATCGGCGACGTTTTCAGATGAGTTCTTTGAGATTTCCAAGAACATGGAAATCTTCACCTCACTCTATAAGGAACTCAATATTTATTACGTCGACGGAACCAAACCCGGGGCATTGATGAAGACCGGTATCGATGCGATGCTGAAATCACTCGACCCTTACACCGTTTACTACCCCGAGACGAAAATCGAGGAAGCGATGTTCATGCAAACGGGCCAATACGGCGGCATTGGAACATTGGTCAATACCATTGACGGAAAGATCACTATTACCGAGCCCTATGAAGGCTATGCGGCGGTGAAGGCGGGATTAATGGCCGGGGATATCGTTCTCAAGGTCGATGGTAAATCCATCGAAGGCAAAAAGCACGATGATATTTCGGATCAGCTTACCGGTCAACCCGGCAGTGATCTGCAGCTGACCATTCAGCGTCCGGGTGAGTCTTCTACGCGCAACATAACCATCAAGCGTGAGGAGATAAAAATCAAGGATGTCCCTTATTTCGCCATGCTTGCCGATAGCGCTACCGGTTATATCCAGCTCACGGGATTCACTCAATCGGCATCAAGTGAAGTGAAGGCTGCCTTCCTTGCCTTGAAAAAGCGCAATATGCAGCGTCTGGTGCTCGACCTGCGCGGCAACGGTGGAGGATTGCTGCGCGAAGCCATTAGCATCGTCAATTTATTTGTGCCGAAAGGAACGGAAATCGTCCGAACCAAAGGCAAAATCGAAGAATGGAATAAGGTGTACACCGCTACCAATGAGCCGATAGATATTCAGATTCCGATAACGGTGCTCGTCGACGGCGGCTCTGCGTCTGCATCAGAAATTGTGAGCGGAAGCTTGCAAGATCTCGATCGTGCCGTTGTCGTTGGTTCGGAATCATACGGTAAGGGACTCGTTCAGCAAACCAAGGACCTTGCTTACAATACGAAGCTGAAACTTACGGTAGCTAAGTACTACACGCCCAGTGGCCGTTGCATTCAGCGCCTCGACTATTCGCACCGCGATCAGTCGACCGGTGAAGTGGTAGCAAAAGCGGACTCACTCATCAAGAACTTTAAAACAAAAGGAGGAAGACCCGTGCGCGACGGTAGAGGTATTTCCCCTGATGTGGAAGTGAAGGATGAAGATGCGGCACACGTGCTTAGATCACTTATGGAGAACTGGGTGATTTTTCATTGGGCAACCAACTATCGCGCGGCGCACGCCGGTATCGATTCCGCGGATGCATTCCAGTTGACAGATGCGGAATACAGTGAGTTCATGAACTTCGCAAAGGCCGCGAATTTTCACTACGATACGCACACCAAGAAATTATATGACCAACTGAAAAAAACCGCGACGGAAGAGAAATACTATGAAGGTGCAGAAAAGCAATTCGACGCGCTTTACGCACTGATTGAACCGCAAAAGGAAACCGATCTTGTTAAGTTCAAAGATCAAATCAAAGAGGTGCTGGAGAATGAAATCGTATCACGGTATTATTATCAGTCGGGTCGATCGAAGCATGCTTTACCCGATGATCCGTGCATCAAAAAATCTTTGGAGGTATTCGCCTCCAACTACAACCAACTGCTCGCGCCGGTAGAAACAAAGAAATGATCCTTTTCCTACCGCGCCGCTCAATGACTAGCGGCGGCGGTCAGTTGCAATGAACCTCACCATCTGGAATAACACGCTGCGCTACTTGCAATTCGTTGGCTACGCGATTCTTGTTGTCGCGCTGCCGTTCAGCAATTTCCTGATGTCATTTGGCATGTTCTGGCTGTTGGGCGTTCTCGTCTGCAGTTTGGTCACCGATAGCGTGACGCGCCGTCCATTGCGTAAACGGGCAGAACGATTGATGAAGAATAGCAATGCACTTGCACTCATTGCCTTGTTCCTGCTGCCATGCGTTGGATTGCTTTGGACCTCTGACTTTAATTACGCGGCTTGGGACTTACGAATGAAATTGCCCATTCTGGCCTTACCGCTGTTGTTCGTACTACTCGATCCACTTACGCAGGGACAATTTCGGGCCTTAATCGGGTTGTTCATTCTGGCCGTATTGATAGCCGTTTTGTGGTGCCTGAAAGTGTTCTGGTTGCATGAAGTGCCCTGGGAAGAGGATGTGCGCAGCATCTCGGTTTTTATCTCACACGTTCGCTTTTCATTATTGATTGCACTTGCGCTCGGACTACTGGTGCGCTTTGCTCATAATTCATGGCAAGGCATTTTGCTTATTGCATTGGTCGCTATTCCTTCATTGTATTTCATTTACATCATTGGAAGCGTTACAGGCGTTATTGTGCTCATGGCCTTGTTGCTGTGGTTAATGCTGCATCAAATGGCGCTGCAGAAGAGTAGGATAATGAAAGTGCTGTTTTCCGCTGTAGTACTTGCGGCACTTATTATCCCGATTTACGCTGTGCAACGGGCATATGAAGCTTATTTCAATGTGCCGGTGCTGGACTGGTCGCAACTGGAAAGTACGACAGCCGGCGGAGAAGAATACATCCATCATGCGGAGTATCCCTTCATCGAAGACGGTCACTACGTGATGACACACATTGCCTGGGGCGAGCTCTACGACGCATGGTTTACCCGCAGTTTGATTCATCCCGATAGTCTCGATGGACGTGGGCATATTCTGAAGGGAACACTCATTCGTTACATGGCTTCTAAGGGATTGCACAAGGATCGTGAAGGTGTTGCAGCGCTTACCGCAGAGGATGTGAAGGCAATTGAACGCGGAGTGCCAACGGTATTGGACAATCAGAAAAGAGGTCTCAATAAACGCCTTGATCGCATCTTCTTTGAATGGTCGAATTACCGCGCCGGCGGCGACCCTAACGGCCACAGTGTGCTGCAGCGTTGGGAATTCTGGAAAACGGGATGGGGTATTGCGAAGTCGAATATGCTGTTCGGCGTTGGAACCGGCGACGTGAAATCTGCATTCCGCCAAGCGTATATCGATAACGAATCTCCTTTGCAGCCGCAGTTCAGACTCCGCGCGCACAATCAATACCTGACGATGTGGATTACTTACGGGATTGTTGGTCTAATCCTTTTCTTGCTCATTCTGGTGTGGCCGTTATTCCACGGCTATGGACGTGATGCGAACTACATCATGTTCTTCATTCTCGCCGCACTCTCATTCCTTACCGAAGACACCTTGGAATCACAAGCAGGAGTGATGTTTTTCGCCTTTTTCTATGCGCTGTTTACGACTGAGCGTTCATTATCGCTTGCAGAACTTGTTCGGTCGAAATCGCCAAGGAATCGCCCTTCTTCGGATGCAAATCCGCACAAATAACCAGCGCTTTTTTCCCGATGGGTGCCCATCGTCCGGGATGCATCGGGCGTTTGGGTGAAAACAAACCAATCGCCTGAATGCCGCATGCCGCCGCAATGTGCAAGGGACCGGTGCTGGCAGCCACTAAGACATTACACGAGCCCACAAGGGTGATCAATTCAGCGAGACTCAGCTTTCCGGTAAGGTCGGAAACGTGCGACGTATTCAAGGGTAGTTGTCCACGCAGTTGTTCGCCTTCTTCTGCAGTACCCGTGATGTATACGTGAAAACGCTCGTGAGAGAGGCTGCCGATGAGTTCACGGTAATGCTCGAGTCCCCATTGAGGCGCGCTCCCTTTCGAAAGGGGATGAATCACGACTTTTATCTTCGAAGCATGCGTTTGGATAGTGTCGGAAACCACGGCAGGTAGCGTTGTGTAGCGATTATCGAATCCATAAAGGGTAGCAATTTCCTCAAGACTGATGGTATCTTCAATGCCTAGCGGACGCAGCAACTTGAAGTTTAATTGCGATTCATGGAGGTCGGAATTTTTGCGTGAAAAGAAAACAAGTTTATTGCATTTGGTGAGTGCATGTAGGCGATGACCCGTACTGATGCGCAAACGGATGCCGGCCTTCTTCGCTAACCAAAGAATTTCCTTTCTTGGATACACATGAATAATCGCATCCGCATCACATTCACTCAGAAGCGCCAGTTGCTCTGCGGGTGAATGCGTTTTAATGTCATCCCAGTTGAGGTAGTCGTCGACATGAGCGCAGGCTTCAATTATCCCTTGCGTATATCCTCGGCCTAAAAATGTAATGCGACACGAGGGCCATTGCTGTTTGATTTTACCACATAACGGTAGCGTGAGCATCACGTCGCCGATACTATCGGTACGCGAAATCAAAATATGGTTCAAGGCAGTACTCATCGGTGCTGGTGTAATTGGCGCAACATGGTGTATTTCCGCCATGTAGCATAAGCCGAAAGTCGTGATATGGTGAAACCAGTGTTTCCGTCGAGGAATCCGGTTTTCAGAATGAAGCTTTTGAAAAACTGCGCGATGACTTTCAGTAAAATCATTCCGTAAGAAATGGAGGCGCCGCGCTCAAACAATTCACGCGCTGCAATCTTTCCGAAGTATTCGATCTGACGCAGATGATCTTCGCGGGTGTAGTAAGAGTAGTGCAGAATGTCGCCCTGCAAAGGCATGGGTGATGATCCGTCGTTAAGATCAAGCCGGTCATGCGGATTGACGCCACCCCAGCGTGCTTTGTTCCGAGCGACGAGACGAATTTTGGTGTCCGGATACCAACCGCAATGGCGCACCCAATGACCGCAATAGTTGGTTAGGCGGTTCATGCTGCATCCTGCTCCGATAGGTTGCGATTTAAAGGCGATGATGGATGCGCGCAGCTTGTCGTCTAGCGCCTCATCGGCATCGAGCGACAGAATCCAGTCACCCGTTGTTTGATCCAACGCGTAATTCTTTTGTTGAATATGGCCTTCGAAGGGATGTTCAATGAACGTGGTGCCGAATTGCGCTGCAATCGCTTTCGTTCCGTCTTTGGAAAAGGAGTCTACTACCACGATTTCGTCGACCACACCCATCAACGACTGCAAGCAGCGCGCGAGATTGCGCTCTTCGTTAAATGTGATAATAGCCGCCGATAATTTCATGCACGAAAGGTAATCAACGAAAATGTCCTCATTACAGAACGCTCAAGTCAACGCCCGCACCCAGCAGAATGAGCAACAAAGCGCCGAGAATGATGCGGTACCATCCGAAGATGCGGAACCCGTATTGCGTAAGGTATGAGACGAAA